>Ga0206678_10001076_pt1 | contig 17730 bp, 15 predicted proteins | sample M180m12015metaG_FD_155453 | JGI IMG/M metagenome (GOLD analysis project Ga0206678, IMG submission 155453) | Ammonia-oxidizing marine archaeal communities from Monterey Bay, California, United States - M1 80m 12015 | ecosystem: Environmental > Aquatic > Marine > Intertidal zone | place: USA... | reverse complement strand
ACGAAGTTCTTCCCAGTTGTGCGAGATAATGACATCTTCATCTGAATTGGTGACCTGCGTTTCGTCCCAGAAGGGAATTTCTAGGTTGGATTCGAGTGACTCAGGATGTGAATTGATGTGCTCTGCCGCGGCAGTTGCAAACACCATGCATTCCAGCAAGGAGTTGCTCGCCATTCGATTCGCCCCGTGCAAACCCGTGAAACTTGATTCACCAATGGCATACAGATGCGGCAAGTCTGTCATGCCGTGTGTATTTGTCATGATGCCGCCGCACGTATAATGGGCGGCTGGAACGATCGGTATTAAATCTTTGATGATGTCGATGCCGAGTTCCAGACATCGTGCATGAATAGTGGGGAAATGCGACATTATGAAATCGTTGCCTTTGTGGCGAATATCGAGATAAACGCAATCACAGCCTAGTCGTTTCATTTCATGGTCAATAGCGCGGGCAACTATGTCCCTGGGTGCGAGCTCAGCGCGCTCGTCGAAATCGGGCATGAAGCGGTGTCCGTTCGGGAGAACTAATTTGGCGCCTTCGCCCCGTAATGCTTCGGTGATCAGAAAGGATTTGGCTTCTGGATGGTAGAGGCAGGTTGGGTGAAATTGATTGAACTCTAGATTTGCGACCCTGCATCCAGCCCGCCAGGCCATGGCGATTCCGTCACCTGATGCCGTGTCAGGGTTGCTGGTGTAAAGATAGACCTTCGACGCGCCACCGGTAGCCAGGACAACGTATCTTGCCCGGAAGAGTTCGACCTGCTGGCTTTCCAGGTTAAGGGCGTAAGCGCCAACACAGTCTTTCCCCCGAAGCCCGATCTTGTCTCTCGTGATCAGGTCCACAGCGACATAGCGTGGGAATATGGTCACATTGTCGAGGGTGTTCAGGTGGCTGCCTAAGGTTTCCGCGATCTCGCGACCGGTTGCGTCAGCCGCGTGGATGACGCGTCTGTGGCTGTGACCTCCTTCCATGGTGAGGTGAAACTCGGTGCTTCCGTCCCCGGTTGTGCGGGTGTCGAAGTTAACCCCCAGTTCCACCAGCCAGTTAACGGTCTGTGCACTCCTTTGAACGGTGTACTCGACGACATCCCTGTGGCATAACCCGCCCCCGGCGCCCAGGGTGTCCTCGATATGAGATTGAATGCTGTCGTATTCGTCTAGTACGGCGGCAACACCACCTTGAGCATAGTAAGTTGAACCTTCTGTAGGGTCGTCCTTGCAGAGCATTGCTATTCGATAATGTTTTCCAAGTTTGAGGGCAAGAGTCATCCCGGCAGCGCCGCTACCGATTATTAACACATCATACTGGTGCTCGATTTGAGTCACATTCACCCCAGAAACCATGAGGGCGGCAGATTACACCTTCTGATTAGGAGGGTATAGGGCCTGGTGTGCTGACTGTTTGTTATGATGCGGAGTCTTAAGCCTGATTGAACTAATGTTTGATCGAGTAATCAGATGTACGTAGGAATGGATGTAGTGAATATGCCGGGGTTAATCCAGTGTTCCGCCAGGCCGTGGGGGTAGATTGAACACGACAGAAACAAACGATAGACAGCTGGTAGAGCGGGTCCAGCGTGGTGATAAGCGAGCGTTTGATATTCTTGTGCTTAAGTACCAGCACAGGATTGGGGGCCTGGTCAGCCGCTACGTTCGTGACCCAGGCGAGGTGCAGGATGTTACACAGGAGGCATTTATAAAGGCCTACAGGGCATTGCCGCGATTCAGAGGTGATAGTGCCTTTTATACCTGGCTGTACAGAATAGCCATCAATACGGCTAAAAATTACCTTGTTTCCAAGTCACGTAGGCCGCCAGACACAGATATTGATGTTGATGGGGAATTTCAGGCGGATTCTGCTGTCTTAAAGGATGTTGCGGGTCCCGAGAGTCATCTTGCGACGGAGCAGTTACAAAAAGTGATCTTTGATGCCATCGAGAATTTGCCGGAGGAATTAAAGGTTGCGGTGACCCTTCGGGAGTTTGAAGGGATGAGCTATGAGGAAATTGCCGAGGTGATGGAATGCCCGGTTGGAACGGTCCGAAGCCGTATATTCAGGGCTCGGGAAGCGATTGAGAAAAGCATTGAAGCGATTGATTGATGGCCCTATATTGTGGGTGGACTGAGGGAAAAGAGTGACTAGAAGCACGTTGGATACGAAAAGAGAGTCCTTGTCGGCATTGATCGACGGTGAGGCAAGTGAGATAGAAGTACATCGGCTGGTCAGGGAGTTTCGTTCCGATGAATCTCTTACCTCCAGCTGGGCGATGTACCAGCATATCGGTTCAACATTAAGAACGGATAGTGGTTCAGTTTCCATTGAGCATCATCAACAGTTATTCACGCGTATTACTGATGCGATTGAAAGCGAAGACAGTCATTCCAGGGAGATACAAAAATCGGCCTCGCCCAGGACCGTCATTGTAGGAAGTCTGGCGCTGGCCGCATCGATGGTGATAGCCATATTTATCGGCATCCAACAGCCATCGGAATCACTGCCTCTCGCCGATGCGGGGGCACAGACTTCCTCTACGGGAACTGTTTCCAGTCACCAGTCTCCGGTAGTCGATGTCCAGACAGTCGCGAATCAGAGTGATGTTCAGCCGCGAACTTCTGAACTTGTAGAACTTGATGAAGAAAAGCAGCGCCGACTCCGTGCCTACCTGAATCAACACGACCAGATGAGTCGAATGAACCCCGGGAAGCAATTAGTGAACTATAAAGAAACGTCAAAAAAATAATCCAGTTCCCATGAGAGCATATATCACAACAAGATGGCTTGGGGGCACGTTAAGTGTGCTGTCTGCATTGCTGTTATCCGGGTTCGCCTACGCTGAGCCTGAGGGCTCTTTACCCGCTGAGGGCTCTTCATACGCTGAGGGCTCTTTATCCGCTAAGGGCTCTTTATCCGCTGAGGGCTCTTTATCCGCTAAGGGCTCTTTACCCTCTCCTACCGCGTGGCTGGAGAAGATGGGTGCTGCGCTTCGCAGCGAAAACTATGCGGGTAACTTCACCTACATCCGGGGCAGTCGTTTTGACAATGTTCGTATTGTCCATGTGGTGGAACAGGGCAGGGAGCTTGAAAGGCTATATAACCTGAATGGCGATGTTCTGGAGCTCTATCGCGAAGATGGTGAGGTGCATTGTTATCATCCTATGTCGGATTTGCCCGCGGATGGTCTGGCTGACCACGATGTGCATATTGGACCATTTACCCCAGCATTTTCAGATCGGGTTTTATCGACCCAGAATTTATACAACCTTGCTATGCAGGGTGAAGATAGGATCGCGGGGCGTTCCACTGTCGTCCTGACGGTTTCCCCTAGGTTCAATGATCGCTATGGTTACCGAGTGTGGCTGGATCAGGAAACAGGTCTGCTATTGCAATCGCATCTGATAGAGCGCGGCAAAATTAAGGAAATATTCCAATTCACCCACATCGAGGTGGGTGAATTTATTAGCACATCAAGTCTGCAGACCGCAATAAGGGGGGACACCATCTCGCATCCTCTGGCGCTTGATGTCAATGAAAGGAAAGAAAAACCGGTTTGGAAGGTCAACTGGCTGCCCGATGGGTTCAGGCCTGTTCGAATTCAGGGTAACCGTCTCCATTTCACCGATGGTCTTGCAACCTTCTCTGTCTTCATTGAAACAAACGGCCGCACGCCGATGCCCGACCTGGCAACGACTGAGGGCGGGACTGTCGTCATCACGCGCCGCCACCAGAAAACCGGTCGACAAATAACGGTAGTTGGAGAGGTTCCCGTAAAAATTGCTCGACGGGTCTCTAAATCAGTTGAGCCAGTTATTTATTAGGTCGACTGAATTATCATGGCCGTATGACCTTACTTAACTTAAATCGTATTGTGCTCGGCGGCGATGAGTTTGGGTCCCAGGGACCAGTCTGCAGCGGTTGTTCCGGATGTGCTGATAGACTTAAGGTCGTCAACCTGTCGCAGATTCGTGGCGACTCAGCTGTCATTGAACTGTCACTCAACGCGCAGTGGGGGATGCTCTGGAACAGCTGGATGAAACCCCTTCTCGCAACGGTTATCGCGGCTGTAGGATGCGAGAGTCTTGGCCTTTCTGAACCCCTGACGGTTGGTCTCGCCCTGACGGCATTTCTCGCCGGATATCTTGTTTGTTACGCGGTGCCCCGACATGCGCTGAAAATATCGGAAAACCTATCATGAAGAAACTGATCATCCTCGCAACGCTACTCATGGTGGGTACTGTATCTCCATCTCCGGTACGGTCCGATTACCCTGAATTCACAGAGTTGGTCAAAAAGGCATCACCGGCCGTCGTTAACATCAGAACAACCCGGTCGACGAGCAAGCGGTTCGAGGGGTTAAATGAACAGAAAGTTCCAGAGATGTTCAGGCGCTTCTTTCGCGAGATGCCAGATCGTCAGAAACCAGGCCCCGGCGCTGGTTCCGGATTTATCATCGAGTCAGATGGGTACATTCTGACTAACAACCATGTCGTTGATGGCACTGAAGAAATTATTGTTGCCCTTAGTGACAGACGGGAGCGTGAAGCAGTGATCGTTGGACAGGATGCTCTGTCCGATCTGGCGTTGTTAAAAATAGAAGGTGAGAACCTTCCGACGCTTGATATGGGCTCGTCTGACAGCCTTGAAGCGGGTCAGTGGGTTGTTGCTATCGGTTCACCATTTGGTTTCGAGCATAGTGTGACTGCGGGCATCGTCAGTGCAACAGGCAGGAGTTTGCCGGAAAACAATGGTAACTATGTTCCCTTTATCCAGACAGATGTGGCGATCAATCCAGGTAATTCCGGCGGACCTTTGCTGGATCTAAATGGAAAAGTCGTTGGTATCAATTCACAGATATTGACCCGGTCCGGTGGTTTTATGGGCTTGTCGTTTGCTATTCCAATTGATGTCGCGATGGAAGTTGCGGAACAGCTTAAAGAGCAGGGCGTGGTTTCCCGTGGTTGGCTTGGGGTCTTGATCCAGCGAGTGGATCGTGATCTGGCGGAGTCTTTTGGCCTGGATAGGCCTGCCGGCGCGCTTATCACCCAGGTATTTGCCGATAGCCCCGCTGAAGAGGGCGGGCTGCGTGAAGGAGATATCATTCTTTCGTTCAATGGCAAAATAATCGACCTCTCGTCGGACTTGCCCCATTTGGTTGGCCGGACTCGAGCAGAATCAGTCGCGATCCTTGAAATAATGAGAAGTGGTAAGCGGCAGAAAATTGAGGTGACGATCGGTAAGTTGGACATTGAGAATATTGGTCCGCAGAGTAGTAACTCACCTTTGGCAGCCAATGGGAATCGAATAGGCATTGATATCGTTGATCTGGAAGATGTGGATAAACGGCGATTGGAAGTGAGCAAAGGTGTTCTTATCAGTCAGGTATACTCGGGCCCAGCCCGTGAAGCAGGGATTCAGCGCGGCGATGTGTTAACCGACATTGATGGTGAAGCTGTTAGCAGTGCGGAGCAGTTGGAGCGGCTCGTTGCGGCTTTGCCTGGTGATATTTCCATTCATATCAGGATTGTCCGGAATAAACGTCCCCAGTATCTGGCGTTGAAGGTGCCTGTTATGTAGGGGCTAATAGCGTCTGGGGATGGTTTCCTATAGACTTCACGCGTTTTTACCAGCCCCGATCCCCTCACTGATTTTCTAAAATTGAGTTTTTGTGACAGAGCCCGCACGTATCAGGAATTTTTCCATTATTGCCCATATCGATCATGGCAAATCCACTCTGGCTGATCGTTTTATCCAGCTATGCGGCGGGTTAACCGATCGTGAGATGGGAGACCAGATACTGGATTCAATGGATATCGAACGTGAACGAGGTATCACCATCAAGGCACAGAGCGTGACGCTTATGTATGAGGCCAGGGATGGAAATACCTATCAGCTCAATATCATTGATACGCCGGGTCACGTGGATTTCACCTATGAAGTTTCACGCTCGATGGCAGCCTGTGAGGGTGCCTTGCTGGTAGTGGATGCCGCACAAGGCGTGGAAGCGCAGTCAGTGGCTAACTGTTATACCGCGATAGAACAGAATCTCGAAGTTCTGCCTGTACTCAATAAAATCGACCTGCCCCAGGCAGAGCCCGACCGGGTCAGCCAGGAAATCGAGGAAATTATCGGTATCGATGCGACCGGTGCCCTGCAGGTCAGCGCAAAAAGCGGTCAGGGAGTGGAGGACCTTCTGGAAGAGATAGTAGCGGTCATTCCGCCGCCGGAGGATCTGCGCGAGGAACCATTTCAGGCACTCATCATTGATTCCTGGTTCGATAATTACCTGGGTGTAGTTTCTCTTGTCAGGGTGACGCAGGGAAAAATTTCCAAAAAAGACAAAATCGTTGCGAAGTCCCTGCGCAAAGTTCACCAGGTGGATTCCGTCGGGGTCTTCACGCCAAGGAGAACAGAAACAGACATCCTCAACAGCGGTGAAGTTGGTTTCATCGTCGCTGGCATTAAAGATGTGAAAGGCGCTCCTGTCGGTGACACGATCGTGCTAAGTGCGAATCAGGAATCGGTACCTACGCTGCCGGGTTTTGAGCAAATAAAGCCGCAGGTTTATGCCGGAATGTTCACGGTCACTTCGGATGACTTTGATAATTTTCGGGACGCGCTGGAAAAACTCACGTTGAACGATGCTTCTCTTGCCTACGAGCCAGAAAGCTCAGATGCGCTAGGAAGTGGCTTCCGTTGTGGTTTCCTTGGCATGCTTCATATGGAAATTATCCAGGAGCGATTGGAGAGGGAATATGACCTTGACTTGATCACTTCTGCTCCCACTGTGGTTTATGAGGTACTGACTAAATCCGGTGATGTCTACAAGGTTGATAATCCCTCTCAATTGCCCGATGCGTCCACGATAGAAGAGATGCGCGAACCGGTTGTGAGAGCAAACATTCTCGTGCCATCAGAACACGTAGGCAGTGTCATTACTCTTTGTATTGAAAGGCGAGGCGTCCAAAAAGACATGCAGTTTGTCGGTAAACAGGTTTCGTTGACCTATGACATGCCGATGAATGAAGTTGTACTCGATTTCTTTGATCGGTTGAAATCGGTTTCCCGGGGATACGCTTCGCTTGATTATTCGTTTGATCGATTTGAAGCGTCGAACCTGGTCAGACTCGACGTGCTAATTAACGGTGATACTATAGATGCATTGGCAGTGATTGTTCACAGAGACAATGCCAGGGGGAAAGGTTTTTCCCTGACGAAAAAGATGAAAGAACTCATACCGCGGCAGATGTTTGATGTTGCCATTCAGGCAGCCATCGGAGGTCAGATTATTGCCAGACAGACCGTGAAGGCCTTGCGCAAGAATGTCACCGCCAAATGTTATGGCGGCGATATCACCCGAAAGAAAAAATTACTTGAGAAGCAAAAAGCAGGTAAGAAGCGTATGAAACAGGTCGGTAGCGTTGAGATCCCACAGGAAGCATTCCTCGCAGTACTGAAGGTAGAAAAATGAGCATTAATTTCCCCCTTATCCTCGTTCTTGCCACCGCCTTTACCGGTGTCGTGTGGTTGGTGGATTACCTGGTGTTTCGCCAGAAGAGACTTGGCCGCGTCGCCGCAGCCGGTGATATTGATGAAGAATCTCGCCAGGCGGTTCTTGCCGAACCGATCATTGTTGAATACTCAATCTCGTTTTTTCCTGTACTTGCTATTGTTCTGATATTACGGTCGTTTCTGTTCGAACCCTTCCAGATTCCCTCGGGTTCGATGATTCCGACGCTTGCGGTGGGTGATTTTATTCTGGTTAACAAATTCACCTATGGTATTAGGCTGCCTGTCGTTGGCACCAAGATTGTTGATATCGCAGAGCCAAAAAACGGCGAGGTCATGGTCTTTATACCGCCCCATCAGGACGTATACTTCATCAAACGGGTGGTGGGAATACCGGGGGACACGGTTCGATACCAGGATAAGACCTTGTATATCAACGGGAAACGACAGAATCAGACGTTTGTAGCCCAGATACCACCGGTGAATCCGAGGGTTCTGCAATATCGGGAGAAGCTAGGAAACGTTGAGCACGTGATTCAAAGAAACCCTTATCGGGAAACAAGTGTGGATGAATGGGTGATTCCGGAAGGCCACTACTTCATGATGGGGGATAATCGCGATCAGAGTAGCGATAGTCGGTATTGGGGGTTGGTGTCAGAACATAATATAGTTGGCAGGGCGGTAGCGATCTGGTTGCATAAAAAACCAGGAATCCGGCTGCCGGAGTTTTCGCGTAATGGTTGGATTCTGTAAGGGCCAAAAGAATGAATAGAAGAATCTTGCAAGGCAAGCACCGACAAAGAGGCAGCATGGGTGGCGTTATCGTTATCCTCCTGGTTGTAGGGTCTGTGGTCTCCGTGGGCTCGCGTGTGGTACCTTTTTATCTGGATCACAACACCATGGGCACCATCATGGAGAAGATGTCCCAGGAAAATGGTTTAGCACTCAAGACCGAGGCCAGTATTCGTGACTCCATGAGGAAACGTTTGAAGTTGAATAACATCCGTGATTTTGACCTTAAGGAAAACCTGAAAATTGACCGTAGCAAGGTTGGGACAGAATTGGTCCTGGATTACGAGGTGCGGATCGATTTGGTTAGCAATCTGAGCTTGATCGCTGCTTTCAACAAGAAAGTTCATCTTAGAGATTAGTGCGGGTCAGTGTGACCGATCTAAAAAAGCTTGAAGCGCGTGTTGCATACACATTCAAAAATGCATCTTTACTCGATCAGTCGGTAACGCACCGAAGTTTCGGTGATAGCAATAATGAACGTCTCGAGTTTCTTGGAGACTCAATCCTCAATTTTGTGGTTGCCGCTGCGCTGTTTAACCGGTTTCCTGATGCAAGAGAGGGTGACCTTTCCCGTTTAAGGGCGGGGATGGTTAAACAGCAAACACTCGCAGAAATTGCCAGGGAACTGGATCTTGGTGGGTTCCTGACAATGGGGAGTGGCGAACTTAAGAGTGGTGGATTCGACCGGGACTCCATCCTGTCAGATGCGGTAGAAGCGATCATAGGGGCAGTTTATTTGGACGGTGGAATCACCGAGGCAACGGGTTGTGTTCTCGGTTTATATGAGGAACGGCTTGCAGCACTGACATCATCGAATATCGAGAAAGATGCCAAGTCTCGACTTCAGGAGCACCTTCAGGGTATAGGTCAACCGGTGCCGGACTATATTCTGGTCGGTGCGACGGGTAAATCGCCCAATCAGACTTTTGAGATCGAGTGTCGATCTCTATCCTTTAACGGTACAATCAGGGCAATTGGAACTTCACGAAGGCGGGCCGAGCAAAAGGCCGCCGAACTTGCTCTCAAGCACCTGGAGGTCACCAATTGAGTACGCGGTGTGGCTATGTGGCCATAGTAGGTCGTCCCAATGTCGGTAAGTCCACTTTGTTGAATGCGCTTCTGGGCCAGAAGATCAGCATCACTTCCAGAAAGCCGCAGACCACGCGGCACAACCTGTTAGGCATCAAGACGACTGGCTCTCATCAGATACTTTTCGTAGATACACCGGGTATTCACTTAAATGAACCGAAGGCGCTCAATCGCTACATGAACAAGAGCGCTAGAAGCGCGCTTCGTGATGTAGACGTGCTGTTGTTTTTACTCGACAGGGGAAAGATAGGTGAAGACGATCAGGAAGTTTCCCGCCTTTTCAATCAATCGAAGGCCAGGAAGGTTATTGTGGTTAACAAGATTGACCTGATTGAAAACAAGAATACGTTGTTCCCTATGCTCTCCAGGCTTCAAGAGAAATATCCTGATGTGAAACTGGTGCCTGTATCGGCTGAAAAGAACGCCAATCTTGAAGAACTCGAAAAGGTGATTTGTGAAGCGTTGCCGGAATCACCATTTTATTTTGATGCGGAGCAGTTAACGGACCGCAGTGAACGGTTTCTTGTCTCTGAGATCATTCGTGAAAAGCTCATGCGTCAGTTAGGTGATGAGCTACCGTACGCCATTACCATTCAAATTGAGAAATTCGAAGCAAGAGATAAGGCAACGCATATCGATGCAACAATTTTTGTTGAGAAAGATGGCCAGAAAAGTATTTTGATTGGAAAATCAGGAGAGCGACTAAAACGGGTCGGTACTGATGCCCGCAAAGACATTGAACAGGTGCTCGGTGTAAAAGTCATGCTGAACACCTGGGTGAAGGTTAAGTCGGGCTGGTCTGATGATGAGCGTGCTATCAGGAGTCTTGGTTACGACGATGTATGAAGCAGGGACACTTGAACCAGCTTACATTCTGCATGCCAGAAATTATCGCGATACCAGCTTAATATTAGACCTGTTTACCCGGGATTCAGGGCGATACTCTGTAGTCTCGAAAGGGGTCAGGTCTCCCAAGTCTAAGATAAGGGGCCGGTTGCAGCCATTTTCACCGTTGCTGGTCGCCTCCGTGGGTCGTGGTGAGTTAAAAACATCAACCACGATTGATTTTCCACGAAAGCCGTTCGGACTGATGGGAAAAGGATTGATGCTTGGTCTGTATGTCAACGAATTGCTGTACAGGTTATTGGATCGGTTTGAACCGATTGTTGGTTTATATAAAGGGTACGAAGACTTGCTTTCAGAGCTGGTGTTATCCGAACAATCGATGTCAGGACAAGAGCTGGCGCTTAGAGAGTCGGGTGGCGAGGTAACAGCCATTAGAAGGTTTGAGCTTTGCTTGTTGCAGGAACTTGGTTACGGAATTAATTTCGAGTACGACTCACGTGACGGACAACCAATTTCCGCTGACCTGGATTATCGTTTTGTGGTCCAAGAAGGATTCCATGCAGTACGCGAGTCGCAAGGTGAAACGTTTCCCGGCGCTGAAGTGCTAAGAATCGCCTCGGGTGCGCTTGAACAGGTGGACAGCAAACGTTTATTGAACGTGACCAGACTTTCTCTTGCAGAACTACTGGGTGACAAACCTCTCAAAAGCCGTAGCCTGTTCAGAGGAGCACGTTGATGATTGTTGGAATAGGTACAGACATCGTAGAAGTCAGAAGGATCCAGAGGTCTCTTACGCGCTTTGGTGAACGTTTTACTGACAAGGTTCTGTGTGCAGGTGAGCGCCGACCGCTCACTGGGAGCCGGCTGGCGGCTTATCTGGCGAGACAGTTTTCTGCTAAGGAAGCCGTTTCCAAGGCACTCGGAACGGGTATGAGAAGCGGTGTGCATTTCAGAAATATCGAAATAGACCGAAAGGAAAGCGGTGCCCCTAGGGTCAGGTTAACAGGGGAAGCCAAATCGCGAGCCGAAGAGCTTGGCATTTGTGATATTCACATTAGCATGTCGGATGAGCGCGACTATGCTATCGCCTATGCAATCGCGACTAACGGTGTTTGATTTGTCGACCCCCGGAACCTAAAACATCCGGATTGTCGTGATGCCAGGTGTTAAGGGCGGTAACCTCACCATTCAGCAGGTTTAACAGTGGTTGGATCTCTGATTCCTTACCGTGCTTCAGAGCCAATTCCAGTTTTTGGATTGCTTTTGCAAGTCTTGGAACCCCGCAGAAACGAACCGCGCCATGTAACTTGTGAACAGCGCGTTTAAGTTCGTTAACATTGTTCGATTTTGCGTTTATGGCGTCAAGGTCACTGGGAAGGCTTGCCAGAAGCAGGGCAAACAGTTCTGTTGCAAGGTCGTGACGATCACCCGCATTTTCGAGAGCCAGATCCAGGTCGAATGTCGGTAAGACCGTGGTACCTGATGCCGACAATGGAGGATAAGATTCAGGCTGACCGAGGCGCTGGGTCATGACACGCAGACTCTCCATTCTGACGGGTTTGATGAGAACGTCGTTCATGCCAGCGTCCAGGCATTCTTTTTTCTCTTCTGTAGTGGCGTGAGCAGTCAGCCCAACAATGAGGACGGACCGATTGTGTTGTCGAATTCTATTGGTTGCTTCCAGTCCGCCTATGCCTGGCATTTGTATGTCCATGAAGATCATCTCGAATCGACCAGTCGTTGCCAGCGAAACAGCGACCTCCCCGGTACCAGCGGTAGTAACGTTGTGACCCAATTCTTTTAGTTGTATCTCAAGCAACTGAATATTGACCTCACTGTCATCAACTACAAGGATATTTTTCTGGCTGGAGATATTTTTTGTACTGATAATCCTGGCGACGATTTTCTCCAATTGAGTTTGTGTCACAGGGTCATTCACGGTAATCCATCGTGGGTGCTGGTAGTGCTGACGGTTGTTTAGCATCAGCACAAAGGTTGCCTCTGGCAAGTAGGGTTTGATCGAAAGGAACACCTCACTCGTTTCATCAGAGACCACGCAGATATCGAGGTGTTGGTTTTTGAAGTCCGTAATACAGTTGATCCCAAGAAAACTTAGCCGTTTTGTAAGACTGGACCGTTCGTGTTCGTTCTCGGAAACTACGATGGCGGTGAGATTGGTTTCTGCAGAATCTTTCTGGTGAATTATGGTGGCTGGAAAGGTTAGGGTTTTATGGTTCCATGTCGCACCCGCGGATTTCAAACTTTCGTCGAGCTCTGTGTTCGATTTTCGATTTAATGCCTTCGGAAAAGTCAGGGTGAAGCCTTTGGTGGTTTGACCAACCTTGATGAAAATCTGTTCCCGTTTGTCTTGCGGCTGATCAATGAGTTGCAGGTAACCGATGATCAATTGAAAAAAACTGGACCCGAATCGCCCGTTGTCCAGGCTAAAGAGGAGCGGGCAGTCCGATTCAAATTCAACCTGGAAAGTGGCATTTCGCATTCTTGAAAGTGGTGCCGTGATGTCGATGACGCGATCAATCAACTTCAAAAGATCGTGATTTTTCGTAGCAGGAAAGAGATGTGAATCCGCGAGCAGGAACTGAAGATTCTCCAGTTGTGTAACGGCCTCCGGGTCGAGAGGATTCCTGTTGGCTAACGCAATTATTTTTCTTGCCGTGTCACGCGCCAGTAGCTTTTGGACTTCGAGGTCTTTAGTGGCATCAATGAGTTCACTTTTTGTTTCCCTGAGCACTTCACGTTTCTGTTTCAGTAACAGGTCACCGGCATTGTGTGCGCTGATGTCGTCGCGTATCGCTAGTTCAAGTTCATTGACTCTGTTCATTGCATCAACGTTACCTGCTGCTGAATAGAATCGAATCGCCCGGAGCAGTTGTCGCCACTCGGGTGGTTGATGTCTTGCAGGAGTTTCAATGTTTGCATAGAGGTTTTCAGTGAGCGTCTTTAGCGGTTGAACAAACCTGTGTTTTACCCGGGCTATAGTCGTTAATACGGACATGAGGCTTATTGCACCGGCTAGAAGGAACCACTCGCTAGTGATAGTAAAGAGCAGCGACAGCCCCCCTAAAGTCAGGAGCGGGCATACAGTGAGAAGCAATAACAGTGAGATTTCGGAAAAGAATCGCATCCGTGTCTATTTCTCTAACTTATTCTCGTATCGGGAATATACACCGCGGTGGTAACTTATGACTGAAATGAATTTGAATAGATAATCTTGGTCTAATATGAATCGCCGAACTTCTTCTATTATCGCTGTTCTAGTAAGTAGGCTGCGCATTTATGACTGATTACCCCACCATTGAAGACTGCGTTGGTGAAACGCCGCTTGTCCGGCTTCAACGTCTTCCCGGTGAGACGAGCAACACCATTTTAGTTAAATTGGAAGGTAACAACCCCGCCGGGTCGGTAAAGGATCGTCCTGCCATCAGCATGATTCAGCGTGCCGAAGGACGAGGGGTTATTCAGCCAGGCGATACTCTTATCGAGGCGACTAGTGGCAATACAGGTATAGCGCTGGCCATGGCCGCGGCGATTAAGGGCTATCGAATGGTCCTGATTATGCCTTCTCACATGAGTGACGAACGTAAATCTGCGATGGCGGCGTATGGCGCGGAGCTTGTGATGGTCACCCAGGAAGAGGGTATGGAAGGTGCTCGTGATCTTGCGGAACAAATGCAAATAGAAGGCAAAGGTCATGTTCTTGACCAGTTCGCTAACGAAGATAACCCGGCTGCTCATTACGAAGGAACCGCGCCGGAAATTTATCGCCAGACAAACAGTGAAATCACGCATTTTGTTAGTTCTATGGGCACAACCGGGACCATTATGGGATGTTCAAGATACTTCAAGGAAGTGAACCCGGATATTCAGATTGTTGGATTGCAGCCTGTAGAGGGTTCACAAATACCGGGGATTCGTCGATGGCCGAAAGCTTATCTGCCAAAGATTTACAACAGTGAACATGTCGATCGAGTGATGGATGTCGAGCAAACCCTGGCCGAAGTCACCATGCGGCGACTGGCGAAAGAGGAAGGTATATTTTCCGGCGTTTCGACCGGAGGTGCAGTAGCTGGTGCTCTGTTGTTAAGTGAGGTAGTTACAAATGCGACTATTGTGGCTATTGCATGTGATCGCGGTGATCGGTACCTTTCCACCGGCGTCTTTAGTCACGGTTAAACCAACTGTCTTCAATGAAATCAAATGACCCTATCGAGGTCACGGTGGTCACCGTGGCGGAAGACGGCTGCGCCCATAGTGCAGATGGCAAGCAGGCTGTTTTTGGTGCCCTGCCAGGGGAAAAAGTTAAGGCAGTACCGGTTGCCAGAAAACGAAAGCGACTGTACCTGCGTACGACTGAAGTCCTTGCTTCATCAAGTCACAGGGTAACGCCGATGTGTAAAGCCGCGTCCTTTTGTGGTGGTTGCAGTTTCCAGCACGTGAGTCATGCGTATCAGTTGGAATTGAAGCAGGCGCAGGTTCAAAAACAATTTGGTCAGATTACGCCCAGGGAGTGGATGGAACCTATCTCTGCGCCGCCGTATGGCTATCGCACCAAAGCGCGATTGGGCGTGAAGTACGTGGACAAAAAGGACAGAGTGCTCGTTGGTTTTAGGGAAAAGATGAAGCCCTATATTACCGACATTGAAAATTGCCCGATACTGGTCGACCCGGTTTCAAGTCTAATCGAGCCGCTCATAAAGCTCATTAGTGGGTTGAGCGAACCAAGAACAATTCCGCAGATTGAGGTTGCCTGTGGCGACAATGATGTTGCGCTAATCTTTCGCCATATGGCGGCAATGTCGAATGAAGATATGCAGAAATTGCATTCATTTGGACGTGAGCAATCTGTGCAGATGTTTTTGCAACCTGAAGGAATCGATAGTACTCACAAGATTTTTCCGCAGGACGACGATGATCTGCTGCATTATCGGTTGCCCGATTATGATCTGTTTTTTCAATTCTCTCCGCAGGATTTCACACAGGTGAATCTTGCGGTAAACAGGCAAATGGTGGCCAGGGCCGTAGCGCTGCTGGATATCGATCCTTCGGACGAGGTGTTCGATGCATTCTGTGGAATAGGGAACTTTTCGCTCGCGATATCCCGGTTTGCAAAGAAGGTGACAGGCGCAGAACAATCCGCCAGCAGTATTGCGCGGGCCCGTGACAATGCCCGGCTCAATGGTGTGGAAAATGTGTCTTTTGTCGTTGAAGACTTACAGCTGGAAACCACTGAAATCAATGGCTTAGAAGGGGTGAATAAGGTCCTGCTTGATCCGCCTCGAAGCGGTGCAGAGGCAATGGTCAAAAGGCTTGCCAGTAGTAATGTAGTCAGGGTAGTGTACGTTTCCTGCAACCCGGAGACGCTGGCTCGAGACATCGGAATTCTAGAAAAACAGGGTTTTGAGCTTCGATCGGCGGGAATAATTGATATGTTTCCTCATACAACCCATGTAGAATCTATTGCGCTCCTCGTCCGTCAGGGGTTACCCCACTAAGCCGCTCGATACTTAACGATTCTTTCATGGTTAAAGTCAGACAAGAACAACCGTTACTGGTTGATGGTTCAGTCAATATCGAAATGTGGCTGTGTAAAATCGGTGATGCGAGACCTGAAATCAATCTGTCACGTCTACGTGAGGTCTGCGATCTTTCAGAGCAGGCCGAAGAGAAAGCACTCGCAACAGGGGGGCTCTGGACCGAAGGCCACAGCAGCTTTCGTATGGGCCTTGGCATGGCTGAAATTCTCAATGAGTTGTACGTTGATGAGAATGGTATGGTCGCCGCGATCATCTATCGTGCTGTTCGCGAAAATCAGTTGACGCTCAACCACGTTAAAAAGCAGTTTGGGGCTGACGTTGCTCGTCTGGTTGAAGGTACGTTGAAGATGGCAGCCATCAGTGATATCCAGTTTGGTACAACTAAAAAACTCTTTGGTGAGCGTCAGGATCAGATGGGGCAGGCAAGAAGAATGCTCGTGTCGCTGGTTGATGATGTGCGTGTCGCGCTTTTAAAGCTTGCAGAGAGAACTTGCGCCATCAGGAATGCAGTGGCGAGCAAGAATCCCGGGGGGCTGAAACTAGCCAGGGAAGTTTTTGAAATTTATGCACCACTCGCGCACAGACTCGGTATTGGTCATCTTAAGTGGGAATTGGAAGACCTGTCCTTTCGGCTCAGGGAACCTCTTTCTTACAAACGCATTGCAAAGTTGCTAGACGAGAAGAGAACCGTCAGGCAGGAGTACATTGCGAATGTTGTGAGCGAACTGAATCTCAGGGTTAAGCAGGTCGGTATTGACTGTAAGGTGGATGGTCGTCCAAAACATATTTATAGCATCTGGAGAAAGATGCGCCGCAAGGGGATTCCCTTTTCGGAGGTTTATGATGTTCGTGCAGTCCGAATACTTGTTGGCGACGAGGGGGATTGTTATCGAATATTGGGCGTAGTTCACAATCAGTGGCGTAATGTTCCCCATGAATTCGATGACTATGTCGCGAACCCCAAAGAGAATGGCTACCAGTCACTTCATACGGCTGTTATTGGTCCTGAAGGCAAAGTACTGGAGATACAAATCCGTACCGCGGAAATGCACGAGGAAGCTGAATTTGGTATTTGTTCGCATTGGCAATACAAGGATGCAGGCGATCTAAAGGGCTCGGAATCCTATGAGCAAAGAATTGCCTGGATACGCCAAATCATTGAAGGGCAGGATGAAGAAGACGATAGTGATCTGGATCTTTTCAGTGCTTTGTCGGTTGATCGCATATATGTTTTTACGCCGGATGGTGACGTAGTAGACATGACGCCAGGTGCTACCCCCATAGATTTTGCCTACCGGGTGCATACAGAAATTGGACATAAGTGCCGTAGTGCAAAACTCAACGGACGTGTCGTGCCACTAAACACAGCAATGAGCTCGGGAGACAGAGTAGAGATTATTGTTGGAGATGAGCCGGAACCCAGAAGGGAATGGCTGCACGAGCACCTTGGATATGTGGCAACCTCACGGGCGCGGACCAAGATTCAGGGTTGGTTTGCCCGAAGAGAAAAAGAAAAGAACGTAGAAGAAGGAAAGAAATTGCTGATCGAAGAGCTCAGCCATCTGGGCGTCGAACATTTCGAGTTCTCTGATCTGGTCGAACGTATGGATTATGAGTCACCCAGCGAATTGTTTTATGCTATCGCAATCGGTGAATTGACAGCGTTTGACGTCGTTGAAGAAGCTGCCGATCTGGTGCAGCTGAATATTTCGGATCATCAGCTGGACCTTGATATTGAGGCACCTGAAAATATAGCGGCAATTGAGGGACAGGGTGATCTTGATTTCGAGATGTCCGAATGCTGCCAGCCCGTTCCAGGTGACCTGATTGTAGGGGTTGTAGATGATGCAGACCTTGTGCACGTCCATCGGCATGATTGCCTGCAGGCGTTAAAAGCAGATGTCTACGGGCGTCTGATGAGCTTGGAATGGAAAGAATCCGTGG
>Ga0206678_10001072_pt1 | contig 17763 bp, 17 predicted proteins | sample M180m12015metaG_FD_155453 | JGI IMG/M metagenome (GOLD analysis project Ga0206678, IMG submission 155453) | Ammonia-oxidizing marine archaeal communities from Monterey Bay, California, United States - M1 80m 12015 | ecosystem: Environmental > Aquatic > Marine > Intertidal zone | place: USA... | reverse complement strand
TCGGTCAGTCTGGTTGTCCTTTCCTGTCACCAGGAAGATGCCAATGTCGAATTTGGCACGAATCTCGCGGGTCAGGGTTAGTCCATCCTTTCCCGGTAAGTTGATGTCAAGCAGGCACAGGTCGATACTGCCCTCGCTGATCTCCTCGAGGACACGATTGGCGTCTGCGATATCGGTGACTGTGTAGCCCTCTCGCTCGAATTGCGACGAGAGCTGGCGGCGCGTGATTGGTTCGTCTTCAATGATCAGAATATGTGCGATTTGCTAATTTATTTACTGCAATTCTGTCCTGAAACGAGCACACTTTTTAATATACCATTGGTTTAATCGGATGCGAAATTACTGATAACTTGCCTGACCTTAAAATACCATGGGATGAACTATCGGAAGATGCCCTGATGGGAATCATTGAGGAATTCGTCACTCGAGAAGGGACGGAGTATGGTGATTCTGAGATATCCCTTGAGGTGAAATGCCAACAGGTGAGGCAGCAGCTCCGCGACGACGAGGCTTTTATTACCTTCGATGAAGAGCTGCAAACCTGCTCAATTAGTCCGGCTAACTGAGTTTGTCCTGACCGCTGCCGCGGCAGAGGGATACAACTTGAAGCCACGTGGTTGAATTTTGACCTATAAACTGGAGGGGAAGGTTGAGCTGCCGCCGGTGGTTGACGTTGCAGCGGTCTTACCCGAACCGCCGCCGATAGATGCGACCGATGAAGAAATAGCGCATGGTAAGTTTATGAATCATAAGTACAGCGGGGTTTGCCATGGGCCTGGTGTGCGTCCGGGCGGTGTATTGTCTGATCTGCGATATATGGCGTCAGGAAAGCATATTGTCTTTGAGCATATTGTTCTTAGCGGTATTTTGCAGGATCGCGGCATGGTGAGTTTTACGAGCTCGCTCACCAAAGAGGGTTCGCGAGCCGTGCATCAGTATTTGATTAGCGAGGCACATCGTTTAAAGTCAAGATCCGGGAACTAGGCGAGTCGTTGATTGAAATAATTATTCGGAACTGCACTAAAAGATCAAAAAATAAGAATAGAACCAGCGTCCTGGCCAGGACGTAAGGAGAGAAGTGGAATGAGCGAAGCAACCGATACACAATGGATGTCCAGGGACCCAGATACGATACCCCTGGATCAGCTAGATCTGATAAACCCTCAGCTGTTTCACAACGATTATCATGTGAAAATTTTTGAGCGTCTCCGCAGGGAATCACCTGTTCATCTGCAAAAAGATCATGAAGAAGTAGGATCCTTTTGGAACGTGACGCGCTATGAAGACATCATGGCGGTCGATACCAATCATGACAGCTTCTCGTCTGATGGCTCTATTACGGCCGTTGACCAGGATGAGGAATTTCCGCTGCCTATGTTTATCGCCATGGATCCACCAAAGCACGATCAACAGCGAAAGGAAGTGAGTAGTGTGGTCCAGCCCTCCAACCTGGCGAAAATGGAATCCACTATTCGGCAGCGCGTATGTGGCATTCTGGATTCATTGCCGCGGGGGGAAGAGTTTAATTGGGTAGACCTGGTTTCCATTGAGTTAACAACCCAGATGCTGGCAACGTTGTTTGATTTCCCGTTTGAAGACAGAAGGAAACTAACCCGATGGTCGGACGTGGCAACGGCGGATGAGCAATCCGGCATTATCGAGAGCGAGGATCAGCGGCGGGCAGAATTGTTTGAGTGTCTCGAATATTTCACCGGGCTATGGAACGAAAGAGTTAACGAGCCGCCTCGCGGCGACCTGATTTCTATGTTGGCGCACGGTGAATCGACCAAAAACATGGATCCAGTCGAGTATCTCGGCAACCTGGTATTGTTGATCGTCGGGGGTAACGACACGACGCGAAACTCAATCTCCGGTGGTATTAAATTTCTGAATGAAAACCCGGCTGAATATCAGAAGTTACGTGATAACCATGGTCTGATACCTAACATGGTGCCTGAAATCATCCGTTATCAGACACCGCTGGCTTATATGAGGAGGACCGCAGCGAAAGATTCCGTGTTGGGTGGTCAGAATATTAAGAAAGGTGACAAGTTGTTGATGTGGTATGTCTCGGGAAATCGGGATAGCAGGTCCATTGAAGACGCGGATAAATTCCTGATTGATCGTAAGAACGCCCGCCGGCATTTGTCATTTGGCTTTGGTATCCATCGCTGCATGGGTAACCGGCTGGCAGAGATGCAGCTGCGAGTGCTCTGGGAAGAGATCATGACCCGTTTCGATAACATTGAAGTGGTCGGTAAGATCGAGATGGTCAATTCAAACTTCGTAAAAGGCTACTCTAAACTGCCCGTCATCATCCGCTAGGAAAATATAGAGGGGACGTAGGGAATAAGTCGTTGGTAATTCCCTCCGTCCCCTTTAAACGCTCAGTTTTTTTCTGGAGTTAGTTCGATGGCGTTGGACTCTGCGCGACTCCCTATTGCCATTTCGATAACCCGGTCTCCCCAGGTGTATTTTCCCCGCATCAGTTCATTAATTGTGGCGATGTTCTCGTTCTTCACTGTATGAGTGAAATCACCAGCCTGTTCACCTCTAATTAAAGTGAACCTGCCGGATGACTGGAGTCGTTTAAACCAATCGGAATCAGTGTCGCCCCGCAGGTAAGCGTGTCCGTCGTAGTCGACGACCCAGAGCCGTGTCACGACTTCTTCACCAGCCTCATTAATAGTGTGTAGCTGAACAACTTCAACTCGCTCGGATGCGACAACCTGTAAGCCGCCAATGATGAGCGCGAGCCCTAGTACTATTCCAACTAGCCATAATAGGTATTTCATTGTGTGTTCCTTATTGCTCGTTTAGTGCGGCATTTGCAATTATAGATAGACTTTAACATTAAACAGTTTAATATTAAATAATATGTTCGAGCGAGCAGGACTGATGGCGAACCTATCAAATGACCAAGCGGTTTTTACCTATTTCAACGAGATAGGAATTATCTCCCAACTGTCTGCAGGGCTCTTTGAGCAAGGCCTGCCGGAAGGGCTGACGCTCTCCCAGTTCAGTGTGCTGAACTGGTTTGTCCGGGTTGATGTGGAAGCGACACCTGGTCGACTGGCTCGAGCCTTCCAGGTGACCGGTGGCGCGATGACCAACACTTTGAAGAAACTTGAATCCAAGGGGCTGGTTAAGGTGGAACCGGATAAGAATAGCGGCAGGCGAAAGCGGGTGACCATGACGCGCAAGGGAAACCAGGTTCGTGATAAAGCGATTAAAGCGGTTGCCCCACTGCTTAGGGAGTTTGCGGAGCACTTTACTGTCGAGAAGCTCCGACGCCAAACCAGGCAACTGGCGGAGGTCAGGGAATACCTGGATGAACGCCGCTACAAGTAGTCATAGGTTCATACTGTATTCAGCTGGTTAACTTCTGATTCAGTTATGTAAGCACATCATTAACTTCACATTTGATGCCTCGGTGAGGCCCGGAGTTAGTGATGAAATTTTTGATGATGCTGGTGTTTTTGGTGGTTTCGAGCTCAGCCTGGGCTGATGCCTTGAAAGTAAAGGTGAAGGCTAAAAAGAACTCCCACGAGCATCGACATGATGGACATGATAATCGCGCTGAGTGGGATTGGCAGCGGCCCTCCTGGAGTCTGTTTTACTCAAATAAGAGCCCCCGCTACCGACACAAGAGATACACCGGAAACAACCGTTCCCGGGGTCATTATTCGCGCAACAGCGGCCACGACAAGCAACAGAGAAACTGGAGAAGTGCAGACCAGTCCCATCGTCATTATTCGGGCAACAGGGGCCACGACAAGCAACGGAGAAACTGGCGAAGCGCAGAACAGTTCCGAACGAGGCGAAGCAACAAGAGTGAACCGGTAATTTATATTAATGCCGAAGTCTCAGCGATCAGCCTTAGGGGTGTTAAGCGGCATGCGGCGATTTATGATGTCTATGCAGAGTTGGGTAATGGCAGGCGAATTCCACTGCGTAGTCTTGAAGGCTCTCTGCATCGTGGCGAATCCTTCACCAGGCACTTCAAGGACTCACATTACGTGACAAAGCTGTTCCTGCATGTGGGTCCGGAATATCGGCACCAGCGTGCTTATGTTTCTGTCGATTATTTACCCTCGAAAAGCCATGGTAATCGGGGATATAACAGCCCTGAGCGGGGTTATAATAAACAGCCACTAGTCCTTTGATATCAGCCCGCTGAGTTGATCGCTGGAAATAGAATCGCGGTCCCGGTCTTCAGGGTGTCCCCGCCCGCTGCCACCGGCAGTTTCCAGGACCATCCTTGAACCCGCGGGTATTAACTCACGGCCCATCCCCTTCAGGGTTGGACCGTCCTTGATGTAGACACTTGCTGGCGCGCCATTGCCACCGCCATGTTTTCCCCTTGGAGGGTGATCGATTCGATCAAACATTTTTGACACGGCGAACGCCTCGTCATTCGAATGGCCGAATTCCATGATTTGTCCGAACCCGCCCCTGAACTGTCCGTTACCGGCAGAATCAGGCAGGTACTCTTTTCGCCAGATGACCAGCGGTGCAGAATTCTCGGTGATCTCAACGGGCGTGCTCCGAACACCTGAGGGGAAAGCCGTGCAGCTCAACCCATCTTTCTCGGGCCGAGCGCCAGTGCCGCCTGTGTAAAAAGCGTTCATGACGAATGGCTCAGAGCGACTACCGGCAATCATCCCTTCGCCCCCGAGAAATACCGGGCCAAACAGGCAGGCCGCACCCTCAGTGGGTACCTGGCCGCCTAAGGGTTCATCCAGGCAGCCCAGCACAACATCCGGGAGCATCTGCCCGATGGCGTGTCTTGCAGAGACCGCAGAGGGCCTTGGCGCATTCAGGATGCAGCCCGCAGGCGCGGTGACCCGGACAACGCCTAATGAACCGGCGTTGTTCGGGATATCGTTGCCGATCACACATCGGACACCAAAGGACGTATAAGCCTGGGCGTAGGTCAGCGGAACATTAATGCCACGAGTGCTGGTGCCTGAAGTTCCCCGCCAGTCAACGGTTATGCCCTCGTCTGAAATGGTAACGCAGCAGACAAGATCCACGGGTTCGGAATAACCGTCGACCTGCATCGTGTTGTGCCAGGTCCCTTTGGGCAGTTCGCGTATTTCTTCAAGCATAGCGGACCGGGAGTTATCGATGATCATTTCGCCAACAGCCTCGAGATCGTCCAGACTGAATTCATCCATGGCTGCGAGCAGGCTTTCGCTGCCAGCCTTGTTGCAGGCGGTCAGGGAATACAGGTCACCTTCTGCGGCACGCGGGTCTCGAACGTTGGCCCTGAGAATCTCGATTAACGTGGCATTAATTTTGCCAGCGCGGAACAGGTACCCAATAGGTAGATTAATGCCTTCCTCGAACACCTGCCTGCCATCTGGGCCGAACCCGAGGCCACCCACATCGGCAATGTGGGAAGTGGCGGCGAACAGCGCTATGGCCCGACCTTTCCGGAAGACAGGGGTGACTACCGTAAAATCGTTGAGGTGTCCTGTCCCGTGCCAGGGATCGTTGGTCACCAGGACATCACCGGGTTCAAGTGTCTCGAGGGGGTGCTTGCTGAGAAAAAATCCGACACTTGCGGCCATCGCATTGACGTGGCCGGGGGTACCGGTAATTGCCTGGGCCAACATTTGGCCATCTATATCAAAGACGCCGGTTGACAGATCGCCTGCCTCCCTCACGGTGGTAGAAAATGCCGTACGGATTAACGTTTGGGCCTGCTCCTCGACGATGGCCAGTAGTCGGTCCCAGAGCAATTGCAGGCGCAGTCTGTCCAGGGAGCTATTCACTATTTTCTCCTGGCGTTTGCTTCTTGGTTAGCACGATGCAGCCGAGGTCATTAATGCTGGCATTGTAACTGGAGGAGATGACCGTCGTCGTCTGGTCCTCGGTGACTAAGGCGGGGCCATTTATGGATACATTACTTGCCAGTTGCTCCCGCAGATAGACAGGGACCTCCAGCCGGGTAGCTGTTTCTGCATCAAACACAGAATATTTACCAATGGGTTCAGGTGGCGCGTCCGGTTTCAGCTTTGGCTGTCGGAGGCGCTGCCTGGAGGGTTCTGACACCGTCAGGGTCCAGCTAAGGATCTCGATATCAACACCATCAATCCGGTGGCCGTACAAATTCGCGTAGGTTCGTTCGAACGCCTCCGTAAAGATGTCGCGGTGTAGATCGGTGTAGGGTCCTGCGGGCAGGTCAATGGCAAGTTCATGACCCTGGCCAACATATCGCATGTATGCCTGCCGGGTTTCTATTGGGCTCTCACTGGTGGACGCTTCCTGAACGATAGCGAGGGCTTCAGATCGCATCTCGGTATACAGGTTGTTGACAATCTGATGGTCCAGGCTGGCTACAACCTGTTGCCTGCTCCGGACAACTTCGTAAGAAATTGGTGCCAGCAGGAAGCCGACGGCAGAACCGACCCCGGCATCGGGAGGAATGATGATCTGTGTCGCTCCGAGTTTGTGCCCCAGTCGAGCGGCATGCAGGGGAGCCGCGCCCCCAAAAGCGACAATTTCACGTTCCGCCAGATCCATACCGAATTCTGCTGCATGAGTTCGGGCTGCAGAGGCCATATTTCCGTCGACGACTTCGCTGATACTGAATGCCGCCAGGTTGATATCGATCTCCAAAAGATGTGCAACACTATCCTGAATGGATTGATTCGCACGCTCCAGGTTAAGGGGGAAGGCAAATTTCTCCGGGTAAACCCTGCCAAGAGCGATATCAGCATCAGTGACTGTTGGCTTGTTTCCACCGCGATCGTAAGCCGCCGGCCCTGGTTCAGAGCCGGCACTTTCGGGTCCCACCTGGATCCGATTCAGTTTGTCGATTCGAGCGATGCTGCCGCCACCGGCACCAATCTCAACCATTTCGATAACAGGGATCCTAACAGGCAGGCCGCTGCCTTTTTTAAATCGATAAACACGATCAACCTCGAAGCTTCGAGAAGTGAGCGGTTTACCATCATCAATTAGGCACAACTTGGCGGTAGTTCCGCCCATATCGAACGATAGCATTCTATCAAGTCCCAGATGTTCTGATATTCGCTGAGCAAGAATCGCGCCTCCTGCGGGACCAGACTCGACCAGGCGAATAGGAAATTTTGTCGCGGTATCCAGGGTCGTCAGTCCCCCTCCCGAAGTCATTAGCAGGAAAGGGCACAGGAATCCCCGGGTTTTTAGCTCTCCAGCCAGGCGTGCCAGGTAACTTGCCATCAGGGGTCTGACATAAGCGTTCGCACAAGCGGTTGAAAGGCGTTCAAATTCACGAATTTCAGGCGCGACTTCACATGCCAGTGAAATGGAAAGGTCGGGTCTGGCCCTGGCCAGGATCTCCCGGGTTCTGATCTCGTGGATTGGGTTGACGAAGGCGTGCAGGTAACCAATCGCGACGCTCTGGATCTCGTAATCCTCGAGTACCGAAAGGTGACGCCGAATGGTTGATTCATCCAGTTCAACCAGAATATTGCCATCACGATCCATGCGTTCCCGGACAGGAAGCCGGAGATGCCTTGGTACGAGAGGGATTGGACGATCTATATTGATATCGTATTGTTCGAACCGATCCTCGTGGGCCATTTCAAGGGCGTCCCTGTGGCCTTCTGTCGTCAGCAGTGCGGTGTTGGCGCCGCGACGTTCAATCAGGGCATTGGTCGCCAGGGTAGTGCCGTGAATAATCAGACCAATTTCGGAAGGGGCAACGCCTGCACGGTCCATGACGGTTGTAATGCCTTCAAGCACGGCCCTGCCTGGGTGGTCATAAGTGGTCAGCAGTTTCGTCGTGAGACGTTCACCTGTTGGTAGCTCTAATACGACGTCGGTAAAGGTGCCGCCGATGTCGACTGCGAGGCGGGCGGGCCTAGTTTCTGCGGACATTGTAGCTGCGGGCATGGATTAATCAATCAGTTTCATTTACCCATAGTTTATATCAAGTGGGACCACCGTCCTTATAGGTGAATTAGGAGATTTACTTGGATCTCGGGTTCGATTCGTTGGGGGTACAGGAGGTTGCTGTTAACATAGGCGCCGATTGAAAGTCGGAGTAAAAATTGAGTCAGCGTTACGAATTTCTGGGTAAATCCATTTCAGGACCTTTCACCATCCCCTCCGGCATTATTGCCACAGCTGCGCCTATTATTCAGTACCTGTTCGATCGGGTGCCGGAAATAGGTGTCATGACCACTAAAAGCATCGGGCCAGTGCCTCGTTCGGGTAACAGGGAGCCCATCATGACCCAATATGCGCCCGGTTGTTTTATGAATGCGGTAGGGCTGACCAACCCTGGTGCCGAAGCTGGTTTGGAACAGCTGGCAGCCTTGCGGGTTCCGGACGACAGGTTTCTGCTGACCTCGATATTCGGCGGCAGCGTGGAAGAGATAGTCGCGGTGGCCCAACTGCTGGCGCCTGTTTCAGATGGCCTGGAACTGAACCTGTCCTGTCCCCACGCCAAAGGATATGGCATGGATATGGGCCAGGATGCCGGCTTGGTGAAGGAAATCACCCAGGCGGTAAAATCGGTTGTGAACATCCCTGTTGTGCCAAAACTGACCCCCAATGTGCCAAATATCGGCGAAATCGCCCGAGCCGCGGTAGAGGGTGGGGCGGATGCGTTGTGTGCTATTAATACGGCCGGGCCTGCTTATTACACAGCTTACGGCGAGCCTGTCCTGACGAATAAACTGGGGGGAATGTCTGGCCGTGGCGTGTTACCGATTACTCTAAAGTGTATCAGGGAAATGCGTGAGGCAGTTGATGTCCCCATTATCGGATGTGGTGGTGTTGCGACCCTGGATAATGTTAAGTCGATCCGGCACGAAGGTGCCAGCATCATCGGAATAGGCTCGGCATTGACTGGTATGAATTCGGCGGAAGTCGCGGAGTATTTCAGTGAGATACAGTCAGGCCTGGAGAAAGACGAGTCAACGGCCGGCGAGTTGATCGCCGTCGATATGGACTTTGAGGTCTATACCCTCGCCAGTAATGAGAAAGTCTGCGAGGATATTTCAATCCTGACATTCGATCGAAAGGTTGGCGTTCAGGCAGGAGAGTTCGTTTATGCATGGATACCCGGCCTTGGAGAGAAACCCTTTTCGGCGTTAACGGATGATCCCTTTGCGCTGGTAGTGATCGACGTAGGAACCTTTACCAGTGAGTTGCTGAAATGTGAGCCGGGAACAAAAGTTTATGTGCGCGGACCACATGGTGTCAAAGTCGCGCCACCGGAGGCCGCGAAAGTTGTCGCAGTAGCGGGTGGAACAGGCCTGGCGGCGGTCTACCAGATAGCGCGGGATTTCGGTAACGCGGAAGTTTTCCTCGGTGCACGAACCAGTGACCGGCTGTACTTCAAAGATGAGTGTGCCGCTATTGCTAACACTCATATCGCGACAGATGACGGCAGTGAAGGATTTAACGGTGTTGTTACCGTATTGCTGGATGACTGGCTGAAGCTTAAGTCCGAAGACGAACTACGAGAGCTTGTTTTCTACAATTGCGGCCCTGCGCCGATGGTGCATGCTGCGATTGAGGTTCAGCGCCGTTACGTTGGCGATGACCGAATATTCAGCGCAATTGACTACCTTACGAAGTGCGGGGTCGGCATCTGTGGAGCTTGTCACTCGCCGGATGGTCGCCGTATGTGCGTAGATGGCCCCTTTCTTTCAGCATCTTTCTAATCAGGTGTAGGGTGTTTTATCCCGCGCTTTCCTGATTATTCTTTGAGTGTTTGTTCCAGTTCGCTCACCATTCGGTCGAACACTTCAATAGTGGCGATGACCGGTGCGGCCGTTGTCATATCTATACCCGCCTTCTTCAGCAATTCTATAGGGTAGTCGTTGCTTCCTGAGCGCAGAAGATTCAGGAAGCGCAGCCTCGCCGGTTCCCCTTCTATTAGTATCATTTTCGCGAGAGCCGTGGCTGCAACAAATGAAGTTGAGTACTGGTAGACATAAAAATTGTCGTTTCTTAAAAAGTGCGGAATTCGACTCCAGGTGCTGTCGACCAGTGGATCCATCTGCACGGAATCACCGTAGTAAGCAATGTGAGTGTCGTGATAGATCTTGTTTAGCGAATCCTTGGTTAGCGCTTTGCCGGATTCCACTGCAGCATGTGCCTGCATTTCGTAATCGGCAAACAATGCCTGGGTATAAAAGCCGCCGCGGAACTCGTCCAGGTAGGTTTGCAGAAGGAAGACCTTGTCTTCCCTCGAGTCTGCTTCGCTTAACATCTTTTGGAACAGGATCGCCTCGTTGGTCATGGATGCAATTTCTGCGATGAAGGTACGATAGTTTGCGTAGGTGTAGGGTTGTGCTTCTGCTGCAAGGCTCGAATGGATCGAATGTCCATATTCATGAGCCAGTGTTGAAACACTGCTAAAGGTGCCGTTGTAGTTCATTGACAGGTAAGGCTTGGACCGGTAAGTGCCCCAGGAATAGGCGCCACCACGTTTGCCCTGAGATTCATAGGCATCTACCCAGCCTTCACTAAATCCCTTCCAGTAAGTGGTGACATATTCGTCCCCGAGCGGCGTCAGGGCATCGGCGACGATTTGTTTGGCTTCTTCAAACGAAACGTCTTTGATGGTTTCTTCACCGATAGGCGCGGAGGTATCCCAGGGTTGCAGGGTTTCTACGTCCAGCGCCGCGCGGCGAATTTCCATATAGTGCTGCAGTGGGCCTGCGCCCTGCCTCGCTGCCTCGATCAGGTTGGTGTACACCTCTGTGGGTATTGCGTTGCCGTAGGTTGCTGCTTGCAGCGCTGAATCGAAGCCACGAACTTTCGCCTGGAATACCCGGGCCTTGACGTGACCTTCGTAGTTCGCCGCCAGCGTGTTGCCCAGGCGTTCATATTCCCCATAGACTCCTTTCCACGCATCTTCCCTGACACGCCGGTCCGTTGAACTCATGAAGGCCGCGTAACGAGCTTTTGTGAGTTCTACGGTATTGCCTTCCGCATCGACTATCTCGCCGTACTTGATGTCGGCGTTGTTGAAAGCGCCGTAGACGCTGCTGAATTTTCCAAGAGCGTCACTTGCACTGGCCAGGATTTTTTCTTCAGTCTCGCTGAGCGTGTAATCCCGCATGCGAAGTTGCTCGTCAATGAAATGACGGTAGATGCCCAGTCCCTTCGTTGAGCTGATCATTTTTGCCAGCTTTCGTGGTGGAATCGCGAGAAGTTCGGGTCTCATATATGAGGTAGCTTCGTTGTATTTCGTTGATAGTGTTCGGGCTCGCGAAAAGTTTGCGCTGTTCTCGCCAACCCGCATGTCTTCATAAGACTTGAGCCCTGCGTACACAAAAATATCCGAGATCAACATCTCGATCTCTTCCATCTTATGGATCGCAGCAAGTAGTGTTTTACCATCGCTGCCAAGGCGTCCCCTGTAGGATTCAATCTCTGGTAAGAGTGCGTTGTACTTTAGGATGTCCGCTTCCCACCTATCAGTGGAAACATACATATCCGTTAAATCCCATTTATATTTCTCCGCGATCTCATCGCGCTCTTTCGGTTCTTCAGCGTGAAGTGATGAGGCACATATCAGCAGGATTAAAGGGGTCAGCTTGGTGGTGTATTTCATGTGGTTCTGGAAGCCTTTTCTTGATGAGGTGACTTTAATGGACGATTTGCGGGACGGCAATCGGTGTGTGATGCTAACTGAAAGTGGCGAGTGAAGAAATCGCCTTGCGTTGATTTGCAGGTTCTGTGAGATGAAAATGGTTGATATTGATACAGGCACAGAGGAACTTCTCTGTCGTATTGAGGACAGGGTCGCGGTGGTGACGCTAAATAAACCACACAAAAAGAATGCCCTTGGCGATGTCCTGACTCCTGCGTTGCGGTCTGTATTGCTAGCCCTTGCGGATGACGAACGTGTAGGTTGCGTCATGATCACCGGGGCCGGGGACGCGTTCTGTTCAGGTGGTGATGTCAGCGGCATGGGCGGTGGTGGAACGCCCAAACCCCGAGATGAACGTGTCGCAGAATTGCTCCAAAAGCAGGAAACGTTGACTCTGCGGATTCATGAGCTGAGCAAAGTCACTGTTGCCGCGTTGCCTGGTGCAGCTGCGGGTGCTGGATTATCGATTGCACTGGCCTGTGACCTCAGGGTCGCCTCGAGCAATGCCTTTATCACTACTGCGTTTAGGAATGTTGGTCTTTCCGGTGATTATGGGGCCAGTTGGTTCCTCCCACGACTGATTGGGTTGTCGAAAGCCAAGGAATTATTCTATACAGCGAGGCGGGTAAGTGCTGAAGAGGGTGAAAGGCTGGGTCTTTTTAACCAGGTCTTTCCTGAGGAAACCTTTCGCGACGATGCCTTCACCTACGCCCGGGAGATTGCCAATGGGCCATCTGCTACGCTTTCGCGTATGAAGATAAACCTCAATCAGGGCGTTAGCCAGGGTTTGAAGGCTAGTCTGTTGCTTGAGGCACAGCACTTGATCGAGAGTGCCGGATCTGCTGAGGCAAAAGAAGCAATCAGTGCGTTTATGGAAAAACGGACACCAAAATTTCACCCGTAGTTGGAGTTAAGTTATGAAGTATTTTCTGGTCCTGTGTATCGCTATGCTTGGGCTTCAGGCTGGTGCAGATGAAGTAAAACAGATTGAAAGACTGTACGAGCAATGGCGTGAAGCGGTCGCAACGGCAGATATTCCTTCGTATGTTGCTGTTTTGGATCCGGATGTCAGATTAATCCCGCCGGGCGCCAACGTGATTGAGGGCGCAGCCCATTATGCGCAATTTCTGACGCCTGTGTTTGACGCGGCGACTTATAGAATAGAAGTCATTACGCCGCCCAGGGTGGAAATTTTGGATGATATCGCGGTAGTCGAATATGAATATGTGATTCACCTTGAGCTTAAAAATCCGGCTCAAGGTGTTACAGAGGCAGGAGCACTGACGGCATCTCGTACGGAAGCAAGGTACTTCGATGTGCTGAGAAAGAATGATTCTGGTGAGTTTCGCATCTGGCGCCACACCTGGCAGTAGTGTAAAGGGGATTAAAGGGGAGAGGCGTTTAATCCCCTCCGTTCCCCCTTTAACCTGTCTCCTTTAAAACGCTTTAGGTCTTTCAGAGACGGTTGAGTGACCAGTTTTCTGTGTGTACGATTCGCTCACCTTTGTTCAATGTGACGAGCGGGCCGAGGCTTTCGAGTTCAAGCATCGTTCCGTCAGTAAAGATTTCGAGATTGCAGTTGTCATCCGGATAGGTTGCATCTTGACGATAGTCGATTGTTTTTGAGAACCGGTAACCGTCAACTTCGTAGTATGCCGTTTGCATCTGGTGCAGCAACCCGAGTTTTGTGGAAGGCATATTGGTGTCCTGGCTGATTTCCAATCGATCCTCACACCAGTTAAAACGGGGATCGCTTAGCTCAGTGTACGCCCACAAAGACATGTTTCGATTTGGCAGTAAGTCCAGCTTGGCGTTACTGCTGGCGTTCTTTTCGGCTGGAGGCAGATCGTTTGGATGCAGGCTTCTGGGCGGCATTGGTATGACGGCTTTGCCACCTGGTTTGAACACCGTCAGACCCCAGGGGGCGATGCCGGAACTCATGGTTCTGGCGGCTGTTATGCTGTGATTGAGCACAACTCTTGACGTTGTTTCATCGAGAATGATTTCAATTTCTTTCTCGATTCCGCTTTCAGCTTCCGTGGGTGTGCGCAGGCAGACATGGTTTTCATCCATGATAGTAAACGATACCGGTTGATTGTCCGGGAAGTAGGATGAGGATGTCTCTGGGGCTATCCAGAGGCGATGACCGCCCCTGATCTGCCAGTCGGCTTCTCCGGATTTTCCCAGTTGATCATCAAATGTTTTAAATACGTTCAGCCCACCGTGGTCGCGGTAGGAGATGATTCGTGGCCCGACGTCGAGCGTAATCAGCAGCTCGACTGCACTGTTTGCGAGCACCAACACCTGCTTCCAGCCCATGGCCGGTCTGATTTCTATACTCATCGGTTTACTGTCGTTCCATCTACATTAACGAACACCCGTCATTGTGCCCACACCCGTCATTGTGCAGACACCAGGTTGTTCAAAAGACCATTGCCAGTATGGTGTCTGTGATTGTGATCAGCAATGCCGCGATGAATGTTGTTCCAATATCTTCAATCTCGAAATCTTCTAATAACTGGTCGGTAATCCATAATAGAAAGGTATTGATGATAATCAGGAAGACCCCCAGGGTGATGATGATAAATGGCAGTCCGAGCAGTTTGAGAATAAGGCCAAGCGTTACGTTGATCAGTCCATAAACGATAGCGACCATGACAGATGTGCCGTAAGAGTCGACATGCATGCCCGGCAGGGTTCGGGAAATAAACAGAATTGCAGCACCCAGGCACATTACGTGAAGTATTAACTCAATCATTGGCAGTTCTCCTTTGTATGGTTGTAATACAATTTTCGTGCCGGATTATAAGTCATTGAATTAATTGGGTTATATATTTTTCCTTTAGTGAAAATGGCGAACCAGTGAGCAATTTGGCCAGTCCCGCTCAGGCAGCGTCCTACCAGGAATCAGGGTGATTTCTTTGGCGGGTTGTCAGCAAATTGATTTGTTCGACATGTGCCCTTGGCCTATTCTGCAGAGCGATTTCCCAACAGGGTCGCCAATAGGCAAACTAGGCTTCTTGTAACAAGTTGAAGGTAACCAACATGCTGGACCTACACTACTGGCCCACACCCAATGGCAAGAAAGTCACCATCCAACTGGAAGAATGTGGCATCGAGTACAACCTGGTTGAATGCAATATCGGTAAGGGCGACCAGTTCACTGACCATTTCCTTTCGATTAACCCCAACAACAGAATGCCTACCCTGGTGGATCATGACCCCGAAGACGGACAGGGACCGCTCTCGGTATTTGAGTCTGGCGCGATCATGCTCTATATCGCTGAAAAGACAGGACAGTTCATGCCTGCTGATGCTCGCGGAAAATACAACGTCATGCAGTGGGTGATGTGGCAAATGGCAAACCAGGGTCCCAAAACCGGTGAGTGTGGCCACTTTCGCAGGCTCGTCGACGACCAGGGGGACCAGTCCTATGCGGTGACCCGATTTACTGATGAGGTCAATCGTTTTTATGGCGTGTTGAATAACCAGCTGTATAACCAGCGCTACCTGTGCGGTGACGAGTACTCGATCGCTGACATGATCTGTTATCCATGGACCATTAATTGGCAGGGCCAGGGCCAGGACATCAGTGAGTTCAAGTATTTCAAACGATGGTTCGAAGAGCTGGGTGATCGCCCTGCGGTACAAAGAGGCATGGCCGCAGGATCAGAACTGCAAAATGATTTTTCCAAAATAACCAGGGAAGAAGGCGTCAAACTTCGTGCGCTGCTCTATAACCAGCGTGCCAGGCCGGCACCTGAAACCGGAGGGATTGAAGTGTGATCGATGGTTGGAAGCTCATCACGGGACCAGTGAAGCGTTCACCACTGGCTGTCTGTGATGCGTTCAGTATGTAGCAAGCTGATTTTATGGAGACAGATCTGCTCTACCCGGACCGCAGCGGAGAGATCTATTCGGTGTCCCATCGGCCTGAGCACCGTTGGCTGTATGTCTGGGATATGGAGCCGACGGAAGCGATGTTGCTGAAATACTATGACTCCGATGAGTCTGGCGTCGCGCGTTTTACGGCGCATTCCTCCTTCGTGTTTTATTGAGTTTTTTGGTGCTCGTCGGCAACCAGGGCAATGAGCCGGAAGAATCCATGGGTAAATTTGCCCCAGGCGAAGTTCAGAAATAGCGCAAGAACACAGCCCAGATGGACTGCCAGCAACAATCCCAGTGCCCCGGTTCCTTTGGCGATGGGTAAACCGAGGCCTGTAAGGCTGGTAAGAAACAGGAGCACTGTGAGGCTCATGCCATAGCCATTGTCATCTGAGACCAAACGTTGATCAGTAGCCTGGTTTATCCTGAAGAGGCCCGCAGATCCCGCCAACAACATGATCCCGCCGGTCACCCCGAGTATTTTTGGCAGGGTCAGCCAGTTATAAGGTGCTGGAATATTGAGGCCGTAATGATAGAAAGTTCCGACCAGGGTCGCGGAGAAACACAGAAAGAAACCGATCAACACGAGATGGTGATAGCGCCGCTTCCATAACGAAGGTGATTCCCCGGATTCGTAACAGCCGCCGCCATGTCCACCATCAAGGTTTTTTAACGTTAGCGCACTGGTGATAGCGGCGCTATAGCTCGCCATCCCGATGGACCAGGGGCTCGGCAATGAAATGGAGTGCCAGTACCTGCGCAGGGTCATCCACCAGCTGATAACAACCACCAGGGCCGACAATGAAAAAATGCCCGCCATCACGGAATGCGGCATCAGGTTGTAGAAGCTAACCTGGGGAGCAAGGATTTGTGATACGCCAGCCTGGCCGGCCACGGCCAGTAAAAATAGGCTGATGGAAACCAGCAGGCTTGTCGCCATAAACTTGCTGCCGTTTGATACTGCCGGCTGCATAAATGCAGGCCAAAGGAACTGTGTATAGCTTTCAAGGCGGGCCTGTTCGAAAACCGCCGGTACATTAATGTCGAATTCATGTGGATCTGCATACTGGCAGTGCTGGTAGCAGGCGCCGCATTGATGACAAAGGTTGGACAGGAACTCGATATTATTTTGTGTGAATTCTGTTTGTCGCTCCATGGCGGGAAAGACAGCGCAGTGCCCTTCGCAATATCGACACGCGTTGCAAACGGTCATGACCCTGATCGCTTCAGTGGTCGTCTGGTTAGTTGGCATGTCTGGCTGCCTCTCGACCGGCGATACGGCCGAAAACACTACCGATCGTCATACCGATACCTGCCAGATATCCGCGGCCCAGGATATTACCCGCCATCATCTCGCCTGCAGCGAAAATATTCTCGCTGGGATTGCCGCGTTCGACTTGCAGCCGTGCCCGATCGTCTACGGCCACACCGAGGTAGGTGAAGGTTATCCCGGGTCTTAACGGATAGGCACTGTAAGGCGGTGTGTCTATGCGCCTGGCCCAATGGCTTTTATTAATGGGTAATCCCTCAGTGCGGCATCCGTCAAGAGCCTGGTGATCGAATGACCCCGAAACTGTCGCCGCGTTGAATTCGTCAATGGTTTTCAGGAGTGAATCGGCCGGAATATCGATCTGCCTGGCAAGGTCATCAATCGTTGTTGATTTTAGGGGTGGTAGTACTGTGGGCATAAAGAGGCCGTCGGCTTTGGCGTCTGTGATGGCATACCCCATTTGGTCGGCCTGGGCTGCAATCAACCTGCCCCAGATGGCGTAGCGCTTCGGCCAAAAATCTTCACCTTCATCAAAGAATCTTTTACCCTCGTTGTTAACAACAATACCCAGGGGAACTGAATCGACCCGGCTGACGATACCGCCATCATATGCCGGCGCGCGTCCATCGATGGCGACGGCATGACACTGGCTTGGATCGCCAACCTGTTTGAATTCCGCGTCAAGCAGCTGACGCAGGATGTTGCCTTTGTTGTATGGGGTGCCACGCACCAGGAAATTTCTGGCTGCGGGTCCCCAGGTCTCTTCAAGCCAATCAAGGTTCGCTTCAAAGCCACCCGCCGCGGCAACCAGAGAATGGCCTGAGATACGGTGTGTGTTATTTACTTGTTGATAGGTGAGGTCGATAAAACGGTCGCCTGAAATATTGAGGGTGATGTCCGTTGCTTCATAAATCGTATGCACGCCAAGGTTGGCGGCGAATCGGTAAAGAGAGTTGACGAGGGCCTTGCCACCCCCCAGGAAAAAAGCGTTGGTACGGCC
>Ga0206678_10001057_pt1 | contig 17878 bp, 19 predicted proteins | sample M180m12015metaG_FD_155453 | JGI IMG/M metagenome (GOLD analysis project Ga0206678, IMG submission 155453) | Ammonia-oxidizing marine archaeal communities from Monterey Bay, California, United States - M1 80m 12015 | ecosystem: Environmental > Aquatic > Marine > Intertidal zone | place: USA... | reverse complement strand
CTTATAAGACAAAGAGTTGGTAACATTCTTGACAGTCTTCCTATAAATGAAGAATTTAACTGGGTAGAACTGGTTTCTAAGGAAATTACTACTCAAATGCTTGCTACTTTATTCGACTTTCCTTTCGAGGATCGACACCTCTTGCCTTACTGGTCTGACGCTGCCACAACATCTGAAACTGTCGGGATAGAAGTAGACATGAATGAAAGGCAACGAGTTTTAGAAGAATGCCTCGCCTATTTTAGTAAGCTTTGGCACCAACGTGCTGCCGAACCCAGGAAGTTTGACTTCATATCATTATTCGCACATGGAGAAGAAACTAAAGATATGATTAATGATCCAATGGAATTCTTGGGTAATTTAATTCTTTTAATTGTTGGAGGAAATGATACTACTAGAAATTCAATTTCTGCAGGTGTAGTAGAACTTAATCACAATCCAAAGGAATATGACAAACTAAAATCTGACCCTTCTTTAATTCCTAACATGGTCTCTGAAATCATTCGTTACCAAACCCCCCTCGGCCATATGCGACGCACAGCCCTAGAAGACGTTGAGTTTAAAGGACATACAATACGCAAAGGAGACAGAGTAGTAATGTGGTATGTTTCTGGCAACCGCGATGAGGAAGTAATTGAGAATCCGGATGCATTTATTATTGATCGTAACAAGGCAAGACATCACCTCTCTTTTGGTTTTGGGATCCATAGATGTATGGGTAACCGGGTTGGAGAAATGCAATTGCGCATTCTTTGGGAAGAAATTCTTAATCGGTTTGATCGCATAGAATTGACTGGAAAACCAGAACGCGTTCTGTCTAATTTTGTCATGGGATACAGCAACGTACCTGTCGTAGTACATAAGAAATAAGAACTCTAAAAAATTATTCTATGGTCAAAGTTGTATTTATTGAGCACGATGGCAACAGTCATGAAGTAAACGCTTATGTAGGTGAAAGTCTTATGGAAGCAGCTGTTTCAAATAATGTTCCTGGAATAGATGCAGATTGCGGTGGTAACTGTGCTTGTGCCACTTGCCATGTGTTTGTTAATCCTGAATGGATAGCTAACGTAGGAGAAAGAAGTGAGATGGAAAATTCAATGTTGGAATTTTCTGAAAATCAGAAACCTAATTCTCGCCTGGCCTGTCAGATTCAAGTTTCTGAAGAGCATGAAGGTCTGACTGTAGAGATTCCAGAATCCCAATATTAAGTTGTAATTACAATTCTTATTTAACTGGATCAATTGGAGTAGGACATACCCTTTCCTTTTCAATTATTTCAGCTGCTAATAAACAAAGATCTTCCCTATACAGTTCCGAATAGATCTGAATTCCTGTGGGCAAGCCATCAGCTACACCCATAGGTAATGCTACTGAGGGTATGCCGAGACAATTCCCAGGGGCAATAAAAATAAAACTTTCTTTTAATGTAGCATCCCCTTTAACAGGATCAAGATCAGTATCTATTGGCCAGGGTAAATTTGACCAAGTTGGTCCTATACAAACCGAATAGTCTGTTAAAAAAGAAGACCACAACCTTCTTAATCTTCTTCTTTCAATTAAGGCCTCGTCCAAGTTGATACCATTATTAATAAAAGGTTCACCAAAACGTTTGAGGTACTCTGCCGTTTCAGGTTTGAACATTTCATCGGGTAAAACCTCTAACAATCCATTATTTAATACTGTGCCCCATATTTCATAAACTCTTTCTACTTCAGGGGCCTCAACCTCTTCAACCTGCCAACCATTGTCAGATAAGATTGACCCTGCCTTTTCTATTTCTTTTATGGTTGCGTCAGGAAGTTTGAAATTTGAAATCTCTTTTACTAATGCCGCTTTCGGCTTTGTTGGAATAGGACCATCTAATGGGGCATCAACGGATTGCGGGTCATCAATATGACGCCCAGCCATTACTGCTAAACCTGCCTTTAAATCTTTCACCGAACGAGCCATAGGTCCGTCTGTTAAAAAGGCTCCTGAAATACCCATATCTACAAAAGGATCTATAGAGCTTACAAAAGGTATTCTGCCTATAGTGGATTTAAGCGAAGCAATACCACAACAATAAGCAGGATTTCGAAGAGAACCTCCAATATCATTTCCTAGTCCAAAAGGGCTCATTCCAGTTGCAATAGCTGCAGCTTCGCCTCCGCTTGAACCCCCGGGAGTTAAGCCTTTATTCCATGGATTAAAGGTCCTACCTCTCAAAGGATTATCTGTATCCAAGCGCATGCCCATCTCAGGGAGATTAGTTCTTCCTATAGGAATTGCTCCAGCTTCTATCATTCGATCAACTATAGGTGCATTTCTTGGAGGCATTGATTCAGCCAATAGAGGAACGCCTTGGGTAGTAGGAGTCCCTTTAAAATCTATATTTTCTTTAATGGTAAAAGGAACTCCATGAAAAGGTTTTTTGCGGTCTTCATCAGTAGCATTATCTGCCTTTTCTGCTGCTTTTAGAGCTGACTCCTCTAAAGTCAAAGTTATTGCATTTAAATCAGGATTTATCTCAGATATTCTATTTAGGTGAGCTTTAACAACCTCTTTACTTGAAGTTTCATTTTTTTTAATTAAGTCAGCTAACTCAGTAGCGCTTTTTGTACACAATGCATCCATAATTTTCTCCTTTAGGTAATATAAATTAAATTCCCTTTCTGAGATATACCTTTTAGCAACACCCGCACAAAGAAGGAGCTGACCGTGCAATCAATAATCGAGTAGTTGTTTCTTCACCTTTCTTCATTTCGACTGAAGGTTGATTGGCATTGTATTGAATGCCCTTGTTCATTTGTTTTTTCTGTTCTTCTGAAAGTACATAGCCAGTTCTTATATGAAATAAATGATTTGCCACTTCTGTGTTCAAAACCACTTGTCCAGAAGAATCGACTGAATAATCGTTAAAAGGCTTACCGTCACAAAAAACTTCTATTTGGTTGGCATCAGGAATATTTGAAACACTGACTTTAGTTTTTTTATTAGTTTTTGTCCGATCTCCATCTTCAATCTGAAACACAAGTAATCCTTCAGTGTCGTCATGCCAAGCCTGTCTTACTCCTACAGCAGGAAAATCAACATTATGAATTGTCGGGGAATAATATTTAGTTAAATTAGGTTCTTTAAACAATTTCTCCCAGGCACCGCCATCACAAACTTCAGCACACATAGCCAAAGCAGAAAGCTGTCCTCTTGGCCAATTCTCTCCAAGATTAAACCAGAAACCAAATTGACTATCATTTAACCCAAAATATCTAGGTTCAAAGTTTTCTTCAGCAAATTTCCTTAACCTTTCATAGGTTATCTGATCATCAAATTCTTTTGATATGGACAATCCTAAGGCTAACATTCTGTCAGCTAGACCGATTTGGCCTGAAATAGGTTCTGCGGGATCATCCCATTTTAAAAATCTAACGCCCTCCCTGTAAAGTAACTCAGCAAACTCGGGGGCTTGAGGTTTTGCATAGAATGCTATAGCTAAAGCATGCGCAGGCGGAATTTTATGATGGTGATTTTTTAAGGCATCGTAATACATGGTGACCCATTGCAAAGTTCCTTTTTTATCAAAGCCATAATATTTATCTTTAGTGTGATCAAGCCAAGATTTGTATGCAGAATGTGAGTCTTTATCAAATACATTGTCATACATTTGCAGCCCTAAACCTGCTGCAGATAAACAAAAAGGCCAGGACTTAGTATTTTCACAATGAGGACCCATAGGGGTCTTTGTCCAGGTCTCATATAGATGATCAACTAACTGATGTTGGGTCCATTCAAATCTTGCACTGTTTACTCCCGCCAAATCAAATGGAGAAGCCCACTTGTCTTTACCACTAACGTAGGTATGTAAAGCTTGAGTTAGATTTAACCAGCCTTTAAAAAATAAATTACCATCAGCTCCTATCGGATCAGGTTGTAACCCCCAAGGAGCTACCCCATTTGCTGTCCAGCCAGGAGCATCGTAATCACCCCAAAATTCTTCCGGGATTAAAGTCCCTTTCCACTCCAAAGGATATTTTGATCTGTCAGGGTCGTGACCAAATTGGGATAACCAATCAACCGCTGCCCAATAGGTAATAGATCTTTCGGCAATCTCGTCTAATATTTCAGTGTAAATTTCCCTCCATGCGGGAGTCCGGTCTGCCATCAAACCGAGTGCATAGGTTGATTCCTGAAGATCAAAGCGTGGAAAAGAGCACATAGGTGGCGTAGAACTTCTGTCCCACCACTCATGTGGATCTCCATCTTCTGACCAATCATCAGATGTAGTGGCTTTTTGGTAAAGAAAGTTTAACCAGCCAGCAGCCCTTTTGTTGAGTTCTGGATAATCATTATTAAATTGCTGCATTAAAGAATTTCCTTTCTATCTATTTTACTGTTTATAGATTGTAGGAAGTAGATCACCAAGGTAACTCATCTCTTCAATACAGTGTTTTTGTAAAGCCAACCCTTCTATCTCTGATACTGTAAATCGTCGACTAATTGGGTTATTAGCAACAAGGGATAAAAGAAAATTCTGCCATTTAGCTGCTTCTCGGTCTGAAACCACCCCCAGCCAAAAGCGTGAACGTAGCTCTATGCCCCAAGGCGTATCTTGTGCAACATGACACATCTCAGCAATGTTCAAGCTAGAATCCAATTCACCAACCCGAGCACATAGAACAACAGTGTTTTCGTCACTAGGATCATAACCTATGATCTCCTGAGGCAATGCAAATTGGATCCTAAGTTTACTCAATTCTCCTCCGATGTACTCATGCACTAGATGGTGGGAACCAGTGATTTCACCCGATTTTTTGTGCTCCCAATCCATCCATACATGATCTTCAGGATGCCACATTTTGTAGTGTTCAGTAGTTTGTAGATAATCTGTAAACCACCATCGGAACATATTTGAAGTAACCTCTGGCATGTTTACTAGACTGGAGACTTCGACAGAACCATCTCGTAATCGACGAACACCAGACTTAAATTCTTCATAGTTAAGATCATTAAAATCCTGTTGTGTGCTCTGCCTACTAGGCAGAGTAAATTGAGTAACTGAAACAACAATTACTATCAGTAAAAGAACAAAAAAAAGGGTTCTTTTCATAAAGGAATTTATCTTTAGTTTATAAAGTCTTCTCTTGAGCGCCACAAGGCGATCATAGGAAGAGAAAAAATGAATGCCGAAATAAAAGCAAATACCAGACTACCCATATCATTTAAGATATTCCAGATAAACATTGCGATTACAACTTGAGCCGCGTAAACGCTTGCCCAAGGCCACATCCAAGTCTTCATTCGCCAAAACCCGTAAGCACCTAATCCATAAATTAGCCAATGCAATGGTTCTGTGGCTTTGGCCCACCATCCTGTTAAGGTAAAGCCAAACCATATTTCTTCATCTCCTTCTACTGGTTTTAAAAACAAATCAAACGGTAAATAAATAAAAGTCATGTATAAACAAAAGTAAAAAATCAGGCTCATCCACCAAGGCCTAGAGTGCCAATCTTTACTTAAATTACCTAATAAAGAACTAATACTTTCCATATCTAATCCAGTCCACTAACAATAACAATGTTAGCTGTACTGGCAGCAAAGCGATGCTGAACCAAATCCTGATATTCCGTAGACTTATACCAATCTAAAGCGTCTTCTTGAGAAGGAAATTCAATAAGTACGGTTCTTGTAAAAGGCCACTGTCCTTCCAGTAGAAGTTCATTTTCTTCAACACTCAATATCTTGCCTTTATAAGTTAAAAAGATATCCATAAAACCAGCTTCATATTTGGCATATTTTTCCTGGTCCTTAATATCTATTTGGGCAATTAAGTAATGCGCCATACAAGTTAGTTAACTAAACCCTTGCATCGGGAAATATTTTTAGAAAGTTTTCTGAATAAAATAGATTTTTTGTGCTTTCATCCCTATCTACTAAAAATCTTTCAAACCTTCCTATTGGATCACTTGTTCCTTCAACATGAGGATAATCACTTGAAAAAAGATAAAGTTCAAGATGTGAAGCATCCATTAACATACTGACATCCTCATGATGAAAAGGAGTAAAAGCCATTTGTTCTATTAATTGTTCTGATGGCTTTCTTTTAATCTCGCTTAAGTTTTTATCAACCCTACTCCAGGTTTTAACCACATAGTCTAATCTTTGTAACATTTCTGGAACCCATCCAGCTCCTAATTCAACACTTGCTCCTTTAAGTTCAGGATGTCTTTCAAAAACTCCATCCAAGACCATCATTGATACAAAAGTCTCCGGTCCTTGATGCATAACAACCATATCTTTAGCTCTGACATTTTCTCCTCCCCCCATCCAATCTTTACTTGGTGGTTTTCCGTTATCTGACCAGCTTTTATCCAATTGAAGGGGTGAACCTCCAACGTGCATCAAGAAAGGGATTCCTTCTTCAGAGAGCTTTCGCCAGAAAGGGTCGAGAGCAAGATGTCCCGGAGACCTATCTCCACAAGCGTAATGAGGGACCCATATAGCTTCAAGACCTGATTTAATAGCAAAATCTAATTCCACCATAGCTAATTCAGGTTCGTGTAGAGGAATGACTCCAACACCCATTAGTCTTGGATCTTCAGAACAAAAATCTGACATTGCTCTATTGTGAGCCCTTGTAGCTCCGTAACGTAATTCAGGAGTTATCTTAACGCCTTGTTTGTCTACGTATTTAGCTTTGCCTCTTAAATCCCTGAAAGGAGTTACTACGCTATGTGTTGCAAAAACTAATTGTTTCTTAAAACCCAACATGTCCATAGCAACGCTTCTATCAGCACGGTTGAATGCTCCTAGTGCTTGAATCTCTTTTGATTCAGCAATTAATCTATCTCCTAAAGCAATCTGTGTTTCCACGTGTTCTTTGCTATGTTTTCCACCGTTATTAACTATTTCTTCAACCTCTTCGTCAGTAACAAGGCTAGCTTTGTAATTAACTGGTGGTATTAAATCTTTAAATTCTTTATCTGCGTAATCTATGATGAAATTCGGAAGCTCCATCACATGGCTATCTGCATCATAGAAGTCTCGATTATCAGGGGCGTAGGCCATAATTATTCTCCTAGAAAATTGATTTTATGATACCACCAATCTCTTCTGTCTCTATGCATTTGTATGGATAGCATTCCTATAAAGATAACCATTTTGTTATATTGGTTTAAAACGAGGAATAAACATGTCTACAGGAATTTTAGATTACACAGCTAACTTAAGAGAATACCTTTGGGAAAAGGGAATGGAAGAACATCCTGCCTTAACAGAATTAAGACTAGAAACCGCTAAGTTACCACAGTCGATGATGCAAATATGTCCAGAGCAAGGGGCCTTGATGGCAAATTTAATAAGATTGATGTCAGCCAAAAAAACTCTAGAGATAGGTACCTTTACTGGCTACAGCACTTTAAGTGTGGCGTTAGCCCTTCCCGAAGACGGGGAGCTTATAGCGTGTGACATTTCTGAGGAATGGACTGCCATGGGGCAAAAGAAATGGGAACAAGCTGGAGTATCACATAAGATAAATCTAAAGCTTGGACCAGCCGTTGACACACTGGACTCATTGTTAAAAGAAGGTCAACAAGGTTCTTTTGATTTCGCTTTTATCGATGCCGACAAAGCCAATTACCCTGCCTACTATGAAAAATGTTTACAACTATTACGAAAAGGTGGAGTAATAGCGATAGATAATGTTTTGTGGGGTGGATCGGTTATCGATTCTAAAAGAAATGACGAGGACACTAAGGCAATTAGAGAGCTTAATGATTTCATCAGAAATGATAAGAGAGTTTCAATCTCTATGGTTCCTATTGGAGATGGTTTAACTCTTGCGTTTATAAACTAATGTCTAAATGGAGTAAACAGCAGTCTAGAGATTGGTATGACAAACAGCCTTGGTTAATTGGTTGTAACTTTTTACCAAGCAATGCGATTAACCAGCTGGAGATGTTTCAACAGGAGTCCTTTGACCAGCAAACGATAGAAAGAGAGGTTGAATGGGCTAATAACTTGGGATTTAACAGTTTAAGAATATATCTTCACGACCTTTTGTGGAAAGAAGATTCTAGAGGCTTTTGTAATCGTTTAAATAATTTATTAACTATTTGTAGCAAGCACTCCATTAGACCTATCTTGGTTTTATTTGATGACTGCCATAGACCCTATCCAAAGCTAGGGAAGCAACCTCTTCCTGTAATTGGAGTCCATAATTCTGGATGGAAACAAAGTCCGGGAGTTGAGATAGTACATGCGATTCACGAAGGAAATGCCAGTGAAGAAGAATTCCGCTTAAAAGAATTTGTTCAGGGAGTTTTAACTGAGTTTGCTGAGGATCAAAGAATACTGATGTGGGATATCTACAATGAACCGGGTCAATTTGGTGTGGGAGAACAATCACTGACTCTTTTAAAACAAACCTGGGAATGGGCTCACGAAGTTCGTCCTTCTCAACCCCTTACATCATGTCTAGATGGATCGGTGGGGGAAGAAATTATTAATCTGAATAAAGTAAACTCAGACGTTTTAACATTTCACTGTTATGAAGGAATTAAATTAGAACAGATTATTAAAACCCTTCTTGAACTGAATCGACCTGTTATTTGTACTGAGTATATGGCCAGAGAGTTTGGTACAACCTTTGAATTCAGTTTACCTATTTTTAAGAACTACGGAGTGGGGTGTTATAACTGGGGCCTTGTGGCCGGTAAGAGTCAAACTCACTTTGGATGGTCAACCATTGCCGATTTACACAGACTTAAAACGGAAGGTAAATTTTTAAATCCAGGGGATACTATTCCTGAACCCAAAGAATGGTTTCATGACATCTTAAGAATAGATGGTTCTCCCTATGATAAGAATGAGGTAAGTTTTATAAAAAATATTACTGAAGAGACCTAATTAATTAGGTTTATGTCCTGCCAATTTATCAAATATCTCTATCTGTTTTCCTTCAATACCTGCTTCGATTGCATCCTCCCTCATAGTCTCATAAGTATATGGGGTTAACTCCAATAATTCATTTGCTGACATAATTATTCCTTAATATATTTTGATACTGAGAACATTGTAATTAATATAGGTAAAAGAATAAGGAGTAATTATGAAACCAGTTTGTTTAGTTTTAGGGGCAGGTGCAGGTATCGGTGGCACAGTAGCAACCAGATTTGCACAAGAGGGATATCACTCTTCTTTGTGTAGAAGATCAGATAAAGAAGGTTTAGACCGTTTAGTGAACAACATTAAAGATCAGGGTGGTTCAGCCAACGGTTATATTATGAATGCCATAGAAGATAATGCCATTGAAGAAGTAATTACCTCTATAGAATCAGATATCGGGCCTATTGAAGTGCTTGTTTACAACCTGGGAGCTCAAACAGGCATGAAGTTGCTCGAACAAACAAGTCACAAAGAATTTGAGTGGGGATGGAGGATGGCCAGCTTTGGTCTTTTCAGAGCTGCTAAGATTTTATGCCCGTTAATGGTTGAAAGAGGGAAAGGAACGTTTTTAGTAACCTCAGCAACAGCTGCAATGAGGGGAAATAGGAATCAACATTCCCATGCAGCAGCAATGGCCGCGAGAAGAATGTTGTGTCAGTCACTGAACGCAGAATTCTCTTCTCAAGGAATTCATATTACTCATATAGTGGTTGATGGAGCTGTTGATGCACCTGATACTCTTGGCAAGATGATGGGCCCTGAAATGTATCAAAAATTTAGAGAAACCAAGGGAATGGAACATGATGGATTGTTACTTCCTGAAAAAATAGCTGATACTTATTACCACTTAGCACAACAACATAGATCTTCTTGGACTCATGAATTAGACATGCGAGCTTTTTCTGACTCAGCCTGGTGGAATAGCAATATTATGCTGGAACAAGACAGAGATTAGATCTATAGGCTATCTGCTTAATCCTAAAAAGTATCGAAATAAGAAAATGGGCTCCTTAGGAAAAGATTCTATATTGACTCTTTGGGCAATTCCTAAAAAAGAAGATGTTCATTTAATTCTAAATACTAAACAAACTATAGATAACAAATTAAAAGGGCCTTCCTTCCCTATTCATATGACTTTAGCAGGACAATTTGAGCTTAATCCGTCCAAAGCTAAGACTTTAGAAGAAGAAATGGCCAATGCAATAGATCCTATTGAAATATCCTATAAAGGTTATGGCATGAAAGATTATTTCTTTCAGGCTTTCTATGTGAAGGTCAATCTTAACCAAGGTCTTCAAACTACCAGATCGAAAATTTGTGACTTGCTAAAAATTGAAAACGAAGAATTCATGCCACATTTAAGCCTTTACTATGGCAAACAAGCTTTAGAAAAAAAACAATCACTCTTGACTGAATTGCCTGATATAGAAGGTAGTTTTATGGCAGAAACTTTTTATCTAGTTTCTTTTGATCCAGAAAATATAGAATGGAAGATTCTTAATAGTATCAACTTGGGAGAACGTAGGCATGATTAACTTCAATCACTTAAAAGAAGCAAAAATGAGTTACCCTAAACATGGAGCAAGGGCTTTATATTTATCTGGTATTTTAATTTTTATTTCTTTTATAGCTTTTATCCATGCATTTATTCCTTTCATATTTTACGACACAGTAAGCTCTTTAATTAAAGACATAAATAAAGAAATTCAACAAGCTTAAAGCCGTTAATCATAGAGTGATGTCAAACATATTAATTAACCCAACATCAGGTTCTATGGGCGTGGAAATACACAATGTTGATTTATCAAATGAATTATCTGACAGTCTTTTTTCAGAGATTCGTGAGACCTTCATTGAACATGGTTTAATCTTTTTCCGTGACCAAGAGTTAACACCAGATGATCATCTGAGGTTTGCAAAACGTTGGGGCGAAATAAATATCAATCGCTTTTTTGCAAAAGTGGAGGGGTACGATCAAATCGCTGAAGTAAAAAAAGATCCGGATCAAAAAATCAATATCGGCGGGGCCTGGCACACCGATCATTCCTACGATCAAATACCGGCTATGGGCTCTATATTATTAGCTAAAGAAACACCTAAAATAGGTGGCGATACTCTATTTGCAAATATGTACAGAGCCTATGAAACCCTTTCCAATGGTATGAAAAAGACTCTTGAAACCATGAAAGCCTGTCATTCCAGCAGGCATGTTTTTGGGGCCCATACTGGCTATGCTGAGGCTTCCAACCAGCGTATTAGTAATCCTGAGTTGGCCACTCAAGATGCAATTCACCCTGTGATCATTACACATCCTGAAAGTAAACGAAAAGCCTTGTATGTAAACCCTGAATTCACAGTTAACTTCGAAGGCTGGACTGTGGAAGAGTCTAAACCTCTTTTAGATTATCTAGCCGAACACACCACACAACAGGAAAATACCACTCGTTTTCAATGGAAACCTGGATCCATAGCTTTTTGGGATAATCGCTGCACTTGGCACTTCGCCCTCAATGACTACCCCGGTGAAACACGTTTAATGCATCGCATTACTGTTGAGGGATCAGCACTCAGCTAAACATGCCTGAAAGATACACTAGTAAACATATTGAGACTTGGCGACAAGAAGGGGCAGTGGTTGTGCCCTTGTTCTTTAAAGAAGAAGAAATAAAAGGAATTGTGACCGACTTTGAAGAAGTATTTCCTGGTCGTAAAGCCGAAGCGGAAGCATTGAACAAGAAGAAAAAGGGAGAAGTGGGTAATAAGCTGCCTTTACAACTCTCAGGTAAAAAGATGGGTAAAACCACCATGGAACAGTTCAGAAACTTTGAAAATATTCCCTTTGATTGTTCGAGTGCTCTTAACCTTATCGCGGTGCACCCAAGTTTAATTGAATTTGCCCGTTCCGCTCTAAGAACTGATGATGTAAGACTATATCAAGCTCAAGCCTGGGCTAAGTTCACTGGTGAAGCAGACTTTGATCAGGCCTTTCACTGTGATTTTGGTAACCACACCCTCACCGTTCCTTCTAAAGATGAATGCCTTAATTCCATTACTTTCATAATTTATTTTACCGACGTCAGTGAAGCCCATGGGCCTACTCATTACGTTAAACGTAGTGACAGCAAAAGCTTCGATGGCATGAAAAGGTTTCTTAAGCACCGTGAAGACCTTGAGCATCAAAAGGAACTTAGAAAATTTGAGTGTAGTGCTGCAGGGCCTGCAGGCACCTTACTGGCGTACGGAATAGATGTTTTCCATCGTGGTACCAACCTAACTGAACCCTTGGGTTACCGTTATGCAGTCACTTCTTGTTTCAAAAAAGCAGGTAATGATGCCATAGGCTATACTGCTTGGCCCTGGCACTTTAACAAACCATGGCACAAAATTTTTGAGCACGCGACACCAGAGCAACTCCTTTGCTTTGGAGTCCCACTACCAGGGGATCCTTTCTGGAATGAAGATACCTTATCGCTTGCTCAGTTGAGATACCCGAAATGGAATATGTCAGATTACTTAAAACCAAACAAATCTAATTAGGAGAAAAATATGATTTCAGAACAACAAAAACCTGTCAGTTCAGGTTTCGGAGCCAAGAGTGAGCCGGCTGAAGTGATGGCTGATATAGACTTGAGTGGTAAGACTGCCTTGGTAACCGGAGGTTATTCTGGGATCGGAACGGAAACCAGCCGAGCTTTGGTGGATGCTGGGTGTGATGTATATATTCCAGCTCGAAGAACAGATGTCGCGGTTAAAGAGCTTGAAGGCATAGTTCCAGCCGCACATATTGTTGAAATGGATTTAGCTAACCCTAAATCCGTGCAAACCTTTGTTGATGATTTCTCGAGCCAGGTTAGTAAGCTTGATATTCTTATCAACAATGCAGGTGTAATGGCTTGTCCTGAAATGCGGACCTCTGAAGGATGGGAATTGCAATTCGCTGTTAACCAAATAGGTCATTTTATTTTAACCAAAGGATTATTGCCCCTTATGCAGGCTGCTGAAGGCGCTCGCCTGGTAACCCTATCATCCACAGGACATAAAATATCCGGTATTCGTTGGGACGATATTCATTTTAACGACTCAGAGTACGAGAAGTGGACCGCTTATGGACAATCAAAAACAGCTGCCAGTCTTTTGGCAGTTGAAGTTGATAAGCGTATGAAGGACAGTGGTGTCAGGGCTTTTGGCGTACATCCGGGTGGCATCATGACCCCCCTACAAAGACACTTAGAACAAGAAGAAATGGTTGCTTTGGGTTGGATGGATAAAGACGGACAACCGACTGAGCGCGTGGCCAAAATGTTTAAAAGCGCGACACAAGGGGCATCCACTACTCTGTGGGCCGCTACCAGTCCTCAACTAGATGGCATTGGCGGAGTCTACTGTGAAAACTGCGAAGTGGCTGCACCCACTGATGATGGTGAAAACGCTCGTTTTATTGGAGTCAATGATTGGGCCGTTGATTCTGATGAAGCCAGTCGTTTGTGGGACGAAACTGAGCATATGCTCAGTTAACACCTTCGACCATCACAACTAGTCGCTCGGCAGCCAGCTGCTGTATCCGGTAGGCCTCTTGGTAGTCCTCAGATTGGTAACAAGCCTTGGCTTGTTCTAGGGAATCGAATTCTACCAGCACAGTGCGCTCGTAGCCGTCGCCTTCCACTTCAATTTGCTTTCCTCCTCTGACTAAAAATCTACCTCCATGTTTCTCAATAGCAGGTCCTGCTAACTGGATATAATCTGAATAGATTTCAGTATTGGTGACGTGACATCGAACCATCCAATAAGCATTCATTACTTTTTAATTCTCGTTGCTAAACTTAGCTTGGCATATTCTTTAGGGGCTGATAGTGCGTTCATCACTACAAAATCTAATTGCAACATATTGAGTCTTTTTACAGTTTTAACCTCTAGATATTTGGTACCTTGAGCCGGAACAACTACCAAATCATCATTGTTAGTAAAGGTATACTCAGACTTGTTCTTTAAAAGGAATTTAGCATCTGAATTATTCTTAATGGTTAAGCCCACAATTTGATTTCTACTGTTGTAGCTTGCTGATTCAATTGACAAACTGGCCTCCAATAAAGGATTGAGATTTCTTTTGAGTCCTAAAAGAGTATTTTTAAACCAGACCACAGTGCGTCTTTGTTCAAGGGCTTTCTTAACCGAATTTTCACTTTTGGAATTAGCAAAAACTAAAGTCACCGGTCGGTGACCTCCTGCATGAGGTTTATAATCCCAATCGATTAAATTATGTACATCTGATGTGCCGATTATTGCTAAATCGTTATCTATAGCGATTTGGAAAGCTTCTTCTGAATACGAGTTTCCATTGACTACTTCAATGCCGTGTAGAAGGTTTTGAGTGATTAACCTTTTATGCATAGGAGTAAGTTCAGCTATGCCATCTGACTTCTGAGATCCCCACATGGGATGATTCCAAAACAGGAAAGCCCCTTGATCATTGGCAGCTTGGATAGCCTTTTCAGCAGGCCACATTCCAGCTAAAGCATAAAATTCCATTGTTTTTCGGTCTCGTCCTTTTATTTCTTCAAGTCTACTATTTAACTCCGCTTGCATTTCTTCTTCCTTTGTTAGATCCACATCGATCAACTTATTTGCGTCTTTAACAAACACTGCATTGATGTGTCCAGGCGGCATGTTACGTGTGATTTCAGACCCGTTGATAACCAAGATATCTTGTTTCCCAGCTGCTGCTTTGGCTTCAACGAATGATTGGTTTCGATCTGGATGTGGAATATCTGATTGATGGGGTTGATACTCTAGATGTTCCGTTATAGCTAAAACATCCACTCCATCACGTAAAGCTTCACCCACCCTGATATTAGGCCAAACGTGACCGTCTGAGAAGACTGAATGGGTGTGTAAATCTGTTACCAGAGTCTTGTGTTGTTGAGTATCAGGAAAAGTTATAGGACGATCACCATTCTCATCTTTTGAAAAGGAACCACCAGATCCATGAGCATAAATCGTTAAACTAAAAAATAGAGCAATCAGAAATGAAATAGAGTTTTTCATAAGTATTTAAAATATTAACCTAAAAATACAGTATAGCAGTGTGAATTCTTGGTTTTTAGTAACAACTCGTCCTTTTAAGTTAATGAATCACCCAAAGCGAAGTTGGAATAACGATGGCCCACATCAAAACCGCCAAAACCAATGGTTTAACAGATATCTGTTGAATGGCAGATCGGTCAATTTGTGTACCGATACAAAAAAGACCCGTCAGTAAGCAGATTTTATTAATGGTTTTCAATATGTGGTTGACCTCTACTGAAGGCATTAACAAAGAATTCAATGCAACTGCTAATATAAAGAACAGAATGAAAATAGGAAATCCGAACCTTTCTCTCTTTTCTCTAAAATACCAAGCGGAAAATAAAACTAAAGGAACAATCCATAAAGTTCTTCCCAACTTTAAAGTTGCAGCGACTTCTATCGCTCTTTCACCCATCACCGAAGCAGCACCGATGACAGAAGCGGTGTCATGAATAGCCAGAGCAACCCAAGACCCAAATTGGTCTTCCGTTAGACCTATCCAGTTACCTAACAGAGGAAAAAATATAACAGCCAGTGCATTTAAGATAAAAACGATAGACAGTGCTGGAAGCAAATCTTCTGGTTTGGCTTTGATCACAGGAGCAACAGAAGCCATAGCTGTGCCTCCACATATTGCCGTACCTGACGCTAATAAATACGATTGCTTTTTTGTTACTCCTAAGAGTTTTCCTAAACCTATGACTACAAAAAAGGTGACTAATACAAACCCAGAAATCCAGGGAAGGTAATCTTTACTAATATCAGTTACCTGGGTAACGCTGATGCTACCTCCTAAAAAGACAATACCAGTTTGCAGAATTCTGGTTCCATACTTCCGAGTAAAAAAATCTTTAGGGATAGTAATGATGTATGAGAGGAAGATTCCTAATATAAGAGCTAAGGCAGCATGGTTTAACCAGAGTGTAGCGGTTAAAAAAATAACAGTTAGTAAGTAAGGCATTTTATTTGGTGGGCCCTCCAGGACTCGAACCTGGGACCAATGGATTATGAGTCCACTGCTCTAACCAACTGAGCTAAGGGCCCTTGAGTTATTTTAACTAAGCTCAACTGGTAACTGCAACGAGTTAATCGTCTAGAAAACCTCTTAAGTGAGAAGAGCGAGTTGGATGTCTTAGTTTTCTTAAAGCTTTGGCTTCTATTTGACGGATCCGTTCTCGGGTTACATCAAACTGCTTACCCACCTCTTCTAGAGTATGATCTGTGTTCATACCTATGCCGAATCTCATCCTTAAAACCTTGGCTTCCCTAGCGGTTAAACTACCTAAGATATCATCTGTAGCTTCAGTTAAATTGTCTTCGGTTGCGGCATCGCCTGGAGAAGGAATTGCTGTATCTTCAATGAAATCTCCAAGAGTTGTGTCGTCTTCATCTCCTATCGGTGTCTCAGTGGATATAGGTTCTTTAGCAATCTTAAGTACCCTGCGGATCTTGTCTTCAGGGAGTTCCATACGATCACCAAGTTCTTCGGGTGTAGGCTCTCTTCCCATTTCCTGAACCATCTGACGAGACACTCGATTGAGCTTATTAATAGTTTCAATCATATGAACAGGTATACGGATGGTCCTGGCCTGATCAGCTATTGATCGAGTGATAGCTTGTCTAATCCACCAAGTTGCATATGTTGAGAACTTATACCCTCTTCTGTATTCAAATTTATCAACTGCTTTCATCAAGCCAATATTACCCTCTTGAATTAAATCTAAAAATTGTAGTCCTCGGTTTGTGTATTTTTTGGCTATTGAGATAACCAAACGTAAGTTGGCTTCTACCATATCCTTTTTGGCTCTTCTTATTTTGGCTTCGCCTATGGACATCCTTCTATTGATATCTTTAATATGTGCAATTTCTAAGCCAATAATCTTTTCTAGTTTGGCTAGCTTATTATGTTGGCGAGTAACCTCATCTATATTTACTTTAATGGTTTTTGCCCAAGGTTTTCTTACTCTGGACATTTTCAAACCCCAGCTTGGATCTGCTTCATTTCCTGGATAACTTTGGATAAAGTCTCTTCTAGGCATCCTGGCAAGCTTTACGAATATTCTGTAAACTTCTTTTTCGCAATCTCTTATTATCCCCAAAGAATCCCTAGCTGGCCTAGCTATGACTTCAAATTGGGTTGGTGAAAGTTTAATGAATTTAAATATTTCTCCTAATTTTTCTTGCTCTTTAAGCGCTTTCTTTGTGGTTCTTGATTTTAAGCAAGCTTTTTCCACTTTATTAAATTGTCTTTTTAGAGCATTAAAGCGCTTCTTGACTTCTACTGGATCCGGTCCAGTAGGTTGTTCGTCGTCGTCCTCATTTTTTTCTTTTTTTTGTGCAGCTTGAACTATAGCTGGAGGGGGTATCTCATCATTTATATCCATGAAACCCACCATGACTTCTGATAAACGTTTTTCCTCTTTTAATACCTCTTGATAATCATCCAAAATCTTATCAACGATACCTGGGTAAAAACAACATGCTGCTAAAAGCTCTCTGTAACCTTCTTCTATTCTCTTAGCTATAGCAATCTCTCCTTCTCTAGTAAGCAGGTCCACTGTTCCCATCTCTCTCATGTAGAGACGAACTGGATCAGTTGTTCTTCCAATTTCCGATTCAACAGTGGTTAAAGTGGTCCTAGTATCAGGAACTGTTTCAGGAGGAGAATCTTCATTACCTTCAGCATCTTGCTTCCCTTCCTGTACTTCTATTCCAATGTCGATCAACATCTGAATGGTCTCTTCAACTTGATCGGGGTCAGAAATGTCTTCTGGCAACATCGAATTGATTTCTTCGTAAGTCAGAAATCCTTGTTCTTTGCCTTTATCGACTAACTCCCTTAAGCCAGAATTCTCAAGATCTTCTTCGCTAATCAAAGCGGCAACAAGTTCTT
>Ga0206678_10001053_pt1 | contig 17908 bp, 17 predicted proteins | sample M180m12015metaG_FD_155453 | JGI IMG/M metagenome (GOLD analysis project Ga0206678, IMG submission 155453) | Ammonia-oxidizing marine archaeal communities from Monterey Bay, California, United States - M1 80m 12015 | ecosystem: Environmental > Aquatic > Marine > Intertidal zone | place: USA... | reverse complement strand
AATCACTATTATGTCGTTGTTAATCTTGACGTTGTTGCGTACAGATTTGATTGAAGAATGGCAGGCACAACTGCCTGAGAATACACCTAACCATTTCATGATGAACATTACCCAGAATCAAATAGAAGGGATTGAAAGTTTCTTCGTTGAGAATGGAATCCAAGGTAATCAGTTTTATCCTTTGATCAGCGCCCGAGTAACTAGAGTTAATGGCGATCTGCCAGATCCGGGTGACGAAGACCAAGTGACGGCGAGCAGAGGCACCTTGACCGAAAACGCTCAGCTCGATAATGAGATTGAAAATTTGGAGCTTGAAGGCGTCGAGATAGATTCAGAGGTTGCAGAGGCCGTTTCAGGTCCGCAAACCGATGCCCCGCCGGTAAATGGCGAAGAGGCGACCACTGGCGGCCGACGGGTTCGAGGTCAATTAAGTCGCCGTCAGGTAACCTGGGCCGAAGATTTGCCGAGTGAAAACCTCATTACGGAAGGCGCCTGGTGGGGGTCAGAATCGCAGCCTGGCTATGTCTCAATTGAGCAAGAATATGCCGAATGGTTAGATCTAAAGCTCGGTGATAGCTTGGAATTTGAAGTCAACCAACAAATTGTCTCTGCTGAAGTCTCCAGTTTCCGGAGTGTGCGCTGGGACAATATGCAACCAAATTTCTTCATCATTTTTTCTCCTGGTACTATTGATCATATTGGTGCGACATTTCTCTCTACCGCACTTATGGAGCAGGAGCAGAAGATATTATTGAACGATTTGATTCGCCTATTCCCGACGATGGTGATTATTGAGATCGATGGCTTGATTGAGCAAATACAAACTATCATTGCTCAAGTTACATCCGCGATTGAACTAATTTCTATTCTAGTCCTGTTAAGTGGCGCGCTGGTATTGCTGGCTTGTGTCAATGCCAGTCTCGATGAACGGTTTCATGAAAATGCGATACTTCGAACATTAGGCGCTGGAAAGAAATTAATCCTGACAAGCTTACTTATTGAGTTTGCTAGTATCGGTTTAGTTGCCGGGTTGATTGCGACTATTGGTGCTGAGGCTAGCGTATATTACCTGCAAGAAGAAATTTTTGAACAGGAGTTTTCACTGCACTATTGGGTCTGGATAGCAGGGCCGTTACTAGGCATGCTTATAATCGCTGGTCTTGGCGTGAACTCTACTAGGAAAGTCGTCAACATAAGCCCGTTAAATGTATTGCGAGGCGTTGTTTAAATAACCGAGAGACTAATTTCTGGATTATATTTCGTGTCGGCTCCATATAACTTGCGTTAAACAATATGAACGATTTAAGAGAGGATCAAGCCTGTAAAGTGGACTTTAATTGCGCCAACCTTTATCCATTTGAGGATTAAATTCAAAGCTACTGTAAGACATCTCTGAAAAACCACTCAATAAGCCTGTTATATTTGACTCGCCTTCGCTTCGTTTTATGTTCGCGAAGCATTTCCCCTTCAGCCAGATATTAAGTTGCGTTGTCATGATTTCAGTCTATGCCTTTGCCTATAGTTGTAAATGGCATATTTTCAGGCTAGTTACTGCTATTGCTGAAGGGTTATAATTGTATTCATGAAAAAAGTAATGAAAAAGGTGTTCCCATGAAAGCCATTATGTTCTCTATTCTGCGTGATAGTTTTCTATCCGCTGGAGCTATGGTATTCACCGCCGGAGCAGTAAGCGTTTCAGCTCAATCCCTTTCCAATGTATTGGAGGAAGAATGTGTATACGGTGACTGCGCTTCGGGCCGCGGCACTCTAGCACTAAAAACACAATGGGGACCTGGTGAGTATGTCGGCAATTTCAAAGACGGTGAATTTCATGGCTATGGACGCTTAGAAGTTCCAATTTCATTTACAGAAAGAGAAGTTTATGTCGGTAATTGGGTCATAGGAATTCGCGAGGGTCGTGGCACCCACTGGAATGGCAAAGGCAAACTCTATATTGGCCAATGGGAAAATAATAAGCGTAATGGTCTGGGTTCTTATATTTTTGATCTCCCACGCTGGAATGAAAATGAACACTCCGAATTTTGGTTAAAGGAAAATTTCGAAAACTATACTGGTGGTTTTGTTGATGATCATTATCAGGGGCAAGGGACCTACCGTTGGCCAGGGGGTCAAAAATATGTTGGTGGATTTTTTGCGAGCTCTAAACATGGTCTGGGAACTTATTATTATCAAACCGGTACTGGGCGCCAGCAATACTGGAATTATGGCGATTTGATACGTTAAAAAAATTACACTCCCCAGGGTTTTGTTCATCCTTTCTAAATTGCTGACTTATTAAGTGTAAGTTTAAAGTAATTGAAAAGTTCGCCTGGTCCAGTCATCTCAAGAATGGGCAGGTCAAATTGCCGACAAAGCGAGAGTAGTTATTTAATCCATACAGAATGAAAGCTTTAACAGGAAAGATAAGTGGATCTTGAATCTTTAAGACGAGAGTATTTGCACGGCGGATTGCGGCGTGAAGAGCTAATTGATGACCCGTTAGATCAGTTCAGCCTCTGGATGCAGCAGGCCTTGGACTTAGAAATTTATGATCCGACTGCAATGACTATAGCTACAGTCAATGAGGAGGGTCAGCCGAGCCAAAGAATTGTTCTTCTAAAACATTTCGATCAGGATGGTTTCATTTTTTATACTAATTATGGAAGCCGCAAATCAAATGAACTGGACAGCAATTCAAAAGTCAGTTTGCACTTTCCCTGGCATGTGATTGACCGTCAGGTGAAAATCTGTGGTACTGCTAGTAAAATTTCTCCTGTTGAATCCTTGAAATACTTCCTATCTAGGCCAAAAGAGAGCCAGATAGCGGCAGTGGCTTCGCATCAAAGTGAAGTGTTGACTTCCCGCTCGTCTCTATTGGACAAGTTTGAGTCCATAAAGCAGAAATTTAAAGATGGTGATATCCCACTTCCTGACTATTGGGGTGGTTATCGTATCGTGCCTCATGAAATAGAGTTTTGGCAGGGCGGTGCTAACCGGCTCCACGACCGATTTCGTTATCTTCGCCATGAGAATAACTGGTTAATTGATAGATTGGCCCCTTAACTTACTTTCCATTTTTTCAGTTTTTTCTTTTCTAGCATTTTTTTAAGGCGTGTGTATTGAGGGATACCATTTTTAAAAGGTGGATAATCTTCACCTTGAATTAGCGGTGAAAAATAGTCTCTCGCTTTGTCTGTAATCTGAAATCCGTCCCGGGAAATATAATCTCGAGGCATCACCTTCTCTATATTGGCAACGTCAGAAAGTTTCGCTTCGCCAATGCGCCAGGTGTATTTTTTACCCTTGCCTCTCACGATAGCTGGCATGACAGCATTTTTACCTTTGAGCGAAAATTCAACAGCGGCCTTTCCAACGGCATAGGCTTGTTCCACGTCTATTGCAGAAGCGATATGCCGAGCCGCCCGCTGTAAATAATCCGCAACCGCCCAATGATATTTGTAACCCAATTCATCCTTAATCATATTGGCTACGTAGGGAGCAACTCCGCCGAGTTGTGCGTGACCAAACGCGTCTGTGCCGCCGGTTTCTGCAAGAAAACTCCCATCTTTATTTTGGACGCCTTCTGATACAACAATGGCGCAATAGCCAAACTGCTTAACACAAGTGCTCACCTTGCGCAGAAACTTCTCCCGGTTAAACGGAATTTCGGGGAAAAGAATTATGTGAGGAGCTTCGCCTTCTTGCTCAGAAGCTAAACCAGCGGCACCAGCTATCCAGCCAGCATGCCGGCCCATCACCTCCATGACAAATATTTTGGTCGAACTTTCACACATCGAAGCGACATCTAGCCCTGCTTCACGAATAGACACAGCAACATACTTGGCAACAGACCCAAAACCAGGGCTGTTATCGGTAATAGGCAGATCGTTGTCGACTGTTTTTGGAACGCCGATGCAGGTGATGGGAAAACCCATTTCTAAACTTAATTGTGAGACTTTATTAGCAGTATCCTGAGAATCACCGCCACCGTTATAAAGGAAGTAACGAATATTATGCGCGCGAAAAACGTCCATTAATCGTTCATATTCCTCCGGATTCTCAGTGTAAGATCTGAGTTTGTAGCGACATGAACCAAAGGCGCCAGCTGGGGTCCAGCGAAGTGCTGCAATGGATTTTGCTGTTTCCTTATTAGTGTCAATTAACTCTTCATTTAAAGCACCAACGATACCGTTTAGACCAGCATAAACCTTTCCGATTTTATCTCGGTGTTGTCTTGCGGTTTCGATCACGCCACAGGCGCTGGCGTTAATAACAGCAGTAACACCGCCCGACTGGGCATAGAAAAGGTTATCTCTACTCATAATGGCTTTTAACTACACTAGTTAAGAAAGCGCCATGTTACTAGGCCACGGTTGCGCTTGCCAGTAGACGGATGTGATGCAACAATCTTCCCCCAATTTTTTAGAACATCGAATAATGCAGCTAATAATAGGCATGTCCGGAGCGAGCGGAGTCATTTATGGAATTCGCTTGCTTGAGGTCTTGAAAACAGAACCTGATATTGAAACGCATTTAGTCATGTCTGACTCTGCCAAAATAAATATTGGTTTGGAGACGGTTTGGAGCGCCAATGAGGTCAAGACTTTGGCTGATCATGTTCACTCCAACAAAGATATTGCTGCTAATATAGCTAGCGGCTCCTTTAAAACTGCTGGCATGATTGTTGCCCCTTGTTCGATAAAAACCCTTTCAGCTATTGCTAATTCTTACGCTGATTCCTTGCTGGTTCGTGCGGCCGATGTTGTCTTAAAAGAACAGCGTCGCTTAGTGCTGATACCTAGAGAAACACCTTTACATACCGGTCACTGTGAATTGATGCTAAAAGCCAGTCAAATAGGAGCAGTAATTGCCCCTCCTATGCCTGCCCACTATATCAGGCCACAAAGCGTCGATGATTTAGTTGATCATCATGTGGGGAGAGTCTTGGACTTGTTCAATCTTGACCCAGGCTTGGTAAAGCGTTGGCAGGGTTCTCGTATGGAAAATTCCCTTTCTTAATTTGAGGGGGTAAAGAAAGAATTTTTTCTGACCAAAAGATTTCACTTCGATTAGCTGATCAGCTAGACATTCGTCTGGTTCACTTCTATTCTGTCTCGACCTTTACCTAATAGGCTTTGTTTTCAAATAATAAACTAAATGGGAGTAAATCATGACTCGTGGGATTTGTTGGCTTACCTGCTCTAGCTTGTGCGTAGTGTTCTTTTTTACTAACAGTGCGATTGCACAAAAAGTCACTAACCCTACAAATGAACACCCTAATCCCTATCGCACAATTAATGGCTATTTTGATCTACCTGGTGGTCGATCATGGGGCTCGACCAGTGCTGTCGATATCGACATTGATGGTGAGTCTATTTGGGTAGCGGAGCGCTGTGGCACCAATAGCTGTGCTACTTCGAATGTTGATTCTGTCATCAAATATGACAAAGACGGTAATATCCTTACTTCTTTTGGTGGCGGCATGATTATCTGGCCACATGGTATCCATGTTGATCGTTACGGTAATGTTTGGGTTACCGACGCTCGAGCCGCGACTGCAGCAGAAATCGCTGAGAACCCAGATGCTGCCGACAAGGGGCATGTCGTTCTAAAATTCAGTCCTGAAGGTGACTTGTTATTGACTCTCGGCAGCCCAGGAGTAGCCGGAGACGGGAGTGGCCCGTTGTTGAACTCTCCCAACGATGTAGTCACTGGTCCAGATGGAAGCATCTATGTTGGTGATGGCCATGGAGGCCAAGGTGGAAATGCGGATCTTTCAACTGTAGCGCGAATTGCCAAGTTCGATCGCCATGGTCGCGTTATAGAGTCTTGGGGTTCTATAGGTACCGCGCCGGGTAAATTTAGAACACCTCACAGTCTCGCTTTCGATTCACAGGGTAGATTATTTGTTGCTGACCGAGGGAATGTACGTATTCAGATATTTGAGCAAGACGGTACCTTTATTGATGAGTGGCATCAGTTTGGACGATTAAGTGGTATCTACATAGATGCAAATGATGTGCTCTATGCTGCTGATTCTGAATCTAGTGCCACTTCAAATCCGGGATGGCGTCGAGGAATCCGGGTTGGAAGTGCTATCACTGGACATTTGTTTGCGTTTATTCCAGATCCTGATCGGAACCCTGGTGGAACCAGTGCAGCTGAAGGTGTAGCAGCAGACAAGTATGGAAATATTTATGGTGCAGAGGTCGGTCCCCGTCAGTTGGTTAAATATGTAAGAGAAGACTAACAAGGGAACTAGTAATTCTGGGGGAGCAGATAATGGAAAACTACATCACGCACATTAAAATCGTTGGTTTCTGCCTTCTATTTTATTCCAATGCATTAGCTCAACAAGAAGAATCTTATTGGGAAGCTGTTGAAGTTGAAACCCTAGATCATTTCAGAGCGCTCCTGCAATTTGATACCAGTGATCCGCCGGGGCGAGAACTGCCAGCTGCAGAATACCTGCGGGACGTGTTGGAGGCTGAAGGTATCCCGGTAGAAATGCTTTTTAATGATCCAGAGCGCCCAAACGTAGTGGCGCGTCTTGAGGGTAATGGCAGTAAAGAACCCTTGCTAATTATGGCCCACACCGACGTGGTCAATGTAGATCCAGAAAAGTGGACCTTTCCTCCCTTCAGTGCCGTGGTTGATGATGGTTATGTCTATGGGCGAGGTGCCGTTGATGATAAGGACAATCTAGCTGCCGCTCTTATGGTAATGCTGGAGCTGAAACGACAAAATATTGCCTTGGATCGAGATGTGATTTTTCTTGCTGAATCCGGCGAGGAAGGAGCGACAGAGTACGGCATTGAATTTATGGTGAATAATCACCTAGATAAAATATCAGCAGAATTTTGCCTAGCGGAAGGTGGGTCCGTTGCTCGAGTTAATCGCGAAGTACAGTACGCAGGCGTCCAGACTGTTGAAAAAATCCCCTATCGAGTAGAGCTGATTGCTACTGGTGTAGCCGGCCATGGGTCCGTTCCTTTACAGACCAACTCAGTAGTGCGCCTTGCGAAAGCGATAGCTGCAATTGCAGATTGGCGCTCACCAATTCGACTGAATGAAACTACTGCTGCTTACTTCGAGCGTTTAGCCTCCATTTCGCCTGCCGACACGGCAGAGCAGTACTTAAATGTGCTTGACCCTGGCAGAGCCAGTGAAGCCGATGAATATTTTCTGGCTAATGAACCTCGCCATGCTTCGATGTTACGCAGCTCTCTTTCGCCAAATATCTTTGATGCCGGTTATCGAATTAATGTCATCCCTTCGGAATCCCGAGCAAGCGTAGATTTCCGTGCTTTGCCCGATGAGAATATCCCTGAATTTCTTGATGAGATTCGGAAGATTATTGCTGATTCAGCGGTAGAGGTTAGTCTGGGAGCCCGCAACACCCGTCCACCTGGCCAGGCGAGTTTAACTACCGAAGCCTTTGCCGCGATTGAGGCAGGCATTAATGAGCATTACGGCGTTATCACACTCCCAACCATGAGCACCGGCGCGACTGATATGGCATATCTGCGCAATCTTGGTATTCAGTGTTACGGAATCGGGCCGGCAATCGATAGAGAAGACGCAGCTCTTGGTTTCGGCGCCCATAGCGATCAAGAACGAATTTTAATTAGTGAGCTGAATCGTTTCGTGCGTTTCAACTGGGATATTGTGCTCGATATAGCGGCGGAGAAGTAGGCAACACTGCTAAGCAGCTTCTTCGATAGATTCAGCAATTAGATCTAATTGCTTGTTCATTTCTTCGACAAGCGCTAACGATTGAGCGCGAAGAAGATTTTTAAAGTTACTTTTAGCCGCTTTTGCATCAAATTTGATTTTATCCGACTGCGATAAGGGCACGAGCTCTTCAATTTGCTCTTGCTGAAACTTCTCGGCAGCTAATTCGTCCAGTTTAATCCGATTTCGTAAGGTGGAAAACCCAACGCCGTTACTGCTTTCATTCTTGATACTCTCAGTCTTCATCCAAGTGCGAACATCACGCAAGGGTTGGACGACTCGGGATTTCCAACATTGGGAGAATTTAAAAATTGTTTCCCAATCATTATCAGAGACCGTGGTATCAAAATGGGCGCTCCAGAAACAAAATAAAACTAGGTTTACATCTAATTGGAACTGCTTCTGTAAATGTAAACAAGCACTGGCCACTCCATCTCTGGCGTATAATTGATTGGAGAAATCCCAGAAACTGGTCGATTGCTTAGTCATGGCTTATTTATGTTGGATAAGAATTCCCATGCTATCGAAGAATTACTCTGATAACACGCCAGTTTTGCTGCCATCCGAAGGAAAGGCTTAATAGTGAGAAGTATCTGATGCATATCCACATTTTAGGAATTTGTGGCACTTTTATGGGTAGCCTTGCGGTATTAGCTAAACAGTTGGGATATCGTGTAAGCGGGAGTGATGCGAATGTTTACCCTCCAATGAGTACCCAATTGCAGGAGCAGGGTATTGATTTGATGGAAGGTTTTCGACATGAGCATTTACAGCCTTCACCAGATCTAGTCGTTATTGGAAATGCCTTGTCACGAGGTAATCCGGCGGTGGAATATACCCTCAGTGAAGGGCTCAATTACATGTCTGGGCCACAGTGGCTCGCTCAATTTGTATTACATGATAAATGGGTGCTCGGGGTTGCCGGTACCCATGGAAAGACCACAACCAGCGCGATTCTGGCGTGGATACTTGAATATGCTGGCATGAAACCCGGTTATCTTATTGGTGGGGTTACTAAAAATTTTCCCCAATCAGCCCATATTGGAGACTCAGCGTTTTTTGTTGTTGAAGCTGACGAATACGATAGCGCCTTTTTCGACAAACGCTCAAAATTTGTTCACTACGCGCCTCGTACGACAATACTAAATAACCTAGAGTTTGATCACGCTGATATTTTCGACGACTTGGAAGCGATTGAGACACAATTCCATCATCTAGTTAGGACATTGCCAGGCAATGGTTTAATTATTTCCCCTCACGATGATTCTGCAATCGAAGTAGTTTTTCGCATGGGCTGCTGGACTCGCCGTCAGCAATTAGGAGTCGCAGTTCCTGATGAAGTTTGCAAAAAGTTAGCTGCAAACGGGGGTGCGTTTTGGAATGCCTACTTGAAAAACGAGCATGGGTCAGAATTTGAATTAATAAAATACGGCCAGAAATCAACCGGAGAAGTTATGAATCGTGCGCTGATCCAATGGGAAATGGCAGGTCTGCATAATGTAAAAAATGCATTGGCGGCAGTAGCGGCAGCACATCATGTCGGCGTCGAAGTTACTACTGCAGCCGAAGCCTTAAAGACGTTTAAAGGCGTGAAACGACGTATGGAACTGCGAGGCAGCATTGAGGGTATAAAAGTGTATGACGATTTTGCCCACCATCCTACAGCGATTGAAACTACTCTGAATGGTATGGCTGAGAAGTTAAAATCTGAAAGTGGGAAGAAACGATTGATTGCTGTTATTGAGCCGCGTTCAGCCACCATGAAATCAGGGGCCCATCAAAATACTTTAAATCGCGCATGTGAATCCGCTGACATGGTGGTTTGGTATAAAACTGAAGATTGTAAAATCGATTTTCAAAGTATGCTTTCACAAAGCAAAGTGCCATCTTATGCTTTTTCATCTGTTGCGGAGATCGTGACTTATCTCAAAGAGAATAGTTTGTCAGGTGATTATATTATCATCATGAGTAATGGGGGCTTTGAGGGCATCCATGACAAATTGATTCAAGAACTAATTCATGGGTCGACAATCTTGAATTAGTTTTAAAGCTTTCTGCAATTCTGTTAATTAAGATAGACTATTCCAGCTAGCATCATTTATTAAGCGCATAGAATGACCAACACCAAAAAAATTCCACTATTCCCGCTTCGGGTTGTCATTTTCCCTGGGGGAAGACTTGATTTGCAAATTTTTGAGCGCCGCTATCTCGATCTAATAAGTCACTGTTTGAGAAGCAGTACTGGTTTCGGAGTTTGTCTTTTAAAGTCTGGTGAGGAAGAGATTAAGGAAGCACGCCAGCAAACAATTCATCAAACAGGCACTTATTCTAAAATTGTCGATTGGGATCAGCTTGAGAATGGTCTGCTCTCTATAACGGTGGAAGGTGCGGCGAAATTCAAGATCAGCGATTGTTGGCAGGAAGACTCGGGCGTGTTGCATGCAGGTGTTGAATTTAGTGAAACAGAATGCCTAGGTACTGAGAAAATACCTCTTGATGAGCAATTTTCTGGGCTCGTTGATTTGCTGCAAAACCTCGAAAATCATCCTTTAGTAGAACAAAAAAAACTATCCATTGACTATAACAACCTATGGGATTTAGGTTGGCGACTTAGCGAACTCATTCCTATTGAAGTAGAGAAGAAGCAGCAATTGTTAGAGAAAGACGATCCCTGGGACAGAATTAAGGAAATCGAACAATTAGTCTCAGATCTAGCTAATGAGACTTAGCCACTCGATTTAAGCTCTGGCACAAGCCTCCTATAGTAGCGCATAATGTTTGGGCTTAATTGAATAAAGGCATTTGGTTTATGTTGGCTGAATTTATAGATGTTTCTGGTTGGACCGCAGAACAGTGGCTTGCTGCTTGCATTCTGGCGTTTATAATCATAACAGTAATCGTTGTAATGCACCGCACTGTCAAAATTTTTCAGTTTTCTAGAAAGCCTAGTTACCAACCAAATTTAAGACCCTTACGTAGGTTTCACAATGATTCACGTCGATCAACTGATGACGCCTAATATTAAAACCTTGCCAGTATTTGGTGTTGAATTTAGGGCTCGTGGCGCACTTAGAGATTAAATTTAGCCTTATTCTGTTGTCGCTTGTATTTGCCCTTAGTAGTCAGGGGATCATAGTGCGCCACGATGTCGCGCCTGGTGAATACGAAATAAAATCGAGTGACGTCCCTGCAGTTTTCTTTATTGAACGACAGGGTATAAGCAGAATTTGTGCTGCTACCCTCATCCATGCGAGATGGGCTTTAACAGCAGCCCATTGTGTTGATGAAACAAGCTTGGGGGATACTGTAAACAACGGAAGAAGATATGCCGTTGAAGTTGGTAATCAATCGCGCGAAATCGATGCTGTAGTTATTCATCCGGACTTTGATGATTCGAAAAATCCTGAAGTGGATCTGGCTTTACTGCGGTTTAGAAACGAGTCTGCAATTCCACGACCCATTGAGCCCTATGTTGATGCTAATGAAAATGGGGAAATTGTTACTCTCATTGGTTGGGGCTATTTTGGGCTAGGAACCATAGGCCGACAATTCGATGATGGTGTCAAGCGCCGAGCTAAAAATAGAATTTCTTCAGCTGACGATCGGTTGCATTTCGTGTTTGATGATCCAAGAGGTGGCAATGGAATGGTTTTGCCTTTGGAGGGCACTCTTGGTTTAGGTGATAGTGGCGGCCCGGCATTAATTGAAACCAGCACAGGGGTCAGACTCGCGGGAATTGCAATCGGAGAAGTAGCTGGTGATCAATTCTCTGAAGAGACTCAGGGTAAATATGGGTCGATCGCGGTTTACGAAAGAGTCTCACTACACCTAGACTGGATCAATTCCGTTCTTGGGAACGGAGGTTAGAGCAAGAAAAAAGCGTTCTATAATCTAATCACTTGCTGCTTTTTCATGTTTGCTTAATGTGCGAGTCAGCACATCAACAATTTATTAGGGCAATGCTTAGAATGTCCGAGTGATTTTGCTAGTATTCTTTAGGCTTTTTTCAATTCAACGAATAATTAGGAGAAATAGTATGACTATCCAGGTTGGAGACAAGATTCCTGCAGCTAATTTTAAGGTAATGACTGCTGATGGCCCCAAGGATATGAGCAGCGAAGAAGTTTTTGGCGGTAAGAAAGTTGTTTTCTTTGCTGTTCCTGGTGCGTTCACACCTGGATGCTCCATGACCCATCTGCCTGGGTTTGTGGTCAATGCCGATGCAATTAAGGCTAAAGGCGCAGACACAATTGCCTGTATGGCGGTGAATGATGCTTTTGTCATGGGCGCATGGGGTAATGCTCAAAATGCTGAGGAGATTTTAATGTTGGCGGACGGTAACGGTGAATTCACGAATGCTATCGGTCTTGCATTAGATGCTAGTGGTTTCGGTATGGGAGCAAGGGCACAGCGTTTTGGCATGATTGTAGACGATGGGACAGTAACTTATCTGGGAATTGAAGAGCCGGGTGAGATTAAAGTAAGTGCAGCGGAAGCTATGCTCGAAGCTTTGTAAGACTATGATAAGTTCCAAGTGTCACATTAAAGGCTATAAATTAGAATGATTACACGATATCTCGATTACCATGACGGCCTCACTGCACTTGAAGCCTATGTGGCCTATGAAGAAACAAACATGCAGAAACCTTTGGTGTTGGTGGCTCATGATTGGAGTGGGCGTAGAGAGTTTGCTTGTAATGCTGCCGAAAAAATTGCTTCCATGGGTTACATTGGTTTTGCCCTCGATATGTATGGGAAAGGCGTCTTTGGCGCCGATGGCGATACGGTCCTCAATTCCTCATTGATGAATCCTCTTGCTGAGGATCGAGCCGCTCTAAGACGGCGGGTTAGAGCTGCTCTTGTGGCCGGCAGAAATATTCCTCAGGTAGATGCTACTAAGGTTGCCGCTATTGGCTACTGTTTCGGTGGAATGTGTGTTCTTGAATTAGCAAGGTCTGGCGCCGAAGTCTTAGGAGTTGTCAGTATTCATGGTATTCTTGCGCCTGGAAACATTATCAATGAAACGATAACAGCTAAAGTACTTTGTCTGCATGGCCATGAAGACCCAATGGTTCCGCCTGAACAGGTTTTAGCTTTTGAAGCGGAAATGGATGAGGCAGAAGTTGATTGGCAGGTTCATACTTACGGACAAACTATGCATGCCTTCACAAACCCTGCGGCTAATAATCCTGATTTTGGCGTGGTGTACAGTGAGGTAGCTGAAAAACGCAGCTATCAATCTCTGGTAAATTTCTTAGATGAGATTTTTTAGCTGTGTTAACACTTCAGAATTAGGTTGAAAACTAAACAAGAAAGAACAAAAACATTGAACTATGACTAATACTGCAGAGTCAGAAATGGCTATACCTATCCCGGCCCCTGTTCGAAGTAAAATTGGGTTGTGGCTTGGCCCTGCGGTCTTTCTTTTCATGTTGTTATTTGTTGATCTGGAGCCTAATAATCCTTTAGTAACTCGCATGGCTGCCATTATTGTATTGATGGCAATCTGGTGGATTACTGAGGCAATCCCGCTTTCTGCTACCGCTTTACTGCCCGTTGTTCTCTTTCCTCTTATGGGGATTATGCGAGGCCGCGAATTGCCGGCTGGCAATCGCGTCGATTTAGAAAATGCGACTTTTGCCGAAGGGTTCTCGGCCCGTGATTTCGACATCATTTTTCCGAATGTTGCGAATCAGTACATGGACTGGATAATTCTGCTCTTTATGGGTGGATTCATGATCGCGGTAGCGGTAGAAAAATGGAATCTACATAAGCGAATTGCTTTACACATATTACGCATCATTGGCGGCCAACCTCACCGGCTTGTATTAGGTTTTATGGTTGCGACTGGGTTTCTCTCCATGTGGCTGTCCAATACGGCTACCGCGCTAATGATGATGCCTATGGGTATGTCTCTTGTATTGCTCTATGAAGAGCTTAACAAAAAAGTTGCTGCCGAAGGCGGTACGATAGACAGCCGTGCAGAAAATTTTTCCTTAACACTCTTATTAGGCATTGCTTATGGCGCTTCAATCGGGGGGTTTGCCACCTTGATTGGTACTCCTCCAAATGGAGTCTTAATCACGCAGATGTCACAGTTATTTCCTGAAGCTCCTGAAATTACATTTTCCACTTGGATGCTTTTCGCCCTTCCAATGAGTTTTATATACATGCTCATCGCATGGGTACTTTTAACGCGGTTTGTGTTTCCGCTTCCGGCAACTACGCCATTTAGTGGCAAAGAATTTATTCAAACTGAGATTAAAAAACTGGGAATTATGTCCACCGAAGAAAAACGCGTAAGTGTCGTCTTCTTTATGTTTGCAGTGCTGTTAATAACTCGCAAGGAGCGACTGTTTGGGCCAGAAGTCGACGTGTTTGGATGGAGCTACTATCTTGATAACTTTCTACGATCGATCGGGTCTAATCCAATTGGTTATATGATCGATGACGGCAGTGTATCGATTGCTTTGGCTTTAACTTTGTTTATGATCCCTGCCAGTAAAGCAGTCGGTGGTCGCCTCATGGATTGGGAAGACGCTAAGCGAGTACCCTGGGGAATCCTAATCTTGTTTGGTGGCGGCTTAGCGATCGCTAAGGGATTTGGGACTTCAGGACTTTCAGACTTCATTGCGGTGCAGCTGGGTATCCTGCTCGGTGATGCGGAGCCATTGGTAATTGTTATAAGCACGGTCGCATTTATTACAGGTCTTACTGAGGTAGCTTCAAACACAGCAACTATCTCATTGTCGTTGCCGATAATGGCCAGTCTTGCCCAAGCGATTGAAGCACATCCACTCCTTTTACTAATCCCTACGACTCTTGCTGCCTCCTGCGCCTTCATGCTACCTGTTTCAACGCCTCCCAATGCAATTGTATACGGATCGGGGAGGATACCTATTATGAAAATGGTTATTGCTGGGGTATGGCTAGATATCCTATCGGTCTTCTTGCTCACCATCTTCGTTTATACCCTTGGAGACCTCACATTTGGCGTATTGGGTGGGCTTCCAGATTGGGCGATGCCTTAATTTTCCTTATTTTTTGATTATCTGAAATTAACGAACTAGGTTTCAAAAACTGCTGCGGGGTATTCTTGCTGAAGCAGCTTTGTGCTACTGTCCAATATTGGGCCGAAGTTTAGTCTTAAAAGAGAAGAAAAAACAATTAATTCAGTAGCTTAGAGGACTCAGTCGATACCGAAAATCTATGGATGAACAGCATGTAATTAAAGAAACTGAACTAGAGCCGCGCCGGTTGGATGATGATAATTGCACGAAACTGGCGGAAGTCGAGCGGCTTCGGGAAGAAGTTAGGAAATTGGCTGCCTTGGTTCGTACCGACGGATTAACCGGACTCTTCAACTATCGCTACTTTTCTGAAGTTCTTGGTTTGGAGATGGAACGCACTCGTCGTTCTGGTCAGCCTACTTGCTTAATCATGTGCGATTTGGATCATTTTAAATCTATCAATGACATCCATGGCCACGAAGTAGGCAATGTAGTTTTAACTCAGATTTCGAGTTTAATTCGCAACACCATTCGTCGATTGGATATTCCCTGCCGTTATGGTGGAGAAGAGTTCGCGTTGATTTTGCCCGATACTAACCTGCGACAGGGTGTGCAATTCGCTAATCGACTTCGACTCATTATTGAACACTCACCAATAAGCTCTGGCAACTTAGTCTTAAAAATAGAAGCAAGCTTTGGAGTTCATGTTTATAACTATGGTGATCAATCGACGGAGAAAGAGTTCATAGATCAAGTTGATGGGTTTCTTTACATGGCGAAGCAGGAAGGTAGAAATCGAGTTTGTCATGCATCTTATTATGAAAAACTTGACGGCTTTGGCGGTGACAAAAAAAGAAGCCTTGGCAAGTGGCTCTGATTCTTAGTCTGAATAATTTTTATAGTTTTTAATCTCATTGGCGAGATGGAATAGTATTGCCGCAGTCGCTCCCCAAATTCGATAATCTTCAAAATGTATTTCCAAGACAGTTCTATCTTTCCCTTCAAAAGGAACGGTAAATTTTTGATAGGCAGTTACATCTAGAATTAATTCTAAGGGAGCTTGGAAAATATCAGCAACTTCTTGTGGCTGCGCTACAAAATTTAAATTGTTATTGATGATGCCAACGATAGGCGTTATTAAAAAACCAGAAGGGAGTACTAGGTTACCTAATCTACCGATTACTTCTACATGATTTGATGCAAGTCCGATTTCTTCTTCGCTTTCTCGCAAGGCCGTAGCAATAGAGTCTTCGTCCTGCTCCTCCTGAGTTCCTCCAGGCAAGCTTATCTGCCCAGCATGGCTTTTCAAATTTTCCGAGCGAACTGTCAATACTAAATGACTACCACTGCCATCTTCTGAGCGTGTTATTGGCAAAAGTACTGCGGCCTTGCGCAGTTCACTTTCGTTTTTCGCAGTCTGATACACGTCTAATTCTGGGCGAAAAATTCTACTGGGGGTTTTCGCCTGTTTAGACAGAAAAAAATGCAGCAATGCTTCATAGGTATTTTTTTGTCTAGGTTTATCCATAGAGATTAGTTTATTACGCCAAGATAAATAAAGCCGACTAGAGTCGGCTTTATTAGGTTGTGACGGCTAGACAAGGATTAGCGATATTTCCAGGTAAATCCTGCAAAAATTCTTGCCGGTTCGCCAGGGAAGTAGCGATCACCTGTAAAAGTAGTCCAATCTGCACGTTCTGCATATTTTTGATCGGTAAGATTCATAATATTAACGTACAGCGATAAATCATCATTCACCGTATATTGCGTACGCAGATTTACCAGATCATGACCACCATAACCCGCCGTGTTTTCCGGGTTTGTGTAGTATTCGCCCATGTGTGCCCACTCCAATTCCGTGCGCAAATTGCCATTGGCACGATAACTGAGTCTTATATTGCCGAAGGTATCAGGAGCTGTATCAATTCTGTTTCCATTAATATTTTGACCACCAGAGATCAAATCATTCTCATAAGTATGGTGGGCATAATTAATAACACCGCGAAGCGATAAGTTATCTGAGAGGTTGTATCCGGCGCTTACCTCTACACCTACATGCTCTGTGTCACTCCCGTTTAGATTTGTACGTGAACTGTCGCGCAGAATTTCATTTTCCTTCTGCATAAAGTAGCCAGTAACGGAGTAATCTAAATTACTGTTAGCCCCTTGAAATGCAAATTCATAGCTATCAAGTTCGACAGAGTCTAAATCTGCAACAGTCTGTGACCCTTGTAGACGATACAGTTCGGTTGCCTGAGGTGCGCGGATCCCTCTTTGAACGCGTAATTGCAGGCTATTGTTATTGTTTAACTGATAGCTCAGTCCAATCTTTGGAGAAATATCTTCAAAGGTGTCGTTTCGATCCCCGGGGCGGGAATAACGACAACCGAATCTGCAAGCAACGCCCTGGTCATTAGTTCGCCCATCAAGCATTTTATTGTCATAGTCATATTCCATCTTCTCTGCACGTGCGCCAATAGAGAGCCTCCAGTTATCAGACAAGGCGGTTTCGTAGTTGGCGAACAATGCAATTTGGCGCGCTTCTACTTCATAATCGTAGTGAGCGCCTTGAGGAATTGAGTTTCTTAAGAAAAATGAACCTTGAGTTGGGTTTGGCTGAGACTGAAATAAATTACCGTCAGTGCTTTCAACGTCAAGACCGTAAGAGAATGTGGAATCATTGCCTAGGTCGCGATAAGCCGCGAATTGGAAACCCAAGCTTCTGTGCTCAGTATCTTCAATTGGAGTGCCTGGCAAGAAGTGTTGTATAAAATTCATATTCACTTCACGAAAGTAAGGCGTAAGTACGTATTCCCAATCACCCGATTCCATTGTGAAACGAGTCCATATCCGGCTATTAACACTGTCGCGATAGGCTTCAGGATTCGGATTTGTATCCCGCATAGTAGTGTCTTTGTATCCGCCATCACCAACAACATAGCCAGCGGTTTCTTGATTCAAATTTAGATAGCTGAATCCACCATCCATCTTGATGCCATTGTCCAGAGTGTATTCATACAGCCAGCTAACCTTTTGCTGATCAACACCGCTATCGTCTCGATAACCTTCTTCGTTCACGCCTGTTATATATAACGATTGAGCAAAGTTTCCATAGTCTTGACCATAGGAAGCTTTAATTCGTGATGAACCTCTCGGTCCGCCTT
>Ga0206678_10001051_pt1 | contig 17948 bp, 17 predicted proteins | sample M180m12015metaG_FD_155453 | JGI IMG/M metagenome (GOLD analysis project Ga0206678, IMG submission 155453) | Ammonia-oxidizing marine archaeal communities from Monterey Bay, California, United States - M1 80m 12015 | ecosystem: Environmental > Aquatic > Marine > Intertidal zone | place: USA... | reverse complement strand
TAGGCCATTTGAAATTACGGCCTCGATTGAGCGGCTGTGCCGAATATCCACGAGCGGGTTCTTGCGCAGTAAAACCAGGTCTGCTTCCATGCCAGCGCGGATTTGCCCCATTGAGTTACTAAGTTTAAAGAACTCAGCCGGGCGTATAGTTGCAGCAAAAAGCGCCTGCTGTGTCGTGAGTCCAGCATCAACCAAACGCTCTAATTCTGTGTGCAAACTGTACCCTGGAATCGCTTGTGCTATTGGCGTATCCGTACCTGCGCCGATGGGTACATCCTGCTGCTGCATCGCCGCGACTAATTCAAGGCTCCAATCTGACATTAGATAACCGAGTGCCGAGGGTCTTGTCGCCCAATAATCAGCTGACTCACGCCAGCCCTTAGCTAGACCTTTGGGTAACCGCTCAAGATGTATCAGCCAGTCATTTCGCAGTGTCGGTGAATAGCGAGTGATGGTATTAAGCCTCAGCGTGGGTACTTGAATCGTGTCGGTTAGCGTTTGAATGACCCGCTGACACCGATCAGACCGGGGGTTGGCTGTTGCCAGCGCTAGCGGTCGTTGACTGTTGTGTAAGTGGCTGCGAACTTCATGGCCCGAACGACTGCCTGGCTGATTCAGCGTCTGGGTCCGCAACGCGTGAAGATCGTCTGCATTATCAGCGCAGGCTATTTCAATATTGCGCAGATGCTCCATTGAATCAACCAGTGGTCCAGCTGTATCTGCCCTCATCGACAGTGGCACATGAGCCGCGATTGGTAGTTGCTCGCGCGTAGCGGCATCAACCATCGCCTGAAATACTTCAGGTTTGACCAACTCATAAATCTTGATGAAATCGACACCTGCAGCCTTCAGTTTCTTTATCTGAGCTCCTGCGATAGATGCCGTGCTATTGGCTACGCCTATCTCTGGGCGGCCTTCGCCGTTATAAACGACAAGGCTTCCATCCAGAAGCGGGCCACTAAAAAAGATATCGGGCGCTTCGCTTCCCAGTTCACGCCAACGGTCAATCTCTGGTGCAATTTCTTCAAGCAATGCGCCGGTATCGCGGACACTCGTGACGCCATAATCGAGGAATAGCGCTGGCATTTGCTCAGTCAGTTTTGGTTCATAGACGATGTGAACATGCATGTCCCAAAGACCGGGTATCAGGAAGCGCCCACCGCCGTCTATTATGTTGCCAGCAAGATCGCCAGAAACCGAACTCGCCGAAACCGCGGCACTATCGATAACATCAACAATTTTATTGTCTTCGATGAATACGGATTGATTTTCACGCTGACCCGCAATCGGATCGATTGTGGTGACGTTGTGAATCATCAGATCGTAACGGGCAGGATCTGCAAACGAGTTCCCAGCCATCGACGCCGCTAAAACAAGCAAAGCAAAGCATACAGTTCTCATAGGGCTCAAACTCAAAAACTAGAAGTGTGATCTATTCTGACATACCGTTGAATCGATTTTCAGGTGCCTGCAGCCACTGATGGGGCCAGAATTGTTGGTTCGGATCAGGATAAGCATCAATGTGTCGGTTCGGCAGGCTATCCCTTTCTGCTTTGTTTAGATTTCTGGTACGCTTCAATCGACTTTCACGAAGTGACAGTAAAACCCTGAGTTAATCGGGTACTGGTATCGGCGACTATAATAACGATTTAATGCACATAGATAATGACCTGTAGTAATGCTGTTGACCACGGCCCAGGGCAGTACTTAATTGAGTAACCTGTCCCCAGACCGTCGTGCGCTGCTATTTGGATTAGGCGCTGTACTTTGCTGGTCAACTGTTGCCACTGCCTTTAAGATTGCACTGTCTTTGGTCGATACTTATCAGTTGCTGTTCTTTGCGACGCTGACAGCTTCGGTGATCCTGCTCACCCTGGTCTTGTTTAAGTTTGGTGTCACGACACTAGTCCGTAATTTTTGTAGCCACTGGGAGCTCACGCTACTGGCTGGGCTGCTTAACCCCATCGTTTACTACCATCTTTTGTTTCGCGCCTATGATCTGCTACCGGCACAGGTCGCGCTCTCCATTAACTACAGTTGGGCCATTGTGTTGACATTAATGGCAGTCGTTTTTTTGAAACAAAAGATCCGACGGATAGATTTCGTCACTGCCGGTGTTTGTTATGTTGGTGTGGTGATCATCGCAACCGGGGGGGACTTCACGTCAGTGCAAGTAGAGAGTAGCACGGGCGTGGTGCTCGCCCTGTTATCTACTTTTGTGTGGGCGACCTACTGGATTGTTAATATCAAAGATGGCCGCGAGCCTATGGTGGGCCTCTGCTTGAATTTTCTTGTCGCTTTGCCGGTCACGGCCGTCGGCTGCTATGTGTTTTCAGACTTCGAAGTGCCGTTTAATGGAGTGCTAGCGGCTAGCTACGTGGGCGTGGCGGAAATGGCCGCTGGATTTCTGTTTTGGTCCACAGCGTTGAAGCTAAGTAATAACGCCTCTCGGGTGAGCAACCTGGTTTTTCTCTCGCCGTTTATTTCGCTCGTTTTTATTCATTTCATTCTGAAAGAGCCTGTAACCTTAGCGACCCTGGCCGGCCTCACGCTAATCGTGGCTAGCTTGATCTGCCAGCAATTAGTCCATGAACGTTCAGGGGCAGGGGGCACGACTTGAAAAGGTGAAATTCATCCCAACATAACGACTCAACAGACATAGTAATGAGCCGAGTGATGAACCAACCCGACAACCGTACAGAATTTATTCCGAAAGACAAAGCGTCGCCACCGGCGAGGCCCGAAGAGGTTCTGCCTGAAACCCTGCAGCTCATTCCCCTCGCATCCCGACCCTATTTCCCGGTGCTTGTTCAACCGGTTGTGGTCGACCAGGTCCCCTGGGGAGAAGGGATAAAGGTTGTCGCTGATAGTGCACACAAACTCGTTGCCCTCAGCTATGCGGTGCCTGGCGAGAATAAAATTCCCGGACCCGAAGATATTGCCTCGATTGGCTGCGTCGCCAGGGTACTCCGGGTTCACCACGCTGAAGACAAGATTCAGTTTATTGCTAAGGGACTAAGAAGGTTTCGCGTTACAGAGTGGATTCGAAAAACACCGCCTTACATTGTTCGTGTTGAGTACCCCAATGAAGCAGTGGATTCTGATGATAGTCAACTTCGTGCCTATGCTATGTCGCTGATTAGTGGCATCAAGGAACTCATGTCTTTGAACCCTTTGTACAACGAAGAGCTAAAAGATTATCTCAATCATTTCAATCCTAACGAGCCTTCGCCTTTGACGGATTTTGCTGCGGCGATTACTTCCGCGAGTGCAGTCGATCTGCAGGATGTACTGGAAACATTTCCTCTGTTGGCGCGTATGGAAAAGGCCTTGCTACTGCTCAACAAGGAACTGGAAGTCAGCAGGTTGCAGGCGAAGATTACGGATCAGGTACAAGAAGAGTTGTCGGGCCAGCAAAGAGAGTTCTTCCTTCGCCAGCAGCTTAGCGTTATCCAGAAAGAACTTGGTATATCCAAGGACGATCGCGAGTCTGATTCAGATACCTTCGCTGAACGACTGGTTGATAAGCTCGTTCCTGAGCATGTCCAGCAGCGGATTGATGACGAGATGGACAAACTCCAGGTCCTTGAACCTGCGTCGGCTGAGTACGGCGTTACCAGAAACTACCTGGATTGGATCTCTTCGGTGCCGTGGGGTGTGTCATCGGAAGACCGCTTGGATCTGGCTCATGCGCGTCAAATTCTCGATCGTGACCATGAAGGTCTTGATGACGTTAAGCAGAGGATCATAGAGTTTCTCGCTGTCGGCGCATATCGCGGTGAAATCTCCGGCTCTATCCTGTTGCTGGTTGGCCCACCGGGCGTTGGAAAAACGTCAATCGGTAAGTCTGTCGCCGAGGCTCTGGGCCGCAAGTTCTATCGCTTCAGTCTAGGAGGTATGAGAGATGAGGCGGAAATAAAGGGACACAGACGGACCTATGTCGGCGCTATGCCGGGGAAAATTGTTCAATCGCTCAAGGAAGTCGGGGTGCAAAATCCTGTCATCATGCTTGATGAAATCGACAAAATTGGCTCTGCTTTCCAGGGAGATCCGGCTTCCGCATTGCTGGAAGTGCTTGACCCGGAACAAAACGCGGAGTTTCTGGATCACTATCTGGACCTGCGAGTTGATCTGTCAAAAGTACTATTTGTTTGCACTGCGAATCAACTAGATACCATCCCAGGTCCGCTACTGGACCGTATGGAGGTCATTAGATTGGCCGGTTACCTGACGTCAGAAAAGCTTGGCATTGCTAAAAAGCACTTGTGGAAGCGGCAGCTTGAGCGTGCTCGTGTCCCGTTAAGTAAGTTAAGGATTTCAAGCGCAGCGCTGAAGATGGTGATCGAAGGCTACGCGAGGGAGGCGGGCGTCCGAAACCTTGACAAGCAGCTTAGTCGGATCGTGAGAAGCTCTGTGGTTCATCTCCTGGAAAAAACGAAAGAAAAAGTCTTTATTGGTATAAAAGAAGTGGAGGAAATCCTTGGCGCACCTGTATTCCGTAAGCAGAGTCCAAGGAAGGGTGTAGGTGTTGTTAACGGATTGGCCTGGACCTCGATGGGCGGTACCACGCTTGCGGTAGAAGCATCGGTCGTTCACGACAGTAACCGAGGCTTTAAACAGACCGGGCAGCTGGGTAGCGTTATGCAGGAATCAGCGGAAATTGCTTACAGCTATGTGGCCGGAAACCTGAAATACCTGGGAGTCGCGGAAACCTTCTTTGATAAGGCAATGATCCACCTGCATGTGCCGGAGGGCGCAACGCCCAAGGACGGTCCGAGCGCCGGAGTAACGATGGCATCATCACTGACGTCACTGGCCCTTGGTAAGCCTATCACCCGAAATGTAGCGATGACCGGCGAGTTAACCCTGACGGGTAGAGTGCTTCCCGTTGGCGGGGTCAAGGAAAAGGTTATTGCGGCCAAAAGGGCTGGAATAGCAGAAGTAATACTGCCGATAGACAACGAACGGGATTATGACGAGATGCCGGATTACCTGAAAGAAAACCTGGAGGTCCATTTCGTTTCGGAGTACCAGGATGTCGCACAACTTTTGTTTAGCTAAGCGTTCAGGTAATAGCTCAGGGAAGGTGCCGGATCTGGATAGCTTCAATGCCCGTGCCTGCCAGCACGTCGGAGATCACAACAACTTTGTCGTTGCTTTGTAACCCGGCGCGCTCTTTAAGGACATCAAAAGAGGTTTGTAAGGTCTTTTCAGGGTCGGAGCTGAATGCCGTTCGGTAAGGTGTCAAGTTCCGGTTAAGAATTAGCCGGCGCCGGGTCTGGGAATCATTGGTAAAGGCAAAGATCCTGGTTTTCTGTGGATGACAATTCGTCACATAATCTGCCATCAAACCACGCCGGGTGATGACGATAATCCCTTTGGCGTCCAGCGTTTCTGCCAGCTGAACGGCGGTCACTGCCAGACTTTGCTTGTCATTCGTTTCTGTCAGTTGCCTGGTAAATCCAAGACCTGTGTATGGCTCGGTTGCTTCAGCAATCTCGTCGAGTTGTTCCACGCACCGAACGGGGTGTTTTCCTACCGTCGTCTCGCCGGACAGCATCACGGCGTCGACTTCTTCGTAGATAGCATTGGCGACGTCTGTAACTTCAGCCCTGGTAGGAATCGGGTTGACGATCATTGATTCCAGAAGGTGGGTTGCGACAATGACTCGCTTGCCTGCTTCAGCACACAGTTGAACGATTCGCCGTTGAACATTCGGCAATTCCGCCACATTGATCTCTACACCCAGGTCACCACGTGCGACCATTATTCCGTCTGCGGCTGCAATTATTTCGTCAATATTCTCAACACCTGACTGATCTTCAATCTTGGCGATAATCTTGATCTTGCCTGCCTTGTCACCCATCAGCTCCTTCAATTCAAGAATGTCTTTCGCCTCGCGGACAAAGGAAAGCGCAATAAAGTCGACCTGTTGTTCCATACCGAAAAGGATGTCAGCGCGGTCCTTCTTCGTAATGGCTGGCAGGTTAACCCGTATCCCAGGCAGGTTTACATGTCTTTTACTCTTCAGGATTCCACCATCAATGACTTTGCAGTCCATGGTGGAGTTTTCATTCTTCTTCAGGACTTGCAGGTTGATGATGCCGTTATCGACGGTAATTCGGTCACCAACGTCCACTGTGTTCATTAAATCGTCGTAGTTGATGTGAAAGGATGATTCCTCGACATCAATACTGTCGCGGACACTGATCGTAATAACGGAACCATTCTTCATTTCCAGTTCGTTCGCTATATCCCCGGTTCTGATTTCAGGACCCTGCGTATCAAGCATCACTGCCACGGGCGTATTCGCTTTACGGTTCAGGGTTCGAACTGATTTTATGACCTGCGCGGCTGCCTCATGAGTGCCATGGGACATGTTAAGACGGACTATATCCATACCCGCATGCGACAGTTTCGCCAGCATGGGGTAGCTGTCTGTCGCAGGTCCGATGGTGCAGATAATCTTTGTTTTGCGCATATGGCGTCAGGGTGCTTGCAGAAAAGGCGATAATCATACTGGAAGCACTGGCGAAGTATAGGAATCGGGCTAAAAAAGTGTCATCTGCGACTCTTCGGCTATCACGTCGTCGTCACGGAATGAAACGCCCAGCCCCAGTAATCGGATACCCTGACCATGGCCTCGCTCCCAGGCTAGTGGCAACAAATCTGAGAAAAGACTGATATCCAGGCTGCCCGACGACCGCTCGATGGTCGTCTGGGTGAAATCGGCAAACTTGAGTTTTACTTGTTGGTTCTTAATCCGGCGTTCAGCATGTTTTTCCATTCTTCGTTCCAGTTCGATGTAAAGACTGTGTAGTGGCTCTTCGGCCTGTTCACAAAAGGGGATGTCTTCAGGGAACGTTCTTTCAACACTAACGCTTTTACGAACCCACTGGGTTGTTAATTCCCGATTGTCGATACCAAACGACCTTTTATACAGCAGGGCTCCCAGGCTCCCGAGACGCCTGACACATTCTTTCTCGCCGAGCGCCCGAACATCTTTGCAGGTTTTCAGGCCAATTCCTTCCAGCCTTTTTACGGTCACTTTCCCTACGCCGGGAATTTTTCGTAGCGGAAGATCCCTACAGAAATTGTCGACCTGCGCAGGGGTAACAACGAACTGTCCATCGGGTTTGTTTTCATCGCTGCAAATTTTAGCGATGAACTTGTTAGGTGCAATACCCGCGGATGCCGTTAGATTCAGTTCTCGCTTGATTGACCCCCGAATCTCCTCAGCCATTAGCGTTGCGCTCCCATGGCAGAGCGTCGTATCAGTGACATCCAGAAACGCCTCATCAAGGCTAAGTGGCTCGATAAACCGCGTATATCGTCTGAAAATCGCCCTGATCTGGCGAGACACTTCCTGGTAGTACGACATCCGTCCCGGAACTACCTTAAGGTCTGGGCAGAGTCTCCGGGCATAGGCGGTTGCCATTGCTGAATGCACACCGAACTCTCGGGCCTGGTAGTTACAGGTGGCGATCACGCCGCGACGATCGGCAGAGCCACCGACCGCAAGTGGAATGCCCCTTAGTTCCTGCTTGTCTCTCATCTCAACAGCCGCATAGAAACAATCCATATCGACATGAATAATTTTTCGCTGTCCGGGAGTTTCAGATACCGCATCCATGAAGGGTAGTTTAGAATCCAGACGCACAGGTGCAAGTCCCAAAAAAAGTATGCCTATAGAAGAAATGAGAAGCAGATTCACTCCCGCTGTTGAAGAGATCATCAATCGTTGCCAGATTGCTGATGAGTTTGTAGATAAAGAGAAGTTTCAGGTCATGATTGCGACTGTTTGGGGCAATGCCGTACTTGATCCAGCTCGATCCGGGATTGATGAGTCGGACCTGCCGGATCTGCATGATTTTCTAAACGAATATATTGGCGAACTGGTGGGAAGTGGTGAAACGCTCACCAACTGTTATGAGTTTATCGTCAGCAAAAAAGGTGACGATTCGTTAACTCGCCAGCAGGTGACGGCAAATCATAAAGAGTTCCTGCACTACTTCGCCAGATTGATTCTGCAGGACGTGCTACCGCGCGACTGAGCGCTTGGCTAACGTTTCAGGTATCGGTCGACGATCAGAGAGCCAATCAGGTCACCTTCGACATTGACAGACGTGCGGATCGTGTCCAGCGGCCGTTCAATCACGAGCAGTATCGCGATTGCCTCCAGGGGAATACCGATAGCGAGCATGACCATCTGCATGCCAGACATTGATGCAGAAGGCATACCTGGCGCTCCGATTGATGCAACCATTGCCATCAGAAAGACCGTTACTACCATGACTCCTGAAAGTTCAATACCGTAAAGATACGCCAGAAAAATGGCCGCGACTGCCTCAAATAGCGCAGTACCATCCATATTCATCGTTGCACCAAGTGGTAATACGAAACTCGCAACACCAGGGGAAACGTCAAGATTGTCCTCTGCAGCCCTCATCGACACAGGCAGGGTAGCCGCTGACGACGAGGTGCTGAACGCCACAAGGAGCGGGCTTGCAATTTTTTGAAGCAGTTCCAGTGGGGACATCCTGGTTGTTATCCATGCGATGGCTGGCAGCACAATTAGGCCATGAATCAATGTCATGGTGACGACCAGCAAACCAAACTGAAATAACTGTGTCAGGAAAGTACCACCCAGGCCACTATCGCCTGATAGTTTGACTGTGAAATCAAACAAAATGGCAAAAATGCCAATGGGCAAAACCCGGATCACCCAGCGCAGCACCTGAAAAATGATCTTGTTGGCATCAACTACCAGGCGAAAGAGCGGGCTGTTCTCATCCAGGACAAGCACCATTGCGACCCCCATGAATAGCGCGTTGGTAACAATGCCTAGAATGTTAAGGTTTACCAGCGCACTGAAGGGGTTGGTAAACGCGAGTGATGCCATGGTCTCGAGTACCGCAAGAATCGAATCGCTGCCAGGCTCCAGTAGCCTGGTGCTGGAGGCATCTACCATCGATGCCATCATGGGAGGGTAGGCGGTCCATGGATGCACGAAGACAACGGCAACCAGCGCCAGGGTAATCGCAAGGCCGGTCGTCAGCAGATAGTAACCAACGGTTATTCCCCCCAATTGTCTCAATCGAACGACGTTACCAATCGAAATAATGCCACCTATCAATGAGAAAAATATCATCGGCGCAATCAGCATTTTAAGCAACGCCAGAAAAGCGCCTTTAAGCAAGCTGATACTGTTGTCGACCATTTCAATGCCGTTTGGCTCTAGCAGTTGATAACCGAGCGCCAGAACGATGCCAAGTGTGGCCGCTATAAAGACCTGAAAAGTTAAATTGTTTAGCAAAAGATAGACACGTGTCGTTGAAGGTCCCTGAATTCTAGCAAACTGGATGCGTGAGTTGTGCTAATGATTGTTATCATCTAACTTCGAGGGGTTACAGACGTGGGAAACTGAAATTGAGACAAATACAAAGCGTCCGTCAGGAGAGTTTTTCCCCGGCTTCGCCAGGCGTTGAGCTTACGATTGATTTTGTGTCTGGTGCTTTCACCGGTAGCCAGAGGTTTTTTTCAACTTACGGGATTAACAATATTCAGTCCTGGGTGCAGGCAATTGTTGATGAGGACAGGGAAACTGTACAGCAGGTATTGCTACATCCGGCTATTGAACCGCCACACAGGCTTTATTATCGATTGGTAACGCCGACAGGTGTGATTCACTCAGTTGAACACGTGATATTGGCAACGTTCGAAGGCACTATCCAGACAGAGGTTCGCCTGGTCGATAAGGCTGAAGCCACCAGGGGTTTCCTGCCAACCATTTACCTGCAGACAATCGCCATTCAGCATGGCCTGAAGTTTAAGAAAAATTCCACGATTCAATTTCCACAAGCACAGAGGCTGGCACCGATACTAAAGGAGATCAAGGAGTGCCTGAGGGAGGAGGGGGTAGATTCAGATATTGAATTAGACCGAGCAGTTTTTGAGCCAGTCTGCTCACTTTGCGGCGCAAGTCTGTTTATTCCATCGACCTTTACGCTAACCTTCACAGGCCTGTCCTTGGCCAGGACTGACCTTGACGCGCTGGTCAACGAAGATCATTCCCTGTCCAGGGTTGGTGCACAATCACCCTGGAAAGCAATGCTGAGTCATCTTCACAGCGCAGGGCTACACGTTGTGATTGGCGTCAATTTCAATCGTTCACTGGTTTTGACTATCGGGACAGACCCGGATGATTGAGCTAAATACAGTATTACAAACTGCGCCGGTTGCGCTGGTGGTGCTTGATGATGATGATCTTATTAGACAGGCAAATGAGAAGGCCGTTGCCATGGGCCTTTCGGCCGGCACTACACTAGCCAGTTACATTGCAAATCTTAAGGAAAAGTTCGTCGATCACGTCCGACACCAACCTGAGTCACAGCTATACAGACTGGAGTTTCAGTCTGGGGAAAAAAGATGCCGAGCGAGTTTTGAGGAAAACAACGGCGGCTTCTATGTCTGGCTGGTGGATGTTTCGGAACAACTGGTGCTTGCAGACCAGATTAGACGACTGAAACACCCCGATTCGAATAAAATGAGACAAATTAATCAACTGGCGGTTACCGCTGCCGGTTATTCGGAATTACTGGACGTCATTCTGGCTGACAGCGACTCGCTTGGCCCAGATAAGTTAAATACGGTCAGACAGTATCAACACGAACTGACCAAGAACCTGAGCGCGATGCATCGGGTTGTTACCAATAATAAAGCGGTAATGAAGAAGGGCTCCGTGCTTGTCGCTGATCAAAACGATGCACTGACTGAACTCATCTCCGAACTGTTAAGGGATGAAGGATACAAAGTCGTTGGTTTCTCGGACCCTAATACCGCCTTGAAATATTTCCGTGTCAACGAACATAACATTCAAAAGGCAGTCGTAGACGAAGGTCTCATCTGTGAAAATGATGCTAGCCTGGTGACCACGCTGCAAACCGCTTCGCCAGACCTGGGCCTGATTGTACTGAGCAAGGATTCAGATTCTAGAGATCATGGAAAAGTCAGCAAACCCCTGGATTTCCAGGTCCTGCTTGAAGCCATGGAAGACTAAACGGAATTCTTACTAGCCAACGGCCCGGGATAGCGTTGTTCCGATCTGCTCATGTAACACCAGGTCGCAGAACGGGTCCAGGTCTGTTTCCTGTTCGTTAATAATAACCAGCCCTGCACCATTTTCTTTGGCCAGCCTTGGAAAGCCTGCCGCGGGATAAACCACGAGCGAAGACCCTATGGCGAGAAACAGATCACAGCTCAATGAAGCAGCTTCAGCTTTTTGCATCTCGGTAACGGGCATCGACTGGCCGAACGAAATGGTGGCGGTCTTAACGATGCCGCCGCAGTCGGGGCAATAGGGTAATGTGCCGTGCTCAAGAAAAACTGTTTTGACAGGTTCAAGCTCTAATCTTTTGCCACAGGAAAGGCAGGACGCATAACTGGCATTCCCGTGTAACTCTATGACTTGGTCGTCGGGTGTACCTGACTTTTGATGCAAGCCATCAACATTCTGTGTAATGACGTGACTAACCTTACCGGCCTTAACGAGGGTAGTGATAGCAAGGTGGCCTGCATTGGGTGCAGCATCTTCCAGTTTCTTTTCACCGGAGAACTTCCTACTCCACGACTCACGCCTGACTTCTTCCGAGGCAACGAAATCACGAAAATCTATCGGTGTTTGCGTGTTCCAGACGCCCTTCGGGCCACGAAAATCCGGGATGCCGGATTCTGTTGAAATTCCGGCACCGGTAAATACAACGATGTTATTGCTGGCGTGGATCAGTTCACGAAGTGCCGCAACAGTATCCGATACCCGAGTATCAATCATAGCCATCTCCAATAGGGTAGTTATTGAGCATACTCCCCCTTGATTTCCAAACCAATCTGTCAAAGATCCTTCGTTTTTGGCAAAGTAACCTTTCCCCAGACAACCACAGAGGAAGCTGATAATGGGTATCTATGAAAAGTACTTCCTGCCTAAACTACTGAATCTTGCGATGAAAGCGCCTGCGATGAAAGCATTGCGGGAACGTCTGGTACCACTGGCCGAGGGTAACGTGCTCGAAGTAGGCATTGGCTCGGGTCTTAACCTGCCGTTCTACGAAAAATCTGTTCATGTCACTGGACTCGATCCTTCCCTCGAACTACAAGCCTACGCGCGAGAAGTGGCCGAACAGGAGGGCATAGACGTAAATTTTATCGGCCTGAGTGGTGAGGAAATCCCGGCGGGCAACAACAGTTTTGACACCGTTGTGATGACCTGGACGCTGTGTACCATTTCGGACCCCAGACAGGCTTTGATGGAAATCAGACGGGTACTGAAACCGGGCGGCAAGGTTATCTTTGCAGAACATGGCGAGGCGCCTGACGTTAACATCGCAAAGTGGCAGGCACGTATAAACCCGGTTTGGAATGTGATCGGTGGTGGTTGTCACCTGAATCGAAAAATCGAAGCACTCTACGAGGGATCCGGTTTTAACTTCGATGAAATCGAGAAAGGCTACCTTGAAGGTCCACGAATCGCGACCTATAACTTCAGAGGTATTGCCAGCATTGCTTAACCATATTGCTTAACCCGTAAGTTGCGGGAATGCTTCAGGGGGACCGGCCGCGATTCGTTTGACGATGAGATCGGCACACGCCTCAGGCGAAGCGGTTGAGGTGTCGACTTGTACGTCGTAAGTGTCATGAGCATGACATGAGATAAAATGACTTTCTGCTGTCCCTGGAAATCGCCCCAATCGCTGTGACTCACGTTGTTCGATGACAGAAAGTGGGCAACGGACTCCAACGAAATACAATTGCTCGCCGGCCATTACATCCAGGTAATCGTCCAGGAAAGATTGATTAAGAATGATGTCATCAATAATGATGTTATTACCTTCCCGCGCCAAGGTGAGGATTGCCCTGCGCATACCCTTAAGCAGCTTCTGGCCCACCTCGCCAAACCTGACCTCGGTATAGGCTTTATCGTCAGCCACCTTAACAGGAACAACGTTCAACCCACGCTCTCCCGGTGTTCCCGCGGGCGCATTAAGACCGCGAAACTTTGCTGGAAGTCCATCACGGAACTGATCAAGCGCAACATGTTGAAAGGGTTCTTCCAATCGTTCCTGTAGTGCGTACGCAAGTGTTGTCTTTCCGGCACTCGAGGTGCCGTTAAGAAATATGATGGTTCCAGAAGCCATTAGATGCCTATGTGGTAGTGAATTTTTGGTGTTTTAAGGCAGTGGTTTGTAACAGAGAACGCGAATGCTGGCATACAGAGAGGCCATGCGCTAGCCCCATCGCCGTATTTTTCACAAGTTATGCTCAAGTTATGCTCGAGGATCAATGCCTAGGGATATCGACGATCTGGCTAGAAACCTACAGGACAACGTCCAGGTCGGCGCCGGTGTTGTGATGACCAAAGACGTTCCACTCAATTCAACTGCCGCAGTTGCAACAGCGATAAATATACGGCTACCGGAAGGGTAGTAGACTAGCCGTAAATTGTTGTTCGAAGTATGGCGAGCTCTGCCGCAGTAATTCTGTAACGCTGGGTCTCTGGGTTTTCCAGGTTTCGGGCAGCCATGATGCAACCAGACTGGCCACGTTCTGTCAGATTAAGGTTATTCACAATCCCGTAGGCATAGCCCGCTCGGAATGCGTCGCCGCATCCAGTGACTTCATCAACCTTCACGTCAGGCACTGCATCCACGTCGCAAATACCTCCACCGGAATAAATCGCAACGCCTTTATCGCCACGGGTCAAAATCACTTCCGGCACTTGGCCAAATATTTCCTCGTCGGTCAGCTCACCATTTGTTTTCAGTACCTCGAATTCATGATGATTAACGACAAGATATCGCGCGAGCTTCAGCAGTTCGCGAATCTGATCCCTAGAAAAAGCAGAAATGACCTGTCCGGGGTCAACCATTAGGGGAACATTGTGTTCAAACAGAATCCTGCCCTGTCGGAGGGTTAGTTCAGGTTCCTCAGGCCCAAGAATAGTCAGTGTAATATTATCGATGAACGGTAGCGTTTCCGGCGATTGACGTCTGGGATTATCCGGTCCGGGGTAGAAACCGATGACCTGGTTTCCATGGACGTCGTTAATCATCATGCAACTGGCACAGTTTGCGACATCGTCAGCAACCGCGATGAAATCAATATTAATTCCCAGGCTAATAAGGTGGGCTTTGTACTGGTCAACGAAGTTACGTCCCGCGGATGACAAAGGAATGGCATCAATACCCAGTTGGGTTAATCCGTGCGCAATGTTAGGCGCACAGCCCCCGAAGCTGGTCCGCATATCCGCAAGCTGGAAGGAAACATTTAATGCCTTGATAGCATAGCTCGCCTGATAGTCCTCGAAGGAGCCGTCATAGATGCCGGTCTGGTCAATGGCGGTGCTGCCGGTTACCAGAATGATAGTTTTCATGCGGATTTTCCGTTCAAAACCGTTGATCGAAATTGCGACAAAGCTCTATCAACTGATCAATATTGGCACTGGACACATCACGGTGCATGACCCATCGCTGGGTAGAAGTCTTTACACCATTGTCTGCGAGGTACTGCTGCAGGGATTTAAATCGTCCTGCTTCAAGATCCAGCAGCACCATGTTGGTAATAGGCATTGAAAGCAGCTTGAATGAAGACAGCTGGGCAAGTGCTTTGGCCAGCTCGGATGCATGTCGGTGATCTTCAGCAAGTCGATTGATATTGTGCTCCAGTGCGTAGATACCTGCCGCTGCAAGAATACCCGCCTGCCGCATACCGCCGCCCACCATCTTTCGCCAGCGCCGGGCTTTTAAAATCAGCTCATTGCTGCCTACCAGGAGTGAACCAACCGGGGCGGCAAGACCTTTGGACAAGCAAATCGACATACTGTCGAAATACTGGCTGATTTCCTTCACATCAACCCCGAGTTGCACGGAGGCATTGAAAACCCGCGCACCATCCAGGTGCCTGCCTAGCCCCAGGGAACGAGCGAAATCAGAAAATTCAGACAGGTAATCGAGTGCCAAAACTTTTCCAGCGGTAGTATTTTCAAGGCATACCAGCTTTGTTTTCGCAAAATGATAATCGTCCGGTTTGATCACTTGCCTGATGGCCTCGATCTCTAGTTCACCACGCTCATTGAAAGGAATCGGCTGGGGTTGGATACCGCCCAAAACCGCACCACCGCCCGCCTCGAAACGGTAAGTATGGGCATCATTGCCAGCGATGTACTCGTCGCCGCGTTCACAGTGACTCAATAGTGCAAGTAGGTTGCCCTGGGTACCGCTGCTCACAAACAGGGCTGCCTCTTTTCCTGTCAACGATGCGGCGAGTTTTTCAAGTTGGATGACTGTTGGGTCTTCGCCATAGACGTCATCGCCGGTCTCGGCGGCTGCCATGGCCTGCCGCATCTCTGCAGAAGGCTGGGTGACCGTATCGCTTCTTAGATCAATCAATGTGATAACCGCTCATATAAGAGTTAATGTGGTAATAAATATATATTTATCAATTAGATACCTATATTTTTTAATGTACATTGTGCATAGCCCCATGGTTTATCATTGACACTACCGGCGACCCTGACTATCGTTTCGCACATGCTCAATCAAGAACTACCAGCCCTGAATCTGATCAAGCGCCAGGCCAAGACCCGCCGCAAAGAAGGCAGCGGCTTGATCTATAAGCAATGCCTCGATCAGGCTGGCCGGAAACGCTATGGCCTGCGTCATTTTCATGAGTCCTGGGCCGGGGTCAAGGTCAAACACGCTGCCAGTGCCACGCTGGCAGCAGCATCCCCTCTGCAATACTACCTGCGAACTGTGCAGGAGTACTATCGAGACCGCTAGGAGAACCCATGTATACCGGTATCGTACAATCCTGCCGCCCTATCGGGTCTGTTGAAAAGAAGGAAGGATTGTATACTTTTACAATCGAGTTCCCTGACGAACTGCTTCAAGAACTTGAAACTGGCGCGAGCGTCGCGGTCAATGGGGTTTGTTTCACGGTTACCAGGATTGAAGACAGGAAGGTGTCTTTTGATGCAATTGCCGAGACACTAGCATTGTCTAACATTCAATTCATCGAGACTGGGACCCAGGTCAATATAGAGCGTAGCGCTAAATCTGGCGCTGAGGTAGGGGGGCATATTCTGTCCGGGCACATTGTCGGGACCTCTGAACTCTTATCAATAGAAGAGAGCTTAAATAACAAAAGGCTCATCTTTAAAGGCAAGCCAGATTGGTTGAAGTTTGTATTCGAAAAGGGCTTTCTGGCTGTTAATGGCTGCAGCCTTACCGTGGCGGCCCTCGATAGGCAAAAGCATCAGTTTGCCATCAACCTCATTCCGGAAACGTTGGCGCGAACGAACTTTGCCCTGCTGAAGGCAGGGGACCCTGTCAATATAGAAATAGAGTCGCAGACCCAGGTGATTGTAGAGACCGTCGAACGTATTATGGAACAGCGTTTTCCCAAGCAGTCCCCTGCGGCTTGAGATCATGGCATAAACCATTATGATGCCGGCCATTGCTCGGCATAGATATTGTGATGAACCTGCAACTATTTGATACCTACGAACGAAAAGTTCGCCCGTTTGAACCCCTTGTCGATAACAAGGTGGGCATCTATGCCTGCGGACCAACTGTCTACAACTTTGCCCATATCGGAAACCTGCGTACTTACCTGTTTGAAGACCTTCTGATACGCGTTCTTGTTGCCAACGGTTATGACGTCAACCATATCATCAACATCACTGATGTCGGCCACCTCACGTCCGATGCTGATACCGGCGAAGACAAGATGGAGTTGGGCACAAAACGAACCGGCATGACAGCCTGGGAACTTGCCGAATTTTATACCTTCGCGTTCCAGGCAGACCTTGAAAAGCTCAATATTCTGGCACCCTCTATTTGGTGTAAGGCAACAGACCACATCCCGGAACAGATCGAGTTTGTAATGGACCTGGAACAGAAGGGGTATACCTATGCGACCAGTGACGGAATCTACTTCGACTCAAGAAAACTCCAGCGCTATGGTCACCTGGCCCGCCTGGATATCGAAGGCTTGCAGGCGGGCGCCCGGGTCGAGTTAGGCGAGCGGAGGTTTGTAACTGATTTCGCGCTGTGGAAGTTTTCGCCACCGGGAGAACAGCGCCAGATGGAATGGGATAGCCCCTGGGGCAGGGGGTTTCCAGGTTGGCATATCGAATGTTCGGCGATGTCCGCGAAATACCTCGGTGATTACTTCGATATCCACTGCGGGGGTGAAGACCACATTCCCATTCATCATACAAACGAAATAGCTCAAACCGAGGCTTCAAAAGGCACTCGACTGGCTAACTTCTGGATGCATGGTTATTTCCTGCAGATGGATAAAGCCAAGATGTCCAAATCGACAGGTGACTTTTTGACGCTGGATGTTATTGCCGAAAAGGGGTTCAGCCCTATGGTCTATCGTTACTTTTGCCTGACCGCTCACTATCGAAGTCAGATGTCCTTTAGCCTGGAGAGTCTTGACGCAGCGAAAACCGCGCTGACCCGGTTGTATGAAACTGCTTTTGCCTGGGGCGAGCCTGGAACAGCAGACGAGGGGACTCTGACGCGTTATTTTGAGTGCCTGAATGATGACTTGAATATGCCAAGAGCGCTGGCCGTCATCTGGGAGTTGGTTCGATCAAATCTTGCAGACGATGTAAAGAAAGCAACACTGCTTCGATGTGATGAAATTCTAGGCCTGGATATTGCCAATTGGGCGATGGACCAGGTTGATGTACCTGACGAAGTCGCGGCACTCGTTAAAGCCAGGGAATCTGCCAGAGCATCCAAAGACTGGGTACGGTCTGATGAACTCCGAGATGCTGTTAATAAGCTGGGGTATGCCATCGAGGATACGTCCGGCGGCGCTAAAATTTCAACACTGGACTAAGCAAAAGCCGATCAATCAGTGAAAATACTGATTCAACTGTTCCC
>Ga0206678_10001047_pt1 | contig 17963 bp, 16 predicted proteins | sample M180m12015metaG_FD_155453 | JGI IMG/M metagenome (GOLD analysis project Ga0206678, IMG submission 155453) | Ammonia-oxidizing marine archaeal communities from Monterey Bay, California, United States - M1 80m 12015 | ecosystem: Environmental > Aquatic > Marine > Intertidal zone | place: USA... | reverse complement strand
TGTCTAACAGAACCGTCCCCTCCATAAAAAGGATCTATCGTACCTCCTTCAATTCTGGAACCTCTAAGGTATTTAACCGAGTCAGTCTTGACGGTATAGAATCTACTCATAATTTCAACCTCTGAGGGGGTTTTGATGAACGACCCTTCGGTTAAATCTAATACAGCATTTTCATCGGCAACCAAAACAAACCTGAAGAGTTTAGACCCCCTCAGGATTGCTTTTTGATTATATTCTAATACTTCCATTAAATCCTCACTCTTGTATTTTTGTCGTAACCTCTAGCGTTCGTATCTTTCAACATCTCTGAGAATTTACGTCTATTTTCAGCTTCGTTATTCTGAATATCAGCAGGACTTGAACTCGAACCAGTGTAGGTAGTGGTAGGAGAATAACTAATATGATAAACATTACTTGTAGAGTTCTCAGAATTATCATCTGAAGAGTAACCTTTATTTAAGTTATGTAGATTACGAGAACCCATACGAGCCATAGCGGAAGCATTAAGTACACCTTCCTGACCGTGTTCATTCATCGTAACATTCGCATTAGCTCCTCTAGGCATACCACCATTAGCATACTTCTGAGAGTCTACCATATTCATCTGAACTGTAGCCAGTCCAGCAAGCATAGCTGTCTGAGCACTTGCGGCAATCATACCTGGAAGACCCATTGCAGCATAACCAGCCCAAGTACCCATAATAGCCTGAGCTGTGTTCAGTACGATCTGAGCTTTTTTGAATTTCTTCTCTTTCTGGAAAGCTTTCTTTTTAGCTTCTTCTTTATTTTTCTCTAAGAGAATATTTCTACGTTCTGCGGCTCTATCAGTCAACATACCTTGCTTATTAAGAGTATCAGTCCAAGACATAGCTCTCTTATACTTATCGTCAATCTGCTTAATCTCACGTTGATACTGTAAGTCTCGCATCTGCATATAAGTGTTAGCTAGATTAGTAACAGTAGAGTAGTATTTTTGAGCTCCCGCTATCATCTGACCGAACATTTCATATCTAGCAGCCATACGTTCAGATTGTTGAGCCTTTTCAAAATCTTTAAAGTTTAAGGCTAATTGCTTCTGAGCATTTATGTATAGTTGAGCTTCTTTAGAACCTTCTTCGTACTCACCTTCAGCTATACTTAAATTCATAGACAATTCATTATACCTAGCAGTCTGAGTATCTTTCTGAACTCCTCTTCTATTTTCTCCTGCTTGGTATTTTACAGCAGCAGAAGAGAATGGGTCGTAGGCCCACCCACCAGAAGATGAATAAGCGTTATAAGAGGATAGATTTCTCTGCTTATATGATTTACCAGCCATATCTGCATCAGATAGGGTCTTAGCAATTTTTTGTTGTTTCTGTACTGGTGTAAGAGCTTCTTTTAACGCTCCTGTAAATTCTATACCTGCATCACGCATTTGCTTCATCACTTCAACAATATCGCCTGCTGTAGTGAATAATTGTAATGCTCTGTTGATTTCCTCTGGTGAAGAACTTCCAACTTTTTCCTTCCCAAAAACTTTAATAGCTTGAGCTTTCTTCTGAGCATCGGTAGCTGTCTCGTGATTATAACCTTTCATCAAATCATTAATAACCTTGGCCATCTCTTTAACCTGAGCTGTCTGAGCATCAATAAGTTTTTGTTGAATAGCTAATTCCCCTTCAGAGAATCTACCTGAAGCTTTCATCAAATCGTATTTTTGTTGTTCTTGGGCTTTCCTGTGAATACTCCCAGTATCGATTCCAGCAGTTTTACCCGGAGCCATTTCTTTGAAAATAACCTGTAATTTGTCAGCAATATTCTTATTAGCATTAACAGTCTGCTCGGCAATTTTGTGTTCTATTTCTAGACGTTTCTGGTCAAACCTTTTGTTAATAGCGTTAATCTGTTTTACATAATCAATACGTTGTTTTATAGAGTCTTCGTATTGTTTGGTCGTAGCAGTTTCTCTATTAATAAATTCTCTAATGGAATTATTGAGGGGGACAAAATAATCCTGTACGTCAAAGTTACCCAAAGAGATTTTACTCAGACCACTACTTCTACGCCCTCCACCCTTTTTAGTAGAAACTGGGTCAGTGTTCATAGGAGATTTAGTAAACCCTACATCTTTCTGAAAACCTACCATATAAAGGTCTAGTAAGTTACCTCCTACTCTATTAGCTCTACTTTCCATCTTCTTAAAGAAATCTTTTGTAGAGTCTGAGCTAAGTTTAAAAGCTTTAAATGCTTGGTCTGCTTCACTTTTAGTTCTACCGGACTGAACTCGAGTATCGTAAGCGTGACCTATTTCAAACTTTATATCGTCTGCTGTTAGACCTTCCTTAGCTACTAATTTAACAGTAGCTCCGTACATTTTATTAAACTCAGACACTAAGGCTTGTATCTCTGTAGATATAGCTTGAGCATCAGCAGCAGTATAACCTTCAGCCCACTCTCCGTTAGTTTTATTATTCATATCCGCCATCTTGAGACGTTTAGCGTTCAATACGGCAATTCTATCTACTGCTGTATCATAAGCAGTCTTGACTTGAGCTTCTAAAGAGTTACGAGTCATTTCAGGAGTGTCTGCAAGTTTATAAATACTTCTTAACTCCTCTACTACTTTATTGTGTGCTTGTAACTGATTCTCGGCTATCCTGTCAGACTCCTCTGCTCTATGTAAAACTCTTTCTTGGTATGCAATCGACCTTTCATCTTTTCCTGTAAGTGCGTCTATAATAGATTGATTGATAAAATTATCTGGGCCTAGTTCAGCACCTTTCAATTCACTTTTACGTCTCTCTAACTCTGCATAAGCTTCCATCACTTTAGCAGAAGTATTGTATTCTCTATCAGTAATCTTTACAAGAGCTTTACTAGCCTCTGTAAGGTCGCTCTTATCCATTTTAGCATCTCTTGTAGTAAGGTTGTCTAAGGTGTGGAATATACCCTTATACATACTCTTAGCTTCCTGTACTGCTGCTATATGGCCCTGTGCTTTAAAAGTAGTTGAAACCATCTGACTTCTAGCAGCGTTGTTACCTATCTCGATAGCCTGAAGACCTCCTAGTTTTTCAGAGATTTCATCAAGTCCAGCAATTACTGCATTTACAGGAGTCACTAACGCTTTATAAAAAGCTGAACCTATAGAACCTATAGTATCGAAGACTGCACCGAAACCTTCTGTGATACTATCCATCAAACCTAAAATATTATGTTCGTTCCTTTTCCACCATTCTGTAACTTGGTCTAAGGAATCCATCAATCCACCATTATCAAAGAAGCTAAAAGCTTTAATGAAGGTGTTTCTGATAGTCTCACCTAATTTATCAAACTTACCGCTAAATGTATCAATGGTAGTCTCAGCCATACTCTGAACTGTACCTTTATAGTTAGATACATCAGAATATACACTCATTAAGTCTCTATATGATGCAGCAGTCTCTCCTGCCGCTATACGTTCCTTTTTCTGAGCTTCTGTAAGTCTTATGGTGGATAGTAAGGCTAAAGCACCTGTAGAGGCGTACTGACCGAAGTATTCTTTAACTCTAGCAGAAGAGAGTTTCATATCAGCTAGAGATTCTAGCTTCTCTGAAAATTCTGCTGTTACAGGAATACCTTCTTTTTTAAGTCTTTTTGAAACTTTAGAAGTAGCATCACCTAGACGAAGCATCATCGTCCTAGCGGCAGTACCAGCACGAGACGAGTTCACTCCCTGATTCGCCATAGTTGCTAGGGTTGCAGTAGTTTCTTCTAAGGTAACATTTGTATTACCTGCGATAGAACCTACATACTTCATTGATCCTGCTATCTTTTCAAAATCCAAAGCAGAGCTAGAAACCGAGTTAGCTAATAAGTCGCCTACTCTACTGGTTTCAGCAGCAGAGAGTTTATACATATGTAAAACCTCACCAATAAGTTCTGCAGAGGCTTTAGTGTCAGCTCCTACTGCTTTGGAGAATTTGGTGATTTGAGGGGCGATACGAGCTGCTGTATCTGCGTTAAATCCTAGTTTTGAAAGCTCTAAGTTAGCTTTCAGTACATCGTCAGCAAGTACACCAAACGCAGAGGCTGCTGCCATAGCAGAGTTAGCAGCCGTATTCAACTGAACATCCGTAGCTCCTGTAACAGCCTGGATACCAGCTAAGGTCTGTTGTATTTTTGTACCTTGTGCGAAGATAGCGATCGCAGTAGCCATAGCAGCAGTAGTAGCAGCTATATAAGGGGTAAGACCTGCGAACCCTAGACTGAGACTAGAAATACCTGAGATTGCAGCAGGAAGAGCTGTAGCAAATTTACCAAGCTCCCCCTCAAAGGCTCCTGAGTAATGCATAGCTTGACCCATACTTCTAGCTCCGTGTAGAGCGTTCTGCATAGGGGTTCTCTTACCTCTACTTAAACCTAGCTTCTGAGCATTAGCTTGTAGTTCCAGAGTGTTCAATCTACGTTTTTCTAAAATTTCTAATTTCTGAGCTTGTTTAAGTTTAGTTACTTCAATAGCAGCCTGTTTCTGAAGCTCTAAAGTTTCTTTCTTTTCAGTGTGTAGAATAGACTTAGCTACAGATTGTTGCTTGATAAGATTAGCTTGTAAAGGTTTATTTAACGCATCCTGCTGCTTTAGAGCTAGACGCATCCCTGCGGCTTCCATCTTCCTTACGTGGTCTAGCTTCATAGCTAGAACATTATCTAGAGTTTTCTGAACATCAGACTCATAAGCTTTATTAGCTCTTCGTCTAGAAGCTGTAAGCTCCTTCTGAGTCTTCTCTATATTGTTCTCAATCCGTTTAGTACCCTTACCGGCAGCAGAGGCTTCTACTTTAGCTTCTTTCAACTCTTTCAGAGACTGAGTAAGTTTCTTGACCTCTTTCTGAGAGTCTACGAAATCCTTCTTGAGGTCGGATCTAACCTTAATATTCAGTTCTATGTCAGTCTTCTTAGAAGCCATCTTTTCCTGCCTTTGAGTTCATCATTGCTACTCTCTGTTTATGCTCATCGTCTAGTTTACCAGTGAGATTAGTTACAGTTTCGCAAAATTCCAATACTTTTAAAAAATAACTACTTTGTTCCGCCATACCTCCTGATTCTGGAAGAATGTTATAATTTTTGAAATGACAATAGAATCTAAAACCCTGATGGTTGTGGTCTGTTATCTGACTGAGGGGGCATCGCGATTGTGGTATCTTCTTCATACCATTACACTCAGGACACACCTTACCTTGAACTCTACCTTCTGCCATACAAGAAAGGCAAGGGATAGTCCACCTTGCCTTTTTCACTTCAGAGTGACATCCCATAGAGTTATCTGAGTCAGGTAAACAGCTCCCGTGTTTAACCCAACCCACATATAAACAAGTAAGGATTATGAGTTTTTTGAGTCTTCCTCGTCAATCTCTTTACCTAACTGAATCTGGGCCGCAAGCTCTGTACGAACAGATTTAGGGATGCGAGCAAGAAAATCATCGTTAATAGGATTAACATTCCCATAAACTTTAACCAGTTGGTTACGCACCACCTGAATAGGTTTACCTTCTTCGTCAAAGAAGTTACGAACTCCGATAAGACCGATAGTAAGTGCTGCATAATTCTGATCCCCGTTACGCATTTCGATTGCACCAGTACGAGTAACATTACCCATAAGGTTTTCCAGAATTGTGTCATCTGAGGGGGTTAGAACCTTTAACTCAAAAACTGTTTGTTCTGCTACAGGTAATTCTCTGTCCTCGAAAGGAACGTAATCGTATGTAGACTTTGATAAAATTGGTACTGATTTCATAGTAACTCCTATTTGTTGGCTTCATTAAATATACACAAATAAAAAAAGTACAGAGCGAACTCTGTACTTTTAGATGCAGATTTTGAACAATTACGCTTAGTAGAACACTATACGATATTCATCGTCCTGGTCTTTCGTAGAGCCAACAAAAGAAGCCTCTGCACCAAGAGTCGTAACTCCGTCACGTTCTGAGTTAGAACCACCTGTAGTCTGTGCCTTTTTCGCATAGAAGTACATACGGTTATTAATCTCGTCATTACTCAACTGATACTCAAGAGCAACAGGCTCACCTGAGAACCACTTACCGAAGTAGTCGTAATCAGCTTCACTCATAAACTCTGGGTCAAATGAACCTTTAGGAGAACGAGCATTAACAACAGCGTTGATGAATCCTCTATCTGCTGAGTTACCAGATTGACGAAGGGCTACTTCATTACCAGATTCTACTGAAACTTCAGAGAAGGCTGGTTTGTATCCACCGAACAACAAGTTTGCATCACGAAGAGTTGGAGGTACAAGAGAAGAGTAAACAACATCTTCTGTCATAACGTGGTCGCCAAATCCAGCTCTGTAGTTATCGTTAGTATTAGCTAAAGATAATGCTAGAGTAGTTGTAGTACCTGTCGCTGAACCGTCCTGTAAGAATAAGATGTCACCATCTACTACAGTTGACACGTCCCCCTCAAGAACCTCAATCCAAATCTCAGCATCAGTCAAAGCACCACCGGCTACTGTAAGAGCTTTACGAACTACAAATTTAACGTCTCCGCCAGAACCTACAAGTAATACAGAACCTTCTGGTAAGTCCATCGCAGGAGTTCCGTTCACAGTGTAAATTTGTCCGTCTGGTACAATACCTTGGAAGTCAAATTCGAATTTACCAAGACCAGAGTTCTCTGCCATAATAGAGAAGTTACCCATTGCTCCGTAAATTGTACGTTGATAACCTTCTTCTTCTACACGAATAGTCATAGATTTCTGGTTACGAGAAATTGGATATACAGCAGAACCTACTACAGCGGATTCTACACTACCTGTTATAAACGTACCTAATACAGACCCGTCCTCTGAAACTACTTCATACTCTGTAGCGTCTGCAAGAGAAGGAGCAGTAACACCATCAGCTTTAAGAGTTTCGTAGTAAACTACATCTCTACGCTTACCTAAATCTACTGGGATTACGATACGAGCACCCATATCGGACAACCCGCCTGCGCCTACAGTGTCGATATTCAAAACACCACCGACAAAAGAGCTACCATCAATCTGAGAGATTAAGATACCTTCGTTAGCGTTGAAGCCTGTACCGCCTACATTTACTACAGCAGATACGATAGCGTTAGAGGCTACTGTTACGTCAATAGTAGCTCCTACACCTGAACCTGTAGTAGTAAAATCTACACCTTGTACGATAGTGTAAGTACCGTCTGCATTAGAGCCAAAACCTGTTCCTACTACAGATAATGTAGCGATAGATCCCGAAGCTCCTCCACTCGTAGCATATAATTTACTATTCACAGTAAACGTCTCTGCTGTGTTTGAAGGGTCGAATGAAACTGTATCCAAGTCAATGGAGAATACATTTCTAACACCCATTGAGCAGGCTTCTAAGTAATCTACTACTTTTGGTTTTACAAATCCTGGCCCTTCTTCACCTTTGAACTCGTGAGTGAATTTAGCACCACCAGAAATTTTTCCGATAACACCTTGAAGTTTAGTGATAGAGGATCTGGCTACATCACGCTCAATCATTTCTACTTCTGGGTCGATGTTAGGAGCTACAGCTACTTCAAGTCCTGCATCCGCAGCACCTAAATCTAACTCCATCCCTGTCTCACAGTCTTCTAGTCGTCCTAGAATCTGTCTTACTCTTTGTAACTTAGTATTACAACCTGACATATATTACTCCTTGCAAGAATATGTAAAATAATGGTCTTCTTAAAAAATACAACTTTTTTTAGTTTCTAGGGACTCTAGTGTTTCTTTCTGCGTGTCTATAGTGTACCTGACCTTTAATATAACCTCCTACCCAGTCAGAAATACCGTCAGAAGCATAATCTTCTACTTTATCTACCCAAAGCTCAATATTTAAACAAAGGTCTGGATTAGTTTCTCTAAGTCTATGAGAACGAGTTAATTCATCTTGGATGTCTCCTAACCATTCCTCCATATCCATTAACTCAGAAGCTTCCATATTAAGTTTATACTCTATGATAAAATGGAGCTTATTATTATATCTATCTGAAATTTTCGTAGCTTTATTTTCCGTTTCAGGTAGAACTGTGATACAAGGATAGTGAGTAGAGTCTTCAGTTTGGATGTATCGAGTGACTGAATTAGAAGAATAATCTGCTTGATTCATACGTACGTTGAAAGACTGGCCCACCACAAGAACTCCGTCGGTTGACGTAAATTCCAGTGATATTCCTGAATCCGATAAAGCAAATACATTGCTGCCGACAGACACATTATGAGTAACAGGACTGTCCGATGACTTCTCTTCATAAGTTCTCGTTATGTTGATTTCTGAGGGGGAAATGGTTTCGATTAAATATCTACGATAAGTGTATTCATCGTCCGGGTCTGGTGTATAAGTTCCAGAGAGTGAAAGCATCTGAAAAGATGTCACTGGCCCTGTATCAAAACGTAGATTCCCCTCAGGAGAAGCTACATCTTTCATACGCTCTTTTATCGTTTCCAAAATTCTATTTCTTACTGTCTTCTGTTTTGCCATTATAAAAACCTATCTGCTATGGTAGCTCGGCTACCGTTAAATCCTGCTTTACCTTCACCAAAACGCTCCACAATAGTTGAAGCTAGTCTATTCGACAATATATCAGACTTCTCATTTATATATTGCTGTAAACCTCTAGGCTGTCTAGGTAATGTAAGTTTATCTACTAAGAACCAGTGAGCAGTCTTAGCTTTTTTACTAGCTCCTAGAACTCCCCATACATTTTTATTCTTGCCTCTAGGTTCAGAGAACATCCTAAGAATAACTGCCTTACTAGGGTTTACTCTACGTTTTACTTTTGTATTAGGAGCTAATAAGAATTTACGGCCTGCTGCAGGGTAGATAGAGACTTCATCAGGACGGGTAAGAGACAGTTTACCTTTTGGGGTGTAAGCAAACACACTTCCTGTAAACGCATTACTCTGACCCATCCTAGTTTCAACAACATCGGTATAACTCCAGGCGTTGTAAAGTCTACCTTTATTTCGTCTGAAAGCTCCTCCGTTATTAGATCCATAATCGTCTTTATCTCTATTGTAAAATTTATATCTGATACCGTCACGTAAAGCCTGTAGATTCCTCTGTATAGACCTCTTAACGGTTTTATCGGCATCCTTCATAGAAGATAACCTTTTGATTACCTTCTGTTCGAATTTAGCTATTTCGTCAGCCATACTGAACTGCTACCCGAAGAACGCTAATTTATAAGGTCGTATTGCTCTGATAAGCTCTTTTCTAAATACTGGAGCATAGTATTCTTCAGCGTTAGTTCCAGAGTTACCAATCTTAGAGATAGAGATTGTTTTCTTTCTTTTGTATTCAAACAGACATTGTAGTAATACTTCATATTCAATCTCTGGGTATTTGGCGATAAAGTCGGCTGTATCTGTAGCCATACCGCCAGTGTAAGTTACAGAGAAAGAATCCCCTTGTAATGTGAAATCGTAGGCGAATAAATCTTGAATCCAACCTCTGTCAGAATATAGACTGAAAGGTTTAATTTCGTCAAGGTCTAGTACAACATCCTGAATCAAATCTTTAACTTCAACTAAGGGCCCTGTTAAAGGAGCAGCCTGTAACTGAAATTTACAATTCGTTTTCTTGGTGTAATGGAAAATTTCGGTGTACTCACCAATTTGAATTTTCCGCCCCATGTATTGAGCTACCTTATAAGAAACCCCTTTTATAATCATATTAAGAAGGTTATCTTCTTTCCCATTAGGAAAAGTGTTATCAAGCTCTAAAAGTCGCTCTAGTGTGGTTAAATTCATCTATTACCTCTTGTTTTATATTCTAAATATAAACAAAAAGCCTGCAAGTATTAGAACTTACAGGCTGATAGTTGAAATTCCTTGTCGGGGTTTAATTTCTACGTAATGCTTCTGCTAGTAAATCTGACAACTCTACAGGCATTTCAAGTTTACGGAATTGGCCCGCACAGTCTTTGTCTGTAATAGGGTCAGATATTTCAACTTCTTCTCCTGCTGGGATAGTAGCCAGAATACGAGTAGAAGGATGGTCATACTTATAGTAAGCATAACCTTTCTTTACTTTGAATTTCTTAGGTACTACTACATCACCTTTCTTAGGCTCTTTTGACAAGTCTTCGTCTGTCAAAGTCTTTACAACTTCTTCAGGTACAGACTCGTGAGGTACTGCTAAATCTTTTTCTTCTTTAACTTCTTCTGCTTTCACTTTCTTTGTAGATTTTTTCTTTGCTGCCATTATAAGGCTCCTGTTAAATGGTGTTATAAATATAAACAAAAAATCCCCTCAAAGTAATCTCTGAGGGGATTTAGGTTTTACTGGACTACTTATTAAGCTAAGTCAAAGTTTCCGTATGCAAATGATTTGCCGTGACGTACTGCCACATCAACTTCTGCAACCGCTTTGATGTTAACTTGGTGAGCGTTAAATGCTCCACCACCAACAGTCGTAGCTTCAAGAGTGATACCGTTCCACATACCCAAGATAAGGTCTGAGAAGTTACCGAAGAAGCCAGGAGTAGTTGTACTTGAACTACCTGTAGTTTGACCAGTTGGGAAGTAAGTAGACTTACCGAATTTGTAACCCAAGAACTCTGCAATTTGAGCATCATTCATAATAGGATTAACATAAGGTTGTCCGTTTTCTGCACCTTGACCAGAGAACTGCTCAACAGTTTGACGTTTCAATTTACGCCAAAGTTTTGGATTACCTGCATAAGCAAGGTTTCCACGCATTGCATCAACATCTTCTAGAAGACCTTGAAGCTCGTCCATATTGTTCCAAGATACTGCGTCACCATTAACTCCACCTAGAGTCTGAACTCCAGCTTGATTAATGATACCTACTGGAGTGTTACCAGTACCGTCACCGAAGAACGCTTTTTCGTCAATTGCAAGAGCAAGAGACTTAGCAAGGTCTGCACGAATCATACCTTCGATAGATTGGTTCGATTGCATAAGAAGTCTGCGAGAAGACACAGAGCGAGCTGCAACCATTTTCGGACTCATAAGCAAGTTACCGAATGTTTGAGAAGTTGCAGGAATGTCAACATTCTCGTCCAACCAGTTAGCCGTAGCTCCACCAGTCATTTTCGGAATTTCAATCTGTCCGTGTCCGTTCAAGTCAATCCAAGTAGCACCAACTTGGTCAAGAACAGTTTCAGCACGAAGTAATTCGATCATCTGTTTTGCAAGTTCAGTAGGGACTGTGAATCCACCATTTGAATCTGGAGTTGTTGCAAGTGCTTTTTGAGAAGCATCAAATACTTCTTTCTCAAGTCCTGCATCATCCCATACACCTAAAGCCAGTCCACGAAGAGCTTTAGTAAAAGAGAAGTTCTTCTCTTCTTCAATTCCAGGAAGAGCCCACTTCTTAGAAGCTTCCTCGTGTTTAAGCTCTAAAGCTTTCAACTCGTCAGTAAGACCAGTGATTTCTTCCTGCATCGCTTTTTGTGACTCTGCAGAAGAGGAAGCTTGTTTTTCAACGGCAGCATCCAGTAACGCTTGTAATTCTTTTTTGTCCATTACAGACTCCTTCGATAGGGTTAGTTATATAACTGCTAAATAATATAACATAATTATTTAACAGTTGTAGTGTTGTTGTAACTAAGCTTCTGCTTTTTCCTTGAAAAAGTCCAGAATAGCCGCGTCTGAAGCCTGTTTTTCTTTTTCTTCATCAGATAATTGCGGATTCTCAAGAGCTTCTAAACGAGCTGCCAGAGCCTTGTTTTCTTCTTTGAGTAGCACTAACTCTTTTTCGAAAAACTTCTCTGTTTCAGTTTTTTCAGATTCTTCTGAGGGGGAATTTTTCACGGTAGTAGCCACTGGATTAGAGCCGATAGTAACCACAGACAACTCACGCAAAATAGCTGACTTAACAAGAACACCATAAGGCCACTGAACTCCTGCCTCTTTTGCGGACTGTTCGTCTTCAAAGTAAGAGTATTCTTTATAAGCAAAGCCAACGCTTGTAGACGTAAGAAGACCAGATTCAACTTCTTTAAATGCTTGGTCTGCTTCAGGAGAAATGTCTTTAGTTGGAAAATAACCGACAACATATAAACCCTTCTTCCCCTCAAAGTCCATCACTTCTGCTTTTAAACCTTTTGCAATTACTTGTCGTCTGTCGTGTTGTTTCAGAAGTACCGGGTTAGCTTCCCACTCTGTTAGATCCCACCCATCAAGTTTGATAACGTCTCCGTCTCTGTCTTGAGTTTCATCAGAAGCTAAAAACATTTTGATTCGGTCGCGATGCGCAACTTTAAGAAGTTGTTTATCAGATAGTCCTTCGAGATAAGCCGCTTTCTCGTCTGCATCCTCAATATGAGAACCGTCAGAAATCATACCAGCAGCTTCTACTAGACTTTTATATGCTTGCGCATCTGTGTCGTAGTCGTACATTGATTTTGTCAGAGAGAGGTCTAAGAACTTTTCTTTTTCTAAAAGTTGCTTCTCTGTGCGTTTCTTCTTCATAAACCCTCCTGGGTATATATAAAAATAAGTAGTACATAAAATATACTACTTATTTCTGTTTTATAGTTCAGGAGGGTTTAGATTTAGTTCTTAGAGGGTGATACTTCCCCCGCAGAGGACTCTGGAGTTGTATCTGATTGACCCCTACGAGAATTAGAAGAGACATCTTTACGAGTATCCTCTGCTGCTGAGGCCCAAGTCTCTTTAATTTCCATCATACCTAAATCCTGAATCTTGTTAATTTCATTAAGAGGAAATCCTAATTCATACAGACCCTTAGCCCCCTCAATTTTTTCTTTACGTTCATCCTTCAGAGGTTCGATTGTCAAGAAATCAAAGAAACACTCCAGATTAGTAGAGTATAGTAGAGAACTGTTAATAACAGATGCAAAATATTCCATCTTAGGTATAAGGTTGTTAGTGAAGAACTGTCTGTCGGAAATTTTCGCAGTAGCGAAGTTAAGTCCGTCTGTAATACCAAATTGATTCTTTGGAACATTGTAAGTTCCCAGAATTTCTTCCCTAGACATTTTAGTGAGGTTTTCAAAGTCCATATCCTTATGTGTTGTACCAGTAGTGACATATTCTACACCACCAGTCATCATCGGTGTTTTATGAGCTCCTGGCAGTCCACCAAAGTTCATATCAAAATCGTCCTGCATCCTACGAATTTCTTTTTCATCTAAATCTGAATCAGGATTCTTGTCTAGAAGATACCCTGCGATGTTAGCTCCGTTTTCGAAAAACTGGTCGTTATAGGCAATAGCCTTATTATAACCTTTAATAGAAATCGCAGAAGCTTGCTGAGGGGAGTATGAGTCTAACTCATCCAGAGGGTTAGGTTCGAAGAACCTGATAATTTGTCTGTCGTCTAGATCCTCTTCACCCCATTTCCAGTTCTTGAAAATAGTTCTACCGTGTTTAATCTCAGTATTAGCAGAGATTCCAGAACCTCCACGTCTAACTACTTCAATACGAGCAGGAGCAGACTTAGAAGTAAGTTTACCTTTCCAAGGTCTGCCAGACTCGTCTGTAAGTACCCAGAAACACTCTCCGTCCAGTTCGTAATACATACTGGTTGTTTTCCAGAGTAGCATCGGAGTGTTAATAATCGCGTTAGGGCGGTTGAACAGTTTAACCCAAGGATTTCCCTTAGATTTTCCAGTAGTGGTGTTGATAGTGTTCTGAGAGACTTCCTCACGGAGGAGAAATGGGACTCCTCCGATATTGGTAGAGATGGATCGTACTGCTGCAAAAACCCAGGGGTTAGTATAACCTCCAGGTTTGTAAGCAGTATTGATTATAGAGCTTGTTTTGTTGAAATCGAACAGACTTTTAACACGGCCTATAAGTGCGTCTTTTATGGTAATGTTTGTACTGGTATTTTTATCCATTAGTATAATATCCTGGGTTTACGCTTCTTATAAGCCGAGTTAAAGCCTATAGACACAGCATCAATCATATCGTCTTCCTGCTTGTTTTGCTCAGGGTCGAAAGCTTGACACTGTTCTATAAATTCTGGTATCCACTTAGAATTTATAAAATTTTGCGTTAAATACTCATCTTTTGTTTCCGTGACAAGATAAACTTGCCCCATTTCTTGCTTCTCAATCCAAGGCAGAGCCCTTGTAAGCTTATCTTTTGTAACTTGAACCTCTTTGACTATACACTTACCTTGTAGAGCTTGTCGTATCTCTGTGACAGCGATACTCATAGCCGCTACCCCTTCAATATACAGAGGAATCTTCTCTTTCTTAGCCACACGTACGATATGGTTTTTAGAATCCGACCATTTACGTTTATAGTTGTGTATAGCTTGAATGTATAAATCCCCCTCAGAGGATACTGTTACTCTAACTCCTGCTGTATGGTCAGAGTTAGCCTTAGCTTTTACTGCCAAGTCCCAGGCCCTTACTGTACGGTATCTGGTTTTATGGTTGTAGTCCTCAGACTGTTTGATAGTAGTTTCTAATTCCGGTTGAGAGATGTATTTGAAAAGTGTCGTATTGATGTAACGACCTTCATCACTTCTGGGTTTCTGTTGATACAGAGAAATCCAGACTTTCTCGGAACGACCTCTGATCACATTTAACCTACTGAGGGGGAATCGTTCTTCGTGTAGGGCTTCACCCATCTTACGATGTTTTTCGTCTTTTTCTGCAATCGCAGGGTACGACAGAACTTCCCAGCCTTCTTTAGATGGATCTCCGTCTTCTTTTTCTGCATCTTCTGCAAGCAGGCGGCCAGCCAGGTCGTCCTCGTGCCATCTGGTCATAATAACCAGTACACCGGATTTAGGAGCAAGGCGTGTAGAGGCTGTAGAAGTCCACCAGTTCCACACACGTTCTCTCTGAGTCGATGAGTATGCTTCTTCCCAGTCTTTAACCGGGTCATCTATTACAAGAATGTGAGCTCCATTACCAGTAAGACCACCTCCTACACCTACTGACTTATACCCACCTTTGAGTTTAGTCTGCCAGTGGTCTACAGCTTGCTTGTTTGGGTCTAATTCGATTCCAGGAAAAATGAGAGGGAACTGCTCTTTAGAAATATCCAAAGCAGTTTTCGAAAATTTCTTAGATAAGTCTGCAGAGTATGAAGATGCTACAATCTCCCAGTGTGGGTGTTTACCCAGGGCCCATACAGGAAATCTCTCTGTCGCGATATAAGATTTTCCAGAACGGGGAGGCATAAATAACATCAACCTTGGATTCTTACCTTCCTCTACATCTCTGACGAACTTCTCTAATTTTTTACAAATCTCTTTATGTACCCACCCTGCTAGGTATGGTGCAGATGGCGGAGATGTATTAATTATGAAGTCTAGTAAATGTCTACGTGACAGCTCGTGCTGAATCTGTTCCTTGTCATACATTAATATTAACCTCGCAACACTTCATATAAGGCTGTAGCACCTATAAGTAAAGCCCATACGATAGCTGTAAAGCAGTAGATGTTCAATTTAGGTTCTGGTTCAGATTTTGGGTTTGAAGGCTTTTTAAGTCTTTGGTACTCTGCTTCAAACTCTTCTGAAGTTCTAAGGATTTTATTTTTACTCATCGTTAGGCTTCTTTGTTGATTTTCTTTTTGTTAGACCCCTCAGGACTTCTGTAGGGAGTTCAGTTAGATTGACTAGGTTATGATCAGAGTCAGGATTACTGTTGTCTTCAGATGCGAGTCGTGGGTCTGCTTCGTAGACTGTTTCTCCGTTAGGGAGTCTGACAGCTACCATAGTTGGAACTTTTGAGGGGGAGTTTTGGTTGGAAGAGTTGGCTTGCGGGTCTGTCGCTAAGAGAGGAGATAGTTCTTCTCGTAGGATTAGATCGTCAGTAGCCGTTAGAATAGCGTTTGTAGACGTTGCTACTGTCGCGAGTGTCTTGGCTGCCTTTTCCAGGAGAGGTATTGCTTCAGGTGCGGAGATGTTGGAATCTAATTCCAGATTGTCTATAGCTTCGTTGGTTTTAATTAGAGTGGTTTCTGCTGAGTGGAATACAGCTTCGTCTATGGCAGCTTTTCTGGCGATTAACTTGGAACGATTCAGTTTAATTGCCATTGTACGGATATTGGCCAGATGATTAGCACGAAACATCATCCAATTATTCTGAAGGGATTCACCTCTAAGCTCCTCTAGAGGAACTTGATAGGTTTGAGAGAGAGCTAGAAGAGTTTTAGAATCGTCTTCTGCTTCTATGAACTCGTTTCTTATTTTGAGAAGGAGTTCTGGATCGAGGGATTTTTGTATAGTCATAGACAGAATATACATATATATTACTGAAAAGTCTGTGAAAATTTTTCAGAAAAAAATGCCTTACATACATATATGCAAGGCGAAAATGACGGTTTTTGCTCTGAATTTTAGTATATACGCATACATTCGAAAAGTCTAGATTTTTGCTCTGAATTTTAATTATGTCTAGCTACCCATTACAGCAATATTACGGCAAAATTCTCAAATCTTACCGTAATATTACAAACTAATTAATTTTTGTCGTAATCTATGAAAAATTCATCCCAGTGTATAAATACGCCGCCTTCCTCCAGTAACGTGTAACGTACTTCGTACTCTTTATGCTCTAATATAAAACTTATATCTTTATGGGTATATATTACCTTTGTTACCCTAGAGCCTTTGTACTCACTATCTACTAAATTATTTATTTTTGATACTACATTTTGAAAATGTATCAAGTTTCTTAAATCTATCACAAATTACCTCTTCTTAAAGACTAAATACGTAAGGTGTAAAGCACCTATAACAACGAAGACCCACACTATAAAACCGATATTAAATAAAACCACACCCCGATACTATTGACAAAAGCCACACCCACAACCAAACTGTCTAGTTGTGAGTGTGTTAATTTGTTCACTTGTTACGCTTCCACTTTTAAAGGGTTATTTTTGATAAACTCTAGCTTATCGGATTCGTCAACCAAGCCCACAAAGGTCATAAATAAATCAATGTTTTGAATAGGCATCTTAGTTGAATATTCAATAATTAAGTCTTTGTTTGCGTTCGCTTCCTTGAGAGCGTTCACCTTACTAGTGTTTACAGCTTTGGGAGTTGGTTTGTATTGTTCAATCACACCCTTAGCAATACTCTCAAGAATGTTAAATTCTAAAGACTTAAAGTCTTGCTTAGGGTGTAGCAACTTAGAGCTAAAATGGTTACCGCCTTTGTCATCACCCTCAACCTTAGCACTTAAAGTGTAATAAAGCGGATACTCAACCCCCTCGAAGGCTAGTGTCAGCATAGGTTTGTCAAACTTGTAAACCTTAAAATTATCTACACTAGCTTTGTTAGTGCTATTGAATACTCTAATGGTTTGAGGCTTATAAGACTTAATACTAAACCCTAGTTGTAGCTGCACCTCCCCTAAACACTCTAAGTTAGTATTTAGGTTTAAAATACGCTCTTTCTCTTCCTTAGAAAAAAGTTTACTACCCTCCACGCTTGGTAAAATAGAGCTAATTTGTGGGGTCTCAAAACCTTCAAAATAGTCTTTAATCATCTCGTTACTTTCTAGAGATTCACTAAATTTATTTAGCGTTTCAATAATAGAAGTTGTTGCTGTTGCTGTTGCTGTTGCTGTTGCTTTTGTAGTTGTTGCTTTTGTCATAATAACTCCTTTTGAGCTTTTTGGCTCGTGTACCCTTTTGGGCGGTTCGTCGGGAGGTTGCTTTAATGCCCCCTCTTGAATACAAGTATACAAACATATCTGTATGTGTGCAAGCTTTTTTTAACACTTTTTTAAAATTATTTTTAAAAAAATATATTGCATACTATATACCCAGCTTTTTTAACAATTTATGTAAAAAAGTAGTTTACAATTAAGAAATAACTTGACAAATTAACCTCTTTACACTATTTAAAGGGGCTTTTTGAGGGGTTCAAATAAGGCTGTTTTTAAGCCGTTTAAGGCTATTTAGCATACTTGCATATAAACATACTGAAACTTTGAAAAACCCCCCTAGAACGCAAAATTGACTTTTGTCAAGTTACATTTGAAAATAA
>Ga0206678_10001043_pt1 | contig 17972 bp, 16 predicted proteins | sample M180m12015metaG_FD_155453 | JGI IMG/M metagenome (GOLD analysis project Ga0206678, IMG submission 155453) | Ammonia-oxidizing marine archaeal communities from Monterey Bay, California, United States - M1 80m 12015 | ecosystem: Environmental > Aquatic > Marine > Intertidal zone | place: USA... | reverse complement strand
AAACACTATCAACTCCCTGTTAATTATTATTCCAAGGCACCCTGAAAGATTCAATGAGGTTTTTAAGGTTGCAAAGGCAAGTGGCCTTAAGGTTGAGAAAAGGTCTAGTGTTGAGCGATGCTCCGAGGACACTGTTATTTTAATTGGTGACAGTATGGGTGAGATGATGTCGTATTATTCGGTCTGCGACCTTGCTTTTATTGGAGGAAGCCTCTCTAATAATGGCAGTCAAAACATGTTAGAGGCTGCTTCATTATCCAAGCCCATTATCTTTGGCCCAAGCGTATATAACTTTGAAGAAATCTCAAAAAAACTACTAGATAATGACGCTGCAATTCAAGTCAAAAATGCTGATGAACTCATGAAAACTATTCATGAATTACTAAAGAGTGATGAGAGAAGAGAAGAGCTAGGAAAAAAAGCCAAACAGACCTTTGATAACAATCGCGGCGCAGTCAACAAAATAATTGAAGTCATAACGCCGCTCATTAAAGCTTAAGTCTAATAAACTTTAAGCGCCTTCCTTTAAGTAGATTTCACTATCGTTGTTAATAAATTCTTCAGATTTTTTATCCATCTCAATCTGAATTTCTTGAATTTTCTTAACTGTATCACTGTCTAGTCCTTTGATATCCTGAGAGATCTTCATAGAGCAGAACTTCGGTCCACACATTGAGCAAAAGTGTGCGGTTTTGGCTGCCTGTTTTGGAAGCGTTTCATCATGAAAACTTCTTGCAGTATCTGGGTCAAGCGCCAGGTTAAATTGATCCTCCCATCTGAACTCAAAGCGCGCTTTTGAAAGTGCATTATCTCTAATCTGAGCGCCTGGATGTCCTTTAGCAAGATCAGCCGCATGTGCTGCAATTTTGTAAGTGATAATTCCTGTCTTAACATCATCCTGATTAGGAAGTCCGAGATGCTCCTTAGGAGTTACATAGCAAAGCATCGCACAGCCATACCAACCAATTTGTGCTGCTCCAATGGCAGAAGTAATATGATCGTATCCAGGTGCAATATCGGTAGTCAGAGGACCGAGTGTATAGAAAGGCGCCTCACCACACTCTTGAAGCTGCTTTTCCATATTATCTTTAATCATGTGCATTGGTACATGACCTGGACCTTCAATAAAAGTTTGAACATCATGCTTCCATGCTATTTTTGTAAGCTCACCTAAAGTCTCAAGTTCACCGTACTGAGCCGCATCATTGGCGTCTGCAATTGAGCCTGGCCTCAAACCATCGCCAAGAGAGAAGGTCACATCATAAGCCTTCATAATTTCGCAAATGTCTTCAAAATGAGTATAAAGGAAACTCTCTGTATGATGCGCAAGGCACCATTTAGCCATAATCGAGCCACCCCTTGATACAATTCCTGTCACTCTATTCATCGTCAATGGAACATATTTAAGGCGAACCCCAGCGTGAATTGTAAAGTAGTCAACGCCCTGCTCAGCTTGCTCAATCAATGTGTCTCTAAAAATCTCCCAAGTTAGGTCTTCAGCTACACCTTTTACTTTTTCAAGTGCCTGATAAATTGGGACTGTTCCAACAGGGACTGGTGAATTGCGGATAATCCATTCGCGGGTTTCATGTATGTTTTTACCTGTTGAGAGATCCATAATGGTATCAGCACCCCAACGAACACCCCAAACCATCTTACCGACCTCTTCATCAATTGAAGAGCCGAGCGCTGAGTTACCAATATTTCCATTAATCTTAACCAAGAAATTTCGTCCAACAATCATAGGCTCTGTCTCAGGATGATTAATATTATTAGGAATAATTGCGCGTCCTCGAGCTACCTCGTCCCTTACAAATTCTGGGGTAATAATCTTTGGCGTTGCAGCGCCAAAGCTTTCACCCTGATGCTGTCCAACTTGATCTTGGTATTCTTGCCACAGGCAATTCTCTCTGATTGCAATGTACTCCATTTCGGGCGTGATAATGCCTTTTCTTGCATAATGCATTTGGGTAACATTTTTTCCTTTCTTTGCTTTTCTGGGGGCTTTCAAGTGTTCAAATCTGAGCTCATCAAGTTCTTTATTATCTAACCTTTCATTCGAAAACTTTGAACTCACACCATCTAACACTTCTGTGTCTGCTCTTTCTTCAATCCAATTTGAGCGAATCGGGTCAACCCCTTTTCTATAGCTAATGGTCTTGCTAGGATCTGTATAAGGCCCAGAGGTATCATAAACATGAACTGGATCATTTTTTTCAGCCAAATCTCCTATGGTATCAGTCAGCTTAATTTGTCTCATGGGAACTCTAATATCGTCCCTTGAGCCTTTAGCATAGACTTTTTTAGAATTAGGAAAAGGCTCAATAAAAGCCTTGTTAACGCTTGATAAACTTGTAAGTGTTTCGGATGATTGCTTCATTATTGTATAATTTGGTTAATGTTACTTTAGGAATGAAAATGTCCATTTTAACTCATCGACCAAGAAGATTGAGAAAACAAGAATTTAATCGTTCTTTAGTTCGTGAAAACACTTTGAGCGCAAGCGATTTGATTTATCCAATATTTATTATTGAGGGTGAAAATACAAGAGAAAAGATTGACTCAATGCCTGGTATTGAAAGACTAAGCATTGACCAACTTCTCATAGAAGCTAAGGAAATTGTTGATTTAAAAATTCAAGCAGTGGCTCTTTTTCCAGTTATTTCTTCTGAGAAGAAAACTGAAGAAGCTGAAGAGTCTTACAATTCTGATGGCCTTGTTCAAAGAGCAGTTCGAGCCCTTAAGAGGAGTTTTCCAGATCTTGCAGTCATTACCGATGTTGCGCTAGATCCGTTTACAAGTCATGGCCAGGATGGATTAATAGATTCAAATGGGTATGTCCTTAATGACGAAACTGTTGACATTCTTATCAAACAAGCGCTATCACATGCCGAAGCTGGCGCTGATATTGTAGCGCCTTCTGACATGATGGATGGACGAATAGGGGCAATTAGAAACGCACTAGAAGAGTCAGGCTTTATCCACACCAACATATTATCGTATGCTGCCAAATACGCCTCTTCATTTTATGGTCCCTTTAGGGATGCCGTTGGCTCTTCTGGAAACCTTGGAAAATCAGATAAAAAGACCTACCAGATGGATCCTGGAAATGCTAATGAGGCAATTCGCGAGGTTGAACTTGATATTAACGAGGGCGCTGATATGGTTATGATCAAACCAGGCTTGCCTTACCTTGATATCGTTTCGAATGTCAAACAAACATTCGGCGTACCAACTTTTGCCTATCATGTAAGTGGTGAATATGCTATGCTTAAAGCAGCTAGTCAACAGAACTGGATCGATGAAAAATCAACAGTCCTTGAGACATTGCTCTGCTTTAAAAGGGCTGGTGCCGATGCCATCTTAACTTACTTCGCAAAAGATGCGGCTAGATGGATTAAAGACTCATGATTAAATTTTTATTAAAAGATAGATAAGAATGAACCAAAAAATTGCCTTTTATTTAATATCAACTGTTGTTGTTTTTTTTATAGGGCATTCTTATTCACAATTTAATTTTAAAACGCCCGAGCCAGTCATTATTTCCATTGATAACTCAGATGAGATTGAACAATACAAAACAGATCTCAGTAATTTGCAAATGCAGCTTGATGATCTTGACAATCAGTTAATAAATTCCCTCGATGCGCTCAACTCAACCCGCAAAAAACTAACTCTTTCATCTAGCAAAGTTCAAGTTCTTGAGGCTGAGATAAATTTAATTAAAAGTAGAAGTAATCAACAACAATCTGAACTCAATCAAAACAATTCTTTAGTTTTAGCTAATGAGGCTCAAATTAAATTATTGACTGAAGAATTATCAAACACCCTCATCGAGCTTGAGTTAAGTCAATTTGAGCTTGAGCTTACAAAAGAGCAGGTGGAAAATTAAGTATCTATCTATTTTTATTAGTTATAGTAGTTTACGAAACGGCTTATCTCTTCCCTTGGCGTTCTATAGGAATTGACTATCTGATCCTTGTCTTCATAACCCAAAGCCATGCCGCAAAGTACAACCTTGTCTTTGTAGTTTGGAAATTCTTGCCTAACTATTTCAGGATATTCTCCTAGAGCAGCCTGAGGGCATGTTGCGAGCCCGTGCCCAACAGCTGAAAGCATAATCGATTGTAAAAACATACCGTAATCCATATACGAGCCTTTTTCCATAACTTTATCTATAAAAAAAAGTAGTATCACAGGTGCGCCAAATGCTTGATAATTAAGTGCCCATTGGTCTAATTGCTTTTGTTTATCTTCTCTTGTTATCTCTAAGGTAGAGTACATCAAAAGGCCACATGCTTTCCTTCTCTCTTTATATTCATCAACCCATTCGTTTGGGTAATAACTATAGTCCATAGCACCTTTTTTGCCAGCACGAAATGCCTCCTCCAACTTATCGCAAAGCTTTGTCTTACTATTACCGGTAACAACCGCTATTTGCCAAGGTTGGGCATTGACACCAGAAGGCGCAGTTTTAGCTTGCTCAATAATTGTATTAACAACCTCAATTGGTACCTCTTTATCTACAAAAGCCCGCGTTGATTTACGTTCTGAAAGTGCTTTTTTTACGTCCATTTTTTTTCATCCGTTTTTATTATTAAAGCTTGACCAAGTATCTTCCCGTTGCTTTTGCTTGCAGTATTTTTTGATAAGCCTGTTGAATTTCATCAAGCGATATTTCATCCACTAATTCGTTCAGGGTATTGATCTTAAACTCATTGGCAATTTTTTCCCAAATCTGCGTTTTTTTATCTAGTGAAGCCTCAACTGAATCAATTCCAATCAGCCTGACACCTCTCAAAATAAAAGGGAATACATTGGTATTAAGTGAAATTGAGGCTACCAATCCACAACACGTAACAACCCCATCATACTTTACCTGTTTTAAGGCTTCAGCTAGTATATTTCCACCAACCGTATCAAGCACTCCTGCAAATCTTTCTTTGCCCATTGGTCTTTTGTTTTCCACATCAAACTCTTTTCTCAGGATGACCTCTTGAGCGCCAAGAGTTTTTAAGTAACCTACTTGTTGCTCTTTCCCAGAAAGCGCAATTACATCAAATCCAAGTTTGGATAAAATTGCTACAGAAATACTGCCAACGCCACCGGTAGCGCCTGTAACCAGCACTTCACCACTTGTAATGCCGTTATTTAAAAGTTCATTGATACTTAAAGCGGCTGTTAAACCAGCAGTCCCATAAATCATTAATTCCCTTAAAGAGATATTATTTGGTTTCTTGATTAGCCAGGCCTCTGGAACTTTTACAAATTCACTATGGCCACCATTTGTGTTCATTCCTAAATCATAACCAGTCATGAAAACTTCATCGCCGGGATGAAATGCATCTGATCTGGATTCAGCAACAATGCCACTGACATCAATACCTGTCACATGTGGAAAAACTCTTGTCACGCCCGGATTTCCTATTGCACTTAAAGCATCTTTATAATTTAATGATGAATAAGAAGTTTTAATTAAAACTTGACGCTCTGCCAAAACAGGCTTTTCAATTTCTTTAACACTTGTTGTAAATTTTTTATCTTCGATTTTCTCCACTACAAAAGCTTTCATATTTTCCGCTCTTCAAGTGCTTTTTTTACGTCCATTTTTTTTCCTCTGTTTTTATTATTAAGTTGAGGCAAGCTTTTGCTGCCAATATATTAATCTTTGAGTGTTTAAATCTCTATCGTTTCATATTTTCTATAGGTAAAAATTCATCCATTAGTGGCTAGATATTTCTTGTTGTATTTCATCTAAAATACTTGGGTCGTCTATAGTTGGAGGGACTTCATAATCTTCACCATCAACAATTTTTTTCATTGTCTTACGCAAAATTTTTCCAGAACGAGTTTTAGGAAGTCGATTAACAATCAAAGTCTCTTTATAGCAAGCAACCGCTCCAATTTTTTCTCTTACTAGTGCTACTAGGTTTTTCAAAATCTCATCTTCAGAGATATCGACACCAGACTTTAATATAATGAATCCAAATGGCAACTGCCCTTTCAGGTCGTCATTTCTACCTATAACTGCACACTCAGCTACCAATTTATGTGAGCCAATAATTTCCTCCATTTCACCGGTAGAAAGTCTGTGTCCCGAGACATTGATGACATCATCAGTACGCCCCATTACAAACAAGTATCCATCGTCATCGATAGAACCACCATCGCCGCTAAGGTAATAACCTGGAAAAGCTTCTAAGTAAGTCTCTTTGAATCTTTCAACACTCCCCCAGATAGTATTTAGACAACTAGGCGGGAGAGGTAATTTAATGGCAATGTTGCCTTGCTGGTTTCTATCTAGACTGTTTCCCTCATCATCTAATATTTGCACCTCAAAGCCAGGCACTGGCACTGTAGATGATCCTGGCTTAATAGGCATTTTTTCAATTCCTCTAAGGTTAGAAGAAATAGCCCAACCTGTTTCAGTTTGCCACCAATTATCAATGACAGGTATATTAAATTTTTCCGCCAACCATTCATAAGTAGGTGGGTCAAGCCTTTCACCTGCTGTAAAAAAAGTTTGTAATGATGAGAGGTCATAGTTACCAATAAATTTACCACTAGGGTCTTCTTTTATAATGGCACGAAACGCGGTAGGCGCAGTAAACAAAGCTTTGACTTTATGATCGGATATCACTCTCCAAAATGCGCCTGCATCAGGCGTCATAACCGGCTTGCCTTCGTATAATACAGTTGTACAGCCATGAATCAACGGTCCATAAACAATATATGAATGACCGACTACCCAACCGACATCGGAAGCAGACCAAAATACGTCCTCTTGATTTATGTCATAAATCGCACTCATGCTATATTTCATGGCTACAGCGTGACCTCCATTTTCGCGCACAATGCCTTTGGGTTTACCAGTAGTTCCGGAGGTATATAAAATATACAGCACATCGTCGCCATTTACCTCCACGCAGTTTGCAGGACTTGCAGCATCACAACAACTCTTCCAATCAAAATCACGACCATCTGTCAATTTTGCTAAATGTTGCTCTCTTTGATAAATAATACAGCTCTTAGGTTTATACTGAGCTTTCTCAATTGCACTATCTAACAAAGGTTTGTAAGAAATTATGCTGTTCACTTCAATACCGCAAGATGCACTCATAATTAGTTTAGGCTTGGCATCATCAATTCTAACCGCTAACTCAGAAGCGGCGAAACCACCAAATACTACAGAATGAATGGCACCCAACCTAGCACAAGCTAGCATTGCTATTGCAGCTTGTGGAATCATCGGCATATATATAATAACTCTGTCACCCTTACCAATACCATGCTCTTTCAACATACCAGCACATTTTGCTGTCTCGTCTCTCAATTCACGATAACTGTATGTTTTGATAGTATTAGTAACAGGCGAGTCATAAATTAGAGCGGCTTTTTCACTAAGACCATTATTGACATGGTAATCAAGCGCCATATGGCAAGTATTCATCTTGCCATCAGCAAACCAATGATGAATACCATCTTTATCTTCTGAGAGTATTTTTTTTGGAAAGCTGAACCAATCTATACTTTTGGCCTTTTCACCCCAAAAACTTTCTGGCTGCTGGATTGATTTCTCGTATTCCTCAAAATAAGACATAAGCAGTTTCCATTAATCCTTAACCACAAACATGTCCATAAACTCGTTGACAGGTGTTTGTTCAATTTTATTTTGATCGAGACATAATGTATATATCTTGTCACAACACTCTTTAGAATAAATACTTTGAAGACTATTAAGAAATTTTCTCTCAAGAAATGGGATACCTTCCTGGCGACGATGATGGTGCCCAACAGGATACTCTACTTCCACTTTGTCAGTTTGACTCCCGTCCTTAAAGAAGACTTGTAATGCATTGGCAATTGATCTCTTGTCATCATCTAGGTAGTCTTTTGAATATCTCTTATCTTCCTTTAGTACCATCTTATCGCGAAGCACATCAATCAATGGATTCTGTTGATGAAAGCTATCCTCGTAAAAGTCAGCAACTAAATCGCCTTGAATCATTGCCACTGCAAGCATATATTGCATACAATGATCTCGGTCAGCGGGATTATCTAAAACGCCTGTTTTATCAATAATTCTGAGTGCCGATTCATGTGTTGTAATTTCAATCCTTTCAATTTTATTCAACTTATCCTTAACTTCTGGGTAAAGAATAACTGCGCACTCTACTGCAGTTTGAGCATGGAATTCAGCGGGGTAAGATATCTTAAAAAGAATGTTCTCCATCACATAAGAGCCATAATTCCTGGAAAAACTAAACTCTCTCCCCTTGAAGCTTACATCGTAAAACCCCCACTCTGGTGCAGTCAAAACAGAAGGCATACCCATCTCACCAGCCATCGTCATCATTGCTAAGCGAACTCCACGGGATGTTGCATCACCCGCAGCCCATGACTTTCTTGAGCCAGCATTAGGCGCATGCCTGTATGTTCGAAGTGAAGAGCCATCAACCCAAGCTTGTGACAAAGCATTAATAATTTGATCTCTGTTGCCTCCTAACATATGTGTTGCAACAGCGGTACTTGCCACTCTGACAAGTAAAACATGGTCTAAACCTACTTTATTAAAACTATTCTCAAGTGCAAGAATGCCCTGAATTTCATGAGCTTTCACCATGTATTCAAGCACATCCTTTATACTTAATGGTGATTTATGATTAGCAATGTTTACTCTTGAAATATAATCACTAAGCGCTATAATTGCGCCTAAATTATCTGAGGGGTGACCCCACTCTTCAGCCAACCATGTATCGTTAAAATCTAACCAGCGAACTATTGCACCAATATCCCAAGCTGCCTTTACAGGATCAAGCTCAAATGACTTTCCAAAAACTCTAGCACCGTTTTCTACTGTGGTTCCTGGAACTAATGGGCCCAAATGCCTTGTACAACTTGGAAATTTCAAAGCCAAAAGACCACAGCCAATAGTATCTATTAAGCAATTTCTAGCAGTATCTAAAGTCTCCTCAGACTCTACTTTATAATCAATCACATAATCTGCTATATCTTGCAGAACTTGATCTGCAATCACTCTATCTGCTTTCATTTATTAACCTCTTTTATCTATTGGTATTACTTTCTGAAGAATTGGCCCTATATAATCTGCATTGGGTCTAATTATTCGGTTATTCTGCCTCTGCTCAAAAATGTGAGCACACCATCCAGTTACTCTCGAGAGAACAAATATTGGGGTAAATAGTTTGGTTGGTATTCCCATAAATTCATAGGTAGAAGCATGATAAAAATCAGCATTTGCGAATAGATTTTTCTCTCTTTTCATAACGGCTTCTACTCTTTCTGATACAGCATATAAATGTTTGTCGTTTGCTTCTAAGGATAATTTTTTTGACCATTGTTTGATAACCTCATTGCGCGGGTCAGATTCAGTATAAACTGCGTGTCCAAAACCCATCACGAGTTGCTTTTTTGTAAGCATTTTAAGCAACTCTGCCTCTGCAACATCAGCATCATTCCATTGAGAAAGCATAGCACTTGCAGCCTCATTGGCTCCTCCATGCAATGGACCACGCAACGTCCCAATAGCACTTGTCACTGCGGAGTGAATATCTGAAAGTGTCGAGGCACAAACTCTTGCAGCAAACGTGGAGGCGTTGAATTCATGTTCAGCATACAAAATCAAAGAGATACTCATTACTTGATCGTGCAGTTGACTAGGTTTTTTGCCATGTAAAAGATGTAAAAAATGACCGCCAATAGTGTCATCATTTGTCTCTGTATCAATTCTTTTTCCATTGTGAGAAAACTGATACCAATAGCTTAATATCGATGGAAATGCACTCAGCATTCGATCAGCATGATCAGTTTGGTTTAAAAAGTCTTCCTCTTGCTCTAAATTACCAAGAACTGAGCAGCCCGTTCTTAAAACATCCATTGGATGAGCGGTTTTAGGGATACCCTCCAAAGTACTGCGAAGTTCAGGTTGCAGACCTCTTAATGATTTAAGTTTTTCTGTATAGTCTTTTAATTCCTGGGAGTTAGGAAGTTTCTTATGTAACAGAAGATAGGCAACTTCTTCGAATGTTGTATTTTCAGCCAAATCTACTACATCATAGCCGCGGTAAGTAAGACCAGAGCCACTCACTCCAACTGTACATATTGACGTCTCACCAGCACTCTGTCCTCTAAGACCAGCACCACCTATTTTTTTCCCACTCACTATTTATTCTCCTTATTGAATAACTTATCTAATTGTTGTTCATATTCATGATAGTTTAGAAAATCATACAACTCTTCCCTAGTTTGCATACTTTCTAGTACATTTTTTTGATGACCATCTTCTAAGATATGTTGATATACATTAAGAGCTGCGTTGCTCATCGCTCTAAATGCACTTAGCGGATAAAGAATCATATCTACACCAACCTCAGAAAGCTCAAGCCTACTAAATAATGGTGTTTGGCCAAATTCGGTAATGTTTGCCAAAATTGGAACACTTAGGGAATTAGAAAATTCTTGATATTGCTCAATAGTATTAAGCGCCTCAGGAAATATCATATCCGCGCCAGCTTCAGCAAATGCTTGTGCTTTTTCAATGGCAGACTGCATTCCCTCTATAGCCAAGGCATCAGTCCTAGCCATAATGACAAAGTCTGAATCAGTTTTAGCATCAACTGCAGCTTTAATTCGATCGAGCATTTCACTTGTAGTCACAATTGCCTTATTTGGTCGATGTCCACAACGCTTTTGAGAAACCTGATCTTCAATATGAATGGCTGCAACACCGCTCTTTATCATTTCTCGAACACAGCGGGCAATATTAAACGCACCGCCCCAGCCAGTATCAACATCTACTAATAATGGAAGTGAAGTTGCCTGAGTGATTCGTTTAGCATCTTCGAGTACATCTGATAACGTAGTAATACCAAGATCAGGAACCCCAAGAGACGAGGCAGCTACACCACCACCTGATAAATAGATTGATTGATGCCCCACCTTCTCAGCCATAATAGCACTATAGGCATTGACAGTACCTACAATTTGGAGTGGCTTATTTTCAGCGACTAACTTTTTGAATTTCTTACCACTGCTTTCCAATTGAAAAACTCCTTATTTTGGTATTAATTAAAACTTATATTTATTTAACGTACTTCGACAGAATAGTTACTTACTTTCCAAATCTGTTTCAACAATAATTCTTTTTATTGTTTCCCAGGCACCCTTGATATGACGCTGCATGAGAATTTCTGCAAATTCAGGATCTCTATTAGATATTGCATCAATAATGGCTACATGCTCATTTAAACCTAAATCAGCTCTAGCAGGAATTTGGGCTGTTTGTTGCCTGCACATCATTATTAATTGGTACAAACTGTTATCAATATAATCAAATAGCCATTGATTATTACACTTGGAATATATATAGTAATGAAAGTCTTTGTCGCCTTCTTCTTGTAGGTAAACATGAGTTCCTGAAGATTCAATTTGATTGTGATGTGAATCTAATAAACGATACAATGTATCAATTTCAGGACGCGTCATCTCGGTAGCAGCAAGGCGAGTTGCAAAACCCTCCATTAACTCACGAATCTGATACAGTTCACGAATTTTTCTATAAGTTAGTGATACAACCTTAGAGCCAGAATGAGGAGTTCGTTCAATTAAATTAATAGCTTCAAGCAGACGAAGTGCTTCACGTAATGGGCCACGACTTACACCAAGTCTAGTGGACAAACTCACTTCACTTATTTTTTGTCCTTGAGATATAGCTCCTGAGATAATTTCACTCTTAAGTTGATGAAATACATTATTAGCTATAGTAGATTGTGTTTTTTTTACCACTTTTAGTATTTATTGTTTTCTAAATTAAAATAATAGTTTGAGCAATATATTACCATATTTCCATATATATTTTTTTAAAATTGTATACAGTAATTTTATTAATTGTCGACAATTTATTCTTTTTTATTAAAAAAAAGGCTATATTTAGAATTATCTTTATATTTATAAATAAATTGTCGACAATTAAAAAAATATAAGAGTATTATAATATCTAACTATATCTATTTGTTATTTATAGTTATAAAGAATCAATTATTTTAATTAAGGAGATTTTAATGAGCGATAAACAAAATATAACCCGTAGACAATTGATACAAGCTGGATCAGCAGTTGCTGCTACACCTATGTTTTTTACAAAAAATGCATGGGCTGCAGAAAGCTTCGCAAATGATCCTGGTGACTCTTCTACTGTCACATTGGGATTTAATGTCCCACAAACAGGTGCATACGCAGATGAAGGTGCTGATGAATTAAGAGCATTTAAATTGGCTGTTAAACATCTAAATGGTGAAGGTGATGGAGGCTTAATGAATACCATGAAACCAATGTCATTAACAGGAAATGGTATTTTAGGTAAAAAAGTTACTTATGTAACTGGTGATACACAGACTAAATCTGACGCAGCACGTGCATCTGCAAAACGTATGATTGAAAAAGATGGTGTCATAATGTTCTCTGGTGGCTCTTCATCTGGAGTTGCAATTGCTGTACAAGGACTTGCACAAGAGTTAGGTGTGTTATTTATGGCAGGTTTAACACACTCCAACGATACCACTGGCAAAGATAAGCGTCGCTATGGTTTCCGCCATTTCTTTAACGCTAAAATGTCTGGATCTGCTTTAGGACCAGTACTAAAAGAAGAAATGGGTACTGAGCGCAAAGCCTACCACTTAACGGCTGACTATACTTGGGGCTGGACTCAAGAACAATCAATCCAAGAAACCACGGAAGGTCTTGGATGGTCAACAACAGCGAAAGTAAGAACTCCTGTTGGTGCTGGTGATTTTTCTCAGTTTATAACACCTGTTTTAAACTCGGGTGCAGATACTCTTATCCTTAACCATTATGGCAAGGATATGATTAACTCTCTCACACAGGCAGTTCAGTTTGGTTTACGTGATAAGCAAGTGAATGGTAAAAACTTTGAAATTATCGTTCCTCTGTATTCCCGTTTAATGGCGCAGGGTGCAGGTAAAAACTTAGAAGGTATTCTTGGTACAGCAAACTGGGATTGGCAGCTTAAGGACGAAGGCTCTTTAGCTTTTGTGAAGTCGTTTGGTAGTGAGTATGGATTCCCACCATCGATGGCAGCACAGACATGCTATGTACAAACTTTGTTGTATGCTAATGCCTGTGAAAATGCTGGAACTTTTTACCCACCTAAAGTTATTAAGCAACTTGAAGGGTTTAAGTTTGATGGCATGGGTAATGGACCAACTGAGTATCGCGCTGAAGATCATCAATGCTTCAAAGATGTTCTTGTTGTGCGTGGAAAACAAAATCCATCAAGCTCTTACGACTTGCTAGATATTGTTAAGGAAGTGCCACGTGCAGAAGTCGAGTATGACGCATCAATCTTTGGAGGCGAGCTAGGACCTTACACAGTGTAAGTAAACATTTTGTTACATCGATATTGACCATCAGCTATACTACTGATGGTCAATATTTAGTTTAAGGACATTGATACAAAGGAGATAGACAGCAAAATGGATTCAATTTTAATTCAGTTACTTAATGGCCTAGATAAGGGTGGTGCTTATGCACTAATCGCTTTAGGTTTAACATTAGTTTTTGGTACCCTAGGTGTCGTCAATTTTGCTCATGGCGCACTCTTTTTGATAGGCGCATTTTGTGCAGTCACCTTTCAAAAGATACTCACTATTTCAAAAAAGGTGCTTGATCCAAATATCACTTATTTTGATGCCTATATAGAACAACCCTATTTAGAACTCTGGTTTGGAGAAACAGGACTTGCCGTCATAGATTATGCAGTACCACTCTCCATAATCGTAACAATACCGACTATGATGTTGATCGGCCTAACGATGGAACGCGGTCTAATCAGACACTTTTACAAGCGCACTCACGCCGAACAAATTTTAGTTACCTTTGGTTTGGCAATTGTCTTACAAGAAATCATTCGCCACTTTTTTGGTGCCAACCCAATCCCGACACCAGCACCGGATATTGTGTCTGGAAGTGCAGCCATTGGCACTTGGATAGGCCTTGGTGAAAATTTTGTCTACCCATGGTGGCGTTTAATCTACCTAGCCTCCGCCACTGTTATTATTTCTTCGGTATTTGCCTTTCTCCATCTGACCACTTTTGGCATGGTCGTTCGTGCGGGTATGTTTAATCGTCAAATGGTGGCTTTCCTAGGGATCAATGTACAAAGAAAATTTACTATTATATTTGGCTTAGCAGCAGTTGTTGCTGGAGTCGCTGGGGCGATGTACGCTCCAATTCTACCACCCGATTACCATATGGGAATGGATTTCCTGGTTATCTCTTTTGTAATAGTTGTTGTTGGAGGGATGGGCTCTCTCAGAGGTGCGGTTGCAGCAGGATTTTTGCTTGGCATCCTCCAGTCATTAGCTTCGATGACTGTGGTTAGTTCACTATTGCCGGGCATTGACCAAATTATTATTTACTTAGTTGCTGTTGTAATTTTATTAACACGCCCAAGGGGTTTAATGGGACGTAAAGGCGTGATGGAGGATTGATAATGAAGCGGCTGATGAACATATTCAAAAAACAGAGTGATTTGACAACTATCTTGGTGTTCGCTGCCGGAGTTCTGACGATGCCAATCTGGCTAGATCCGATTGGTGCAAACTATCCAGATCTGCTGCAAAAGTTTGTCATTTTCGGAATCTTTGCTGTTGGCTATAATATCTTATTTGGCCTCACCGGCTATCTGTCCTTTGGCCATGCAGTCTTTCTTGGGGTGGGTTCTTACACGGCTGTTTGGTCATTTAAGCTTTTCACCATGAATGTCCTTCCTGCAATGCTATTTGCAACTTTAATATCTGGTTTAATTGCTGCAGCCATTGGTTTTGTAAGTATGCGCCGATCAGGAATCTACTTTTCTATTTTAACGCTGGCTTTCGCACAAATGTTTTATAACCTAGCCTACTCAGTATTAATTCCAATCACCAATGGAGAAACCGGACTACAATTAAGAATGCACGACATTAGAATTATAGACAATTATTTTTCTGATCCACTTCCAGGTCTACCCTCAACAGAGTTGTTTGGCATGTCAATGAATGGTTATTCTGGCTTCTACTTCTGCGCAGTGGTGTTAATCCTAGCCTTCTACGTTGCAATGAAGATATTTCGCTCCCCGTTTGGCATGAAACTGAAGGCAATTAAGTCGAATCAGCATAGAATGCGCTACGTTGGCAGTGATACACGCCCCTATTTGATCACTGCTTTTATAATTTCGGGAATGTTTGCTGGCCTTGCTGGCGCATTGCTGGCAGTCACAGATCCACTAGCAGGTGCTGAGAGAATGCAATGGACAGCGTCCGGCGAGGTCATCCTGATGACCATTCTTGGTGGTGTTGGCACATTATTTGGCCCACTAATTGGCGTTGGAGTTATTAAGTACTTAGAAAATATTTTTTCTGCTATTAATGAAGCAGTGCTTCACAATTTCTTTTCATTCATGCCACTGTGGGCTGAAAATCTACTTGTAGCAATAACTGTGCCTTTTGTTGGTGAAGGCTGGCATTTAACCCTTGGCATACTATTCATGATAATTATCATTTTCCTACCAGGCGGCTTGATGGAGGGTTTTCAGAAGATTAAGAAGCGCTATCTAACAATAAGTATGAAAGACAGTGAAAGCACCACTAAACAGGAGTAATGTTATGTCTAAACCTGTATTAAAAATAAATAATGTGAATAAATCTTTTGGCGGTTTACAAGCTTTAAGAGATATCAACTTAAAAATTGAAAAAGGCAAAGTCCATGCGATTATTGGTCCAAATGGCGCTGGGAAATCTACCTTGCTTAATGTATTGGTTGGTTTATTAGAACCGGATTCAGGCTCAGTTACATTTAATGGCGGTATAAACGTTATTGGCAAAAGCCCACACGAGATCAACCAGATGGGGTTGGCGAGAGTATTTCAGACTCCAGAAATATTTCCCGACTTGAGCTTACTAGAGAATGTGATGATACCGGCCTTTTCAAAGCGTGATGGTCCCTTTCATTTTCAGTTGTTTCGAAGTCTTGCTAGTGAAACAAAAATCACTCAAGAGGCTAAAGAGGTATTAGCAAGTGTTGGAATGAAGGCTAAAGCTGACGAGACAGCCGGTAGCTTGTCACGTGGTGATAAACGCCGCCTTGAATTGGCAATGTGTTTAATTCAGCACCCAGATTTACTGTTATTAGACGAGCCGACAGCTGGCATGGCCAGACACGACACCAATACAACAATCGAACTGCTGAAGCAAATTAAAGAAGGCGGCATGACTAAAATTATTATTGAGCATGATATGCACGTTGTTTTTAGTCTTGCTGATACGATTTCAGTACTTTCCCAGGGGGCTATTATTGTCTCTGGCACACCCGATGAAATTCGTGGCAATCCCATTGTTCAAGAAGCTTACCTTGGTGGTGTAGAATTATGAGTAATCAACCCTACGCCCCACACAGTGAGCCCGTTACTTCCCAAGGCTCGGATCCAGCATTTTTTTCTTGCTGGGATTTGCACTCGTATTATGGTGAAAGTTACATCGTTCAAGGCATTAATTTTAATATTCGCGAAGGCGAAATTGTTGCCCTACTAGGCAGAAATGGAGCAGGCAAAACCAGCACTCTTCGCTCCATTGCACGCGCAGCTGAACCTGAAGTAAGAAGTGGAGAGATTTGGCTGGACCACCAGCCTCTACACACCATGCAAGATTATCAAGTTGCGCAACTGGGGGTTGCGCTGGTCCCGGAAGATCGTTGCATTATCGGTGGCTTAACCGTTGAAGAAAATATCCTCTTGGCCCAAATTGAAGAGCCAATCGGCTGGTCTTTAGAGCGTATTTACGAGCATTTCCCCCGTCTTGGAGAGCGTCGAAATCAGGAAGGAACGACTCTTTCTGGCGGCGAACAGCAAATGCTTGCTGTAGCCCGTGCACTGGCTCGTGATATTAAGCTATTACTGCTTGATGAGCCTTATGAAGGGCTGGCGCCGGTGATAGTACGTGAAATTGAAGGGATTCTTAAAAGTATTAAAAAACTCGGAATTACCACTATCATTGTTGAACAAAATGCCGTCGCTGCGCTGCGTGTTGCAGATAGAGCATTAATTCTTGATACTGGTGAGATCGTTTTTGATGGAACTGCGCAGGAGCTACTCGATAATAAAGAACTTCGTCACCAATATTTGGCAATTTGAAAATTTTTTAGTATATTTTGCTGATTGTTTTATTCACAGGCATGATTAAATTTGGGCTTTAGCTATTAGGGTCAATAACTTACTCTATAGCCCCTTATTTTCAAGTAATTATATAGAGAATGATGATGTTGAGACCATCTAGGAATAACTTATTTTGAAACCCAATTAATGAAATGGTGTTAAAATATTTCACGAAAGGCTAACCTAAAACTTTTGTATATCGTTCCCTTTTTAAGGTTATATAAGTATTAATAAATATTGAAGGACGATTTAATAAATGTATTGAGTCATTACTATATTAATGACTCAATAAAGACAACTAACTAACTAAGGAGTATACATATGGGCATGCCAGGACCATTTGAACTGATTATTATTTTGATAATCGTACTACTTATTTTTGGTGGCAAACGCCTCAAAAATATTGGTGGTGAGCTTGGAGGAGCAATCAAAGGCTTTAAATCCTCCATGAAAGAAACTGAAAAAAACGAGAAAGAAGATACCATTGAAGCTAAATTTGAAACAACAGATGACAGCACTGATAAAAAATAAAAAACCTATTTTTTTCGTCTAATATAGAACACTATGTTTGATTTCGGTTTTTGGGAAATTGCTATTATTGGTATCATCACTCTTATCGTTGTTGGCCCTGAAAGAATGCCTTCGCTAGCTCGAAAGGCCGGTATTTATGCCGGCAAACTCAATAAATTTGTTAAAAAAATTAAATTTGATATCGATGAAGAATTAAAAGTTGATGAGCTCAAAGAAC
>Ga0206678_10001040_pt1 | contig 17981 bp, 19 predicted proteins | sample M180m12015metaG_FD_155453 | JGI IMG/M metagenome (GOLD analysis project Ga0206678, IMG submission 155453) | Ammonia-oxidizing marine archaeal communities from Monterey Bay, California, United States - M1 80m 12015 | ecosystem: Environmental > Aquatic > Marine > Intertidal zone | place: USA... | reverse complement strand
AGACGATTACCATCAGAACGGGCGGTGAAATACTCGTACTGATAGATTTGAAGATTAACTAACTGGAATACAAGGGCGCTAAACAGAACAACAATAAGAATACCTGCAACTACCAACCTTTGATTAAATAGTTTTTTTTCCGCTTCGTGATCCTTAAGCTTCCACTTGCCTGCCATCTGTCAGAAATTTCCTTAGCTGCCTGTATGCCCGCTAATGACTCAATTAATCGGCTGCGGCGCGTAATTCTTTCCGATTACTAGGGGGAATCTAGAACAGTCCAAGCCAATTGGTTAGGACCTGTACTTTAATAATCAATAATCCGGTAGTCTAGCGCCTTTTTCAGGTTATTTTTAGCTTTCCAAGCTTTTTTTAGCATCGCTTTCCATATTTCAACAGCCGGCCCGATAGTAGTCCGTTTAATCTCGATGATAGGGGTGGCCATTGAGCATACTGAAAGCTCGATAAAGCTGCTCGATCACAAGAATTCTTACGAGTGGATGAGGGAGCGTTAGAGCTGAAAATGACCACCGTTCTTTCGATTTATCTAGACAAGATCGGTCCAAGCCATCCGGGCCACCAATGAGTAAACTGATATTTTGGCCCTCAGCCATAAAAGTAGTTAGCTTTCTGGCAAGTTGCTCGGTGCTAATTGAGGTTCCGGCAATATCCAGCGCGATAACCCAACTATCCGGAGGTACCATTTTCAGAAGTTCGTTACCTTCTTTTTGGATACATTGTTCAATACTCTGTGATTTACTTCGCCTAGCCAAGGGAACTTCGATAAGATTAAATTTAAGCTTTGATTGAATTCTTTTTTGATACTCTTCTACCCCTTGTTGGACCCAACTAGGCATCTTAGTGCCAATAGCTATTAATGAAACCTTCATGCTAAAGGTTTCATTATGAACTGGAGCGTGTTTCTGTAGCTTTTCCGGGAACTATGTTAAAGCCCCAAAGATCTTCCAGATTATAAAGTGTGCGTACTGGCGCTACCATAATATGAACCACAATATCTCCTGCATCTACAAGGATCCATTCAGACTGCAGCCGACCTTCAATTCCAACTATTTTTTCACCGGATTTTTTTAATCTGTTGACTACCGCATCAGCTAAGGCCTTGGTATGAGTCTTCGATCTACCAGTAGTTATAACCATGTAGTCGGTAATTTCAGTAAGCTTTTTTACATTAATACAGCGTATGGACTGTCCCTTCAGATCATCTAGAGTATCTACTATCCGTTGTGCCAGCTTTTTACTATTCAATCGACTTACTTTCATTCTAAAACTTTTTATTCACACTCTTTGATATAATTTATTACTTCTTATGTAAGCGAGCACCCCATTATCGAGCAGAGTAGAAACATCGCTACCTGAATGTAATGCCTCCCGTACCCGACTTGAGGAAATATTTTGCTGGAAATCTTCAGCAAAAAATACATTCCCTGCTTTGGAAGAGAACAACGATTCGCCGTTATTCACTCTCCTGTCAACCAGCTGCATATGTTCTTCAACAGATGGTTGCATAGTTACGCCAGGTCTTGCCAATATCATAAAATGACACATTTTAAAAAGTTGCTCCCACTTATGCCACTGTGGCAGAGTGATGAACGAATCCATTCCTAGTACGAATACCAAATGGCCAGGACTATGTAATTCCTGGATAGCTAAAAGTGTATCAAATGTATAGGAAATGCCGGACCGGTTTATCTCTATAGGATCAATAGAAATTGTAGAATATTCCTCTGTCACCAACTCCAACATATTTAAACGATGTTCGCTACTAGCAACCGCTGGGGCTCTATGGTTAGGTACCGAGCAAGGGATGATTTTGAGCTGATCTAGTTGCAGGTATTCAATCGCGTGCAAAGCCACTTTTATATGCCCGATATGTACCGGATCAAACATACCACCTAGCAGCCCTAGTCGCGCCTTCATTGTCTAATACAACCATCCCCCAGCACGATAAATTTTTGCGAAGTTAGTCCTTCCAAGCCGACGGGTCCACGAGCGTGTAATTTGTCGGTTGAGATGCCTATTTCTGCACCAAGCCCGTATTCAAATCCATCAGCAAAACGAGTGGACGTATTTACCATGACAGAGCTCGAGTCGACTTCGCGCAGGAAACGCTGCGCCCGATTGTCATCTTCAGTCATAATCGAATCAGTATGCTGTGAACCGTATTCGTTTATATGGCTGATAGCCTCAACTACGTCTCCCACTATCTTGATTGATAGAATAGGTGCCAAATACTCCGTTTCCCAATCTTCTTCAGTAGCGGCGATAACATTACCGATAATGTTCCGAGTTTGTTCACAACCTCGTAATTCAACACCATGCTTCTCATATTCTACAGCAAGAAGAGGCAAGACATCCGTTGCAATTCCCTTCGCGACAAGCAGTGACTCCATTGTACAACAGGTGCCGTATCGCTGAGTTTTGGCATTCACTGCGACGGCTACTGATTTTTCGAGGTCCGCTTTTTCATCGATATATAAGTGACAATTCCCGTCTAGATGTTTTATTACAGGAACCTTTGCTTCATTACTAACGCGTTCAATAAGGCCCTTGCCTCCACGAGGAACTATAACGTCAACGTATTCGGCCATCGTTATTAATTTGCCTACAGCCTCCCTCTCAGTCCGATCGACGATCTGGATGATTTGACGGTTCAATCCGACCTCTTCCAGTCCAACATTAATACATTCAGCAATCGCTTTATTCGATTTTATGGCTTCAGAACCACCTCTCAAGATCGTTGCATTCCCTGACTTTAAGCACAAACTCGCGGCTTCGCATGTCACATTTGGGCGCGACTCGTAGATGATGCCAATCACACCCAATGGTACACGCATTCTTCCTACCTGAATTCCACTTGGGCGGCGTTTAAGATCACTAATCTCACCCACTGGATCATTCAACGCCACAACCTCGCGTAACCCGTTAAGCATCGTGTCGATGCGTTTTCCGGTTAACTCTAGCCTATCTAGGAGAGCAGGTTCTAATTGCTTCTCTTCACCGGCCGCAAGATCAAGTTGATTCGCTTTTAGCAATTGCTGCCGCCCACAGTCTATCGCCTCGGCAATGGCGAGTAGGGCATCATTCTTCTCGGCTGTAGTTGCCTTTCCTATTTCACGGGATGCGGCCCGAGCCTGGGAACCCAGCTTAAACATGTAAGCTTCAATGTCAGTCATATAGCTTTCTTCACTATTCGTGATGGGTAAATTAATTTTGATTGATGAAACCTTGTAATTCCCAATATGAATTGACAGCTATTTCGAGAAAGTGGCGGATTATACCCCAATTATGGCGGAAACAGGCGCCAATTAGACAGCTAGGCCCGAATACCGCTATGCTTCGAGCAATCAGAGGTGAATCGAAATGGCATTAATCGAGCAATCGGAACTAAGGAACGAGGATAGCTCTGTATCCCCTACAGTAGTGCAGGCACTGATCCCTGTTTGTGTGCTCATTTTTTTATTATCATTTTCTGTCTACCTATTCGGTGAAGACGCCAGCAGCGGCCCTAACCAAATCGCTCTTTGCTTTGGTGCCGCTGTCGCCGCTTTAATCGGCTGGTATAACGGACAAAGCTGGGTAGACATAGAATCTAGCATAGTGACTGGAATCACAGTCGCTATCAAACCATTGCTCATACTGCTTAGTGTAGGGATGTTGATAGGAAGCTGGATCTTATCCGGTACCGTCCCCACTATGATTTATTACAGCCTGCTGATTCTTGATCCATCTATTTTTTATGCGGCGAGCGCGTTGATCTGCTCACTTATCGCACTCAGTATTGGGAGCTCATGGACGGTTGCTGGAACTGTGGGCATCGCTCTTATCGGAGCTGCCGGAGGTATGGGCCTATCTTTAGAAATTACAGCCGGCGCCATCATCTCTGGTTCCTATTTTGGCGACAAGATGTCTCCGCTCTCAGAGACAACAAACCTTGCTCCTGCAGTAGCCGGTACAGATTTATTTACCCACATCGGTCATATGGTATGGACAACCGTCCCAAGTATTTTGATTGCTCTGGTAATATTTGGCCTGATCGGCCTGAATATAGATACGAGCGCAACAAACAGCGATCTGCAGTTGACCATGCAATTACTAACGGAAAATTTTACTATCCATCCATTGATGATGCTCCCTGTTCTTTTGCTACTCTTCATGGCGAACAAGAAGCTTCCACCCATTCCCACCATCGTGACCGGGGCCATGGTAGGCGTGGTACTGGCATTATTATTTCAACGTCCGATCATCATGGAATTAGCAGGGGAAGCGCCTAATGTATTCCTGGGTCTATTCAAAGGCACGTGGTATACCATATTTGACGGATTCGTTCTCAATAGCGGCAACGCTACTCTTGATGACTTAATGACACGCGGTGGCATGAGTTCCATGCTTACTACAATATGGTTAGTAATTTGCGCAATGGTGTTCGGCGCAGTAATGGATCATACAGGTTTATTAAAATGCCTAGTGACTTATGCGCTTTCTTTCGTACATAGTACAGGCAGCCTCATTGCTACTACTATCGCTACTTGCATAGGAACTAATATCATCACTTCCGATCAGTACATCTCGCTGGTTCTACCAGGCCGTATGTATAAACTCGAATATGAAAAGCACAACTTGGACATGAAGAACCTATCGCGCACACTAGAAGATGCTGGAACCATTACGTCTCCCTTAGTACCTTGGAATACCTGTGGTGCCTATATGGCTAGCACACTCGGTGTTGCTACCTTCGCGTATCTACCATATTGCTTCTTTAATTTGATCAACCCAATAATCGCGGTCATCTATGGGTTTTTAAACTTCAAGATTAGTCCCGCGATATCCAACCAAACTACATAAACAAGCTCGCAGCGCATTTTTAAAAGTATTACATAAGATAAGTTATGTGATTTATATGTCATTTTGGAGTTTGAGCTCAGTAGATGCCGATTCATATACCAGCTGTTAGCTATATAATCATAATGGCCCTTATGACCTCCGCCACAACAAGCTTCCTCACCTAATTAACAACCGCTAACACCCAAAGAAATACGGGTATCAGCAGCTATATCGATTTGATTAATCACCAGTATCGTTACTTGTCTCGAGGGAGCTAATAGAAAGGTCTCCCCTCACTAGGGCTTCCTTCTGATATTTATTTAACCGTTTAACCCTATACTCCAGTTTAGCCGCTTTAGATCTACTCCCTATTGGAATCTGAAGTTCCAATGATAGGGGGCACTTGCCGCGTAGCGCTTTGGCACCCTTCTGTATCCCTGGGTCGCGGCTTTGGTTACTGTGTTCTTCGAAGCGGCGTTTTACATCTATAGTAATCCCAGTATAAAGACTATCGTCATTGCCCCGAATTATGTAGAGATACCACAGCCCATAACTACTACTCACTGTACTATTCTTCTTGAGTTAGCATATACAGATCGTTCTCCGAAACAACGCGCCCCTCACGTTCAAGCTTTATCAAATGAGCCAATAGTGTCCTCTTAGCCCAAGGAATGAGATGTTGAGCCACATCGTCGTAAACACTGAGGACAAGGGAATCTATTCCACTTGATCCAAGTTTCGTTAAACAATTAATGACTTTCTGTTCCCGCCTGAGCCGGTGGGCAACTAGGTTTTTCAATTCTTTTTCCGGCTGATCCATGACATCTCCATGGCCAGGAGCAAAAAATGTCAAATCTAGCGACTGTAAATATTTAAGCGAATCAAGGTAGTCGCTCATATCACCGTCCGGAGGCAAGATTACAGAGGTCGTGCCCTGTAGCACATGATCACCGGTAAATAATAGTTTTTCCTGTTCAAGAAGATAGCAGACGTGGTTGGAAACATGACCAGGAGTGTGCACCAGCTGAATGCTGTATTCGCCGCAATCGAGAATATCATCATGTTGCCAAAGGCGATCAGGGCTAAATGATTTATCTTGACCTTCTGCGTCCGGAGCAGGAATTCCCACTAACTCTGCTCCGGTGGCTTTCTGCAAGGGAATTGCTCCAGGTGAATGGTCACCATGAGTATGGGTTACCAAGATATATTCCAGCCTCGCATTGCCAATAGCTTCTAGGAAGCTATCCAATTGAGCGTCATTGACGGGGCCTGGATCGAGAAGACATAGTCTCTCATGGCCTATCAGATAACTGTTTGTACCTGGTCCAGTCATTGGCCCCGGATTTCGACCAAGAATACGCAATACGGGTACTGTGGTTTTCGCCACCAATGTTGGCTGTCCTGGTTCGAATTCTGACATATTGAAAGCCCTCTATAAAAACATCATAAGCAGCGCATACTTTTAGCCAAGCTGCTGAGTGTAACCATCGACAATTGCGGCTGGAGTTTCGCCCCAGTTCGCGACATAATTGTCCGCTTTAAAAATTCCGGTTTCCTACTCCGGATCGGCCAAGCTCTCGCTTGGCTAGTAATACCATGGTACATGATTCAGTTTGATGAGCCCCAACCAGTCTATTTACAGAAATACCTTTCTGCAGGGCAACGTCAGCTTACTGCAATGAAAACCAGGACTAGACAACATGCACAGGATTCAAACATTTAACGTAATTTCTGAAAAAGGATTGAATCGATTCCCGAGCGACCTGTACGAAGTTGGTGCTGATGTGAGTGATGCGTCCGCCATTTTACTGCGCAGCCACAAGCTAGACCCAAGTGCTCTGAAAAGTCAATTGAAAGCGGTCGCTAGGGCTGGCGCCGGTGTTAACAACATACCTGTAAACGACTGTACTGAGCAAGGTGTCGTTGTATTTAACACCCCCGGCGCCAATGCTAATGCCGTGAAAGAACTGGTGTTGTGTGGCTTATTACTTGCCTCCCGTGAAATCATTCCCAGTATTGGTTTCGCCAGTGCGCAGACAAACATTGGTGATTACAACGAACTTTCCAGCTTGATGGAAAAAGAAAAGAGCCGCTTTAAGGGCCACGAGATTGCTGGAAAGACGCTTGGCGTAATTGGCCTAGGCTCAATCGGTTCTATGGTCGCTGAAATGGCCATAAATCTGGATATGAAGGTACAGGGTTACGATCCGGCTCTCTCTGTAGAAGCTGCATGGCGTTTGCCTAGCCAGGTTAAACGAATCGAGAATCTAAATTCCCTCGTGGCAAACTCAGATTTTATTACGCTCCATATACCAGCTCTCGATTCAACCCGTAATCTTATAGACGCCAGCATGTTTGCTTCTATGCGAGAAGGTACGTGCCTTTTAAACTTTGCTCGTGACGAAATTGTCGATACCGAGGCGCTAGAAGATGCTCTTGATAGCGGCAAGCTAGTCAAGTATGTAAGCGACTTCCCAAGGCCGCAATTTGTCGGACGCAAAGATGTTATCTCCATGCCTCACATTGGAGCTAGCACACGTGAGGCCGAGGAAAATTGTGCAGTAATGGCTGCAAACCAATTGCGGGATTTTCTGGAAAACGGCAACATAAAAAATTCTGTGAATTTCCCCAGCCTATCTCTAGATCGTGAAGTCGAAGCTAATAAATACACCCGGCTCACTATCAGTAATAAGAATGTACCGAAAATGCTAGGACAAATTCTATCAGTACTGGCAGATCAAGATATTAATGTTATAGACATGCTAAATAAGAGTCGCGGTGAAATTGCTTACAATTTAATTGACCTTGAGAGTCCCCCCTCTGAAGAGGTAGTAGCTGCCATTATCAAAATCAAGAACGTCATCAAGGTTACTGTGATTTAGGTTTTGGTTTGTATAGGATATAGAAGATGACGCGTGTTTATAATTTTGGCGCCGGCCCAGCCATGCTTCCAACGGAAGTAATGGAAATAGCCCAGCGAGAATTCCTTGACTATAGAGGTATGGGAGCCTCAGTTATCGAAATTAGTCACCGTTCTAAGGAATTCGATGCAATCATTAACGAGACAGACAGACTGCTCGTAGAACTGGCCAAAATTCCTAAAAATTACAAGATTCTGTATGTACATGGTGGGGCACAAATGCAGTTTTCAGCGGTACCCATGAACCTTATTACTCGCAATCCAGACCGGAAAGCTGCCTATGTAGAGTCAGGTAATTTTGCCAAGTTAGCTATCAAAGAAGCCTGCCGTTATGGAACAATCAACGTGGCTGCTAGCAGCGAAACTAGCAATTACGATCGCATTCCTGAGCTGGAAATGACAGCGGTCGATGAGAAATCTTCTTACCTACATATCACTAGTAACAATACCGTCTATGGCACAAGATGGCAGCGATTTCCTGATACAGGCAACATCCCGCTGGTTGCAGATATGACTTCTGAATTCCTTTCCCGCGAGCTGGATATAAGCCAATTTGGAGTTATCTTTGCAGGTTTACAGAAGAACCTGGGTCCAGCTGGACTTGCACTCGTCATCATTAGAGAAGATTTACTGCACTACGCCCTTCCTGAGACCCCAAATCTGTTGAGCTATAAAACCTATGCTGAGAAACATTCACTGTCGAATACGAATAATACCTTTGCCATCTATATGATGAAATTGGTTCTAGAATGGATAAAAGGCCAAGGGGGCGTTACAACATTGGAATTACAGAATGAAGCGAAGGCTAACCTAATCTATAGTGCTATTGACGATTCGAGCTTCTATCAGGGTACGGCAGAGCCTGCCCATCGGTCGATTATGAACATAACCTTTAACCTAGCAGATAGCGATCTTGTAGATGAATTTCTTTCTCAGGCCCTAGCTCACGGCCTGTATGCCTTAAAAGGACATCGTAAAGTGGGCGGACTTCGTGCTTCTATCTACAATGCTATGCCGGCCTCTGGATGTCAGACACTTGTCGATTTCATGAACGAATTCGAGAAAACGCACACCTAACGCTGACCCTCTATAAGCCTCCGGCTACTCAAAGTACTGACTGTTGTAGTTACTTGCAAAGTGCCCCAAACTGAGCCATGGAAATCCAACGCAAAATCATTCATTGTGATTGCGATAGCTTTTACGCATCCATTGAGATGCGGGACAATCCCGACTTGGTAGACAAAGCAATTGCCGTAGGTGGCTCGCCTGAACGAAGAGGCGTAATCGCCACCTGCAACTACGAGGCAAGAAAATTTGGCATTCACTCAGCCATGGCCTCTGCAACCGCACGAAAGCGCTGCCCCCATCTGATTATCGTTAAGCCTGACATGGAGAAATATCGCTGGGTTTCACAACAAATCCACAAGATTTTTGAAACCTACACGGCTCTAATTGAACCCCTTTCTCTCGACGAGGCATACTTAGATGTCACTGAATGCAAAAAATACCGAGGTAGTGCCACTCTTATCGCCGAAGCTATTCGAGCCGAAGTACAAGAAAAGATACGAATAACGATCTCAGCAGGAATTGCTCCCAACAAGTTTCTTGCAAAAATTGCCAGTGACTGGAATAAACCTAACGGGCAATTTATCATTTTACCAGAGGAAGTAGATGACTTTGTTGCTCTTTTACCAGTAAATAAATTGCACGGCGTAGGTAATGTAACTACTAGCAAAATGAAGCGCCTAGGAATACAAACTTGCAATGACTTACGCAAACTCTCAAGTAGCCAATTACAGAAATACTTTGGAAGCTTCGGCCAGACACTGCATCAGTTGAGCTTAGGTATAGACCAACGAGCAGTGCAAACCCAACGGATACGAAAATCCGTTAGCGTTGAAAATACATATGCGATTGATCTTCCGACTCTTAAAAACTGCCTGGAAGAATTACCAGATCTGAGGCAACAGTTGGCTAAGCGCATGGAGAAATTAAATGGGGACTATGCCATACACAAGCAGTTCATAAAGATTAAATTTCATGACTTTGTGCAAACGACGGTTGAAATGCTTTCGAAAACCAGCTGCATGGAGAATTACAAAAAACTCTGTACAGAAGGATTTTCTCGCAGATCCAAACCCGTTAGACTTTTAGGTCTAGGTGTACGAATAGTTCCAAAAGAAAAGACAAACGAACCTACCGGCAATCAGTTAACTCTCACACTAGAAGACTAGCTACCGATTATTATGAGCCGTTACCGCCCTCCTCAAAAATCTGGCGCTAAATACATTACCTCTGAAGGTGAACAGCGATTGAAAAAAGAGTTGCATCAGCTCTGGAAAATTGATCGCCCTCAAGTAACCCAGTCTGTATCAGAGGCAGCAGCTCTCGGAGACCGATCAGAAAATGCTGAGTATATTTATGGCAAGAAACGCCTACGGGAAATTGATCGGCGAGTACGTTTTCTGACCAAACGGCTGGAAGAAGTTACCGTAATAACCGATCCGCCCAGTGATCTGACCAAAGTTTATTTCGGAGCTACTGTTACTCTCGAAGACGCGAAAAACAACTCGCATCGATACCGGCTGGTTGGTCCAGACGAGATAGATCCCCAACGCGGCTATATCAGCATCGACTCACCAATGGGACATGCTCTGCTAGGACAACAAGTTGGTAGTGAAATAAAAGTCACTTCGTTATCTGGTATTAAGCGCTATCACGTATTCAAAATTGACTATCCACAGTATGAAATTCTATGAAACAGGTTACGATCATGTGTGTACCTCATGCTCTGGGTTCGACCATAACGATTCCCTTAGAGATGCTAAGTGCCGCCAACGATATCATCAGAGCTCGAAGACAACGACATAAATTAATCAAGATTGAACTGGTCGGTATCGACGATGAAATAGTGGAATTGAGTGGCGGACTCACCATGAGGTGCGCAAAAATTCTCAAGGAAGCAGGTACTAGTGACCTCATTTTTATTCCTGGTGTATGGGGTAATCCACGCGCTAGTACTTCAAGGCATCACCAACTACAGAAATGGCTTAAAGATCAACATCGTGCCGGTGCGACGTTATGCGCAGTGACCACGGGTGCTTTTTTCGTGGCAGCGACAGGGCTATTAAATGGCAAAGCGGCAACAACCCACTGGCGCTTCTTTGACCAGTTTCACCAGACTTATCCAGAAATAAAGTTGCAACGCAAACGGTTCATAACTTGCGCTGACAACATCTATTGTACAGGCAGTGTGAATGCTGTGCGGGATATTATGTTGCATTTCATCGAACAGTATTTTGGGGAATCTACTGCGAATGAAATATCCAGGCATTTTACCCATGAATTGAAAAGATCCTACGAATCGTTTGTTTTAAGTAGAGATCAGAAAACTACCCACCATGATGAGGAAATCATAAAGCTACAAGAGTGGCTACAGGAAAACTATTATCACTATATCCAGATTTCGGCTGTCGCGGATCAATTCCGTATGAGTGTGAGATCATTGAATAGGCGGTTCAGGATAGCCACTAATACAACGCCACTCCAGTACCTGCAGGACCTGCGCATCAAACACGCCAAGGAGCTACTAAAACAAAGTAATCTAGTAATAGCGGAAGTGGCAGATAAAGTGGGTTACCAAGACGCCAGCTATTTCACCAGTCTGTTCAAAAAACTAAATGCTGTTACACCTAATGAATATCGACAACTCGTAAGAAACAAGTTGTTTGTAGCTGAGAATAATTCACGATCGATTCAATGATTCTATCACCCAATATAACGCATTTTAGCTTGTCTTCTGTTTGAACTTGTCCGACTGTTCCTGCGTCGCTTCAGCCTGATATTTTAATTTCCATTCAGAGTAAGGCATTCCATAAACAATCTCTCGCGAACTGTCATATGACACATCTAATCCTCTGGCTAGAGCCTCGGCACTGTACCATTTCGACAAACAGTTTCGACAAAAACTAGCTAAATTCATTAAATCAATATTTTGAACCTCTTTGTGCTCATCCAGATGTCTCAGCAGTCGCCGAAATGTTGCAGCTTCGATTTCTATTCGATTATCTTCTTTCTTAGTCATAACAATACTTTCAGGCTGCCTGATGATTCAATTTTATATTGCTTTTGCTTAGTGCGCTTTTCCGAAGTCTCTTATCATTAAATTTTAACTGCCGCTCAGCAGCATTGAAAGCATCCCGGATAGCTACGTAGAGATCCTCATGTGCATGATTATCATGCTGCTCCTGATTGACGCGTACCTCTTTGGAAGGAGTACGTATTTCCAGACCTACCGAATAAACCTTTCCTTTGTGGTGGTTATTATGAGGTGAATCCAATACAACACGACCAGTAATGATTTGATCACAATAACGTTCAAGCTTATGAATTCTTTTTTCAACCGCATCTACCAGAGCGTCCGTTTGATCGATGTTGCGAAATACTATTTGGAATTCATGGGTCATAAATCATTATCTCCAGGTTCGATTCAAATTGAATTTTTCAAGCTTTAGCCTAATTTAGTATGTTGATATCTCCTTACTCATACAATTACTTATTTTTTCAATCAATGAATTAGTGATTTAAAGATCGCTTAGCCTTAGGCTATTGCTATTGCTATTGCTATTGCTATTGCTATTGCTATTGCACCTACCAACACTAACCTAATAACCGAATCGGATACGTACTTCAGAGATCAAGGGAAAGCCGACAACGCTAATATCGAGGTTGAGTGGAAACACAATACAACTCGATATCCAACTTTTTAAGCTTGGTGACAAGACACGGAATCGAAAATGGCGCCGGTGTTTTTGTTGCCGCATCCGCTCTCCTGTCTTTGTAGTTACTCTAGATTACAGTGTTCAAACTTTTTTGTCTAAAGACTTGGTTTGACCCCTGTGAAACACCAATGCCACGGTTCATAATCGATTCCATATGTGTTTTTCCGCGGGTAGGTCATTGTAAAACCAAAGGTCGCTGCGTTACTAGTAAGCCATTGAAATGCAGTGGTATTTTCAAATTCTTCAACTAGCGGGTCGCACCCTATCGTTCCAATATCCAGAGCCCGCCCTGTATGATGTTCACTGTAACCAGGAGCAGCATTTACTGCCAATACTTCTTCTATTGAGCGACCTTCTTGAACTTTACGAGCGATCAAATGGTACTGATACTCAATGTCTCTAAATGCAGATATCAATAACAGCACTATTCCGGACGCGTCGGCTGTATTTTTCATCATGGTCCAAGCGTGAAATGCTTCAGGCGTGAGCTTCTGTGGCCTCTGGTAGAAGTCCAACTCCGTATTAACTAGTTCTCTTGGTTCTCGACAGAATGCTAGTTTGGAGTTTTCTATATAATCCGGCGCAATTCCTAAAGCGTGGTGCAATGCTACTACGCGTTTATTAAAAGTATCAATTTCGTTCAAAGGTCAGCCGCAGCTTGTCAGCTGGTTAAAAGTCTACGACAGATATTTTACTAGCGCGGATAGCTATCAAATACTGTTTCGATCCAGCGTTGTTCGTTGATGAATCCCTGACCCCAGCTCTCGTACTCATCGCCCAACCCCTCTGCTACGGTTTCTTCTTTGTTCATCCGCTGAGATTTCATTACACGAATTGCCGTAGAAGTATCTTTCACCACATTATAGAAATTCAGTAAGTCGCTTTTCGTTGCTAATGGTCCGTGACCTGGAATCACTGCTGTATCGTCTCCAATCCAGGACAGAGCTCTTTCCAGGTTGCTTAGGTAGCCCTGCACCGTGCCGCCGTTAGCGAGGTCGACAAACGGAAACCCCCCATTGAAGAAATGATCACCCATATGAATGACATTTGACTCAGAAAACATCACAACGCTATCGGTGTCAGTATGGCCATTAGGCATGTGAATGAGAGTTACGTCTTCGCCGTTAAAGTGAATCGTCACGTCATCATCGAAGGTTACAACCGGTAAAGCGACTGCAGGTTGATCACCGGCCGCCATCCTCATTCGCACATTTTCATGCGCGACAATTACGCTTTCTGCTCCAAATTCAATATTGCCACCTGTATGATCACCGTGGAAATGCGTGTTGAGCAGAAACTTAGGGACATCCGAACCCAGAGCTTCGATAGCGGTTTTAATGCGGCCTGCCAAAGGTGCAAACTGATCATCGATAATCAGTATGCCATCACTTCCAGCTGATACACCGATGTTTCCACCCTGGCCTATCAACATTGAAATGTTGCCTGCCACTGACACGGTATCGATAGTGACATTTTCGAACTGATTTTGAGCAGCCGAGGAGAATGCTAGCAGGGATAAGCTCAGGCCTAGGAAAAACGATTTAATTGTTAAATTTTTCATTCTGTCTCCAACTACTTGTTATTTCTTGACTGAGGGAGCAATGCTATGTGGGGTGCGATTTTTATGCAAGGCAATCAAGTCAACAACTTTCCGTAGTGTCACTGAACTTCTGGTGCTATTTTGTTAATTTCCTGTCCAATATGCCCTACTATATGTCTAATATACCCTATCTCCAATTAATGCTCTTTATTATAGTTTTATCAAAATTATACGACTGACAGCTTTTTAAAATGGCCAATTTACCCGTAATCACAGCATTTGGAGGCATTAATCCAGCCGGGCGAGCTTCCGGACATCATGCTTATCGTCGTATGGTGGTAGATGTCCTCGACGATAAAAAGCGCGACTCCACCTGGACTAGCCTAGCAGCATTAACGGGGAAACTTAGTAAAAGTGATAGCGGATGGCTCAATGCTGATGGCAAATCAGTAGAACTGATCAAAGCTATATCTGCGCTCGCTCCAAAACTAAATCAAAGCACCTTGATCCGAAAGCTAGAAGACAATCTTTTTGATCCCTCTCGCCTCCTATTTCATCAATCGGCAAGTCTCACTGGAACAAATTTACAACCCTTGGAATTCGAGATTCTTAAAAAGCATCTTCCTTCTCCACTTCCTTCGGGCTGGATAGTGAAGGAATCTAGTTCAGAGCCCGAGCACAAACTGATTGTTAGTGTTGCAGAGAATTTTGAAGTACTCATGAAATCTTTCCGAGAGGCACCTGTGCAAAGTGCTGGGCAATTACCTAGCGGATTCGACCCGGCAGTTTTATATCCTTCGCGCAACCACCCCCGCGCATTACAGTTAACTCTTTATGCTGCTTCCGATGCTATCAATTCGCTGGGGATCGACTGGACAACAGTTTGTCAGAAGGTCCCGGCCGACCAGTTTTGTGTGTATGCCAGCAACTGCATGGGGCAACTTGACTATAATGGTTTTGGCGGTCTATTACAGGCAAGAATTCTAGGTAAAAAGGTCTCAGCTAAGCATCTTCCACTGGGCTTCACAGAAATGCCAGCAGATTTCCTTAATGCCTACCTATTAGGCAATTTAGGGACGACCGGGGCTAATGTAGCAGCTTGTGCGACATTTCTTTACAACTTGCGCCTGGGCATACGTGACATTCAAAATGGGACTCATCGAGTAGCTATCGTAGGTACAAGTGAAGCTTGCCTGGTACCTGAAGTATTTGATGGATTTACAACAATGGGGGCTCTTGCTGAAGATACCGCATTACGAGCTTTAGATGGGCTGACGGAAAACCAACAACCTGATTACCGGAGGGCTTGCCGACCTTTTAGCGACAACGCTGGGTTCACCATGGCTGAATCAGCACAGTTCATCGTACTGTTCGACGATGAATTGGCTCTTGAGCTCGGAGCCAATGTTTACGGCGCAGTGAACGAAGTATTTGTCAGTGCAGATGGACATAAAAAGTCAATAGCGGGGCCTGGTCTCGGTAACTATGTAACTATGGCGAAAGCTGCAGCTGCCACCTCTAACATTATTGGAATAGACGGCTTAAAACACAGGAGTTATGTCCAGTCTCATGGCACTGGAACTCCTCAAAACAGGGTTACTGAATCCCACATTCTTAGTCAGGTAGCCCAAACCTATGGGATCAAGAAATGGCCTGTTACCGCCATAAAGTCGTACGTTGGACACTCCATAGCAAGCGCTTCCGGCGATCAATTAACTACAAGTCTAGGCACATGGTCTGATGGGTTTATTCCAGGAATACTGACCATAGATAAGATCGCTGAAGATGTATATCAACAAAATCTGGAGTTTCTTTTACAACACAAAGAAGTAGGTAAGAGAGGAATGGATGCGGTTGTAATTAACTCGAAAGGATTCGGTGGTAACAATGCGAGCGCTTCGATACTCGCGCCGCACATTGTCGAGAAAATGCTTACCAAGCGCTACGGTAAGCAAAAATTCAAACGTTACAAACATCTGAATGAATCCACGCAGGAAGCAACTAAGGCTTATGACAAATCGGCCAATGAAGGAAAAAACAATACAATCTATAAATTTGACCACAACGTACTTGATAAAGATTCTATTGAGATCTCTAACAAAGAAATAAAAATTGCCGGCCACACCAAGCCTATCTCGTTAGAGCTAACCAGTAACTATGAAGACATGTGCGATTAATTTGCGTGCCAGCTGTTACCTTACTTCAATCGGGAGTTCTTCAGCAATCTTCTGTTTCCAAAGTGCAGGCCCGGTTTGATGAACCGAGGTTCCATTTACATCTACCGCGACGGTGACAGGCATCTCGTGTACCTCGAATTCATGAATCGCTTCCATACCCAGATCTTCAAATGCCACTACTCGCGCTTTGCGAATAGCCTTGGATACAAGATAGGCTGCCCCCCCGACCGCCATTAAGTAAACAGCACTGTGTTTCTTAATAGCTTCGATGCCCGTTGGGCCTCTTTCTGCTTTACCTATCATGCCAATCAACCCAGTTTTTGACAGCAAAGCATCAGTAAACTTATCCATGCGAGTTGCGGTAGTGGGTCCGGCTGGGCCAATCACTTCGTTTCTCACCGGATCAACCGGTCCTACATAATATATAAACTTATTCTCAAAATTTACGCTTTCTGGTAATCCATCCCCACTGTCAATCATGCCGAGTATACGTTTATGGGCCGCATCACGACCTGTGATTATGGTGCCTGACAATAACAGTGTCTCACCGGGCCGCCACTGGCTAATCTCCTCTCGCGTGACAGTATCCAGATTTACCTTTCGAGCTCGAGGCCCAACATCCCAGGTTATCTCCGGCCATTCTTCTAGGCTAGGGGGAACTAGTTCGGCAACGCCAGTACCGTCCAAGCTGAAGTGTACATGTCGGGTTGCAGCGCAATTAGGAATCATGGCCACCGGCAAAGAAGCCGCGTGTGTTGGATAGTCTAGTATTTTTACGTCTAAAACCGTAGTAAGACCTCCCAGACCCTGTGCACCTATACCCAGCGCATTTGCCCGATCAATAATCTCAAGACGAAGCTCTTCAATACGATTGGTTGGTCCTCGCTCACGCAACTCATGTATATCAATAGGTCCCAACAGTGATTCCTTAGCAAGTAACACTGCTTTTTCCGCGGTCCCGCCAACTCCTATCCCTAACATGCCAGGTGGACACCAGCCAGCCCCCATAGTTGGCAAGGTTCTCTCAACCCAGTCCACGATGCTATCACTAGGATCCAACATGGCCATCTTAGCTTTGTTTTCAGAGCCACCCCCCTTAGCGGCTAGATTCACCTCGATGGTATTACCAGGTATTAGATCCATATGTATAACCGCAGGTGTGTTGTCTTTGGTATTCGTGCGTGCACCAGCAGGGTCATCAAGAATCGAAGCACGTAACACATTGTCCGGTAAAAGGTAGGCTCGACGCACTCCCTCATTCACCATCTCCGACACTGACATGCCATCTTCCCACTCAACCTTCATCCCAATCTTAAGAAAAACAGTAACAATACCCGTATCTTGGCAAATAGGTCTCTTGCCTTCAGCACAGAGTCTTGAATTAATAAGAATCTGAGCCATAGCATCCTTAGCTGCAGGAGACTCCTCTTTCTCATAAGCTTCGTTTACAGCTTTTACAAAATCCAAAGGGTGATAGTAGGAAATGTATTGAAGCGCGTCAGCAACGCTTTGAATAAGATGCTCGCTGCGAATAATTGGCATGGCTGAATAGTTCTCAGACTACTAACGGAAGCTGTATTCTAACATCTCATACATCGTGAATGTCGCCGTAGAGGGTATTTTAATCCTAAGAATCTTTACAAAAAATCTTCATGACCAGCAAAAGCAGGATGAGATTTTTTCTAACTTCAGGTTACAACTGCCTCAGCAGAATCATCGACTTT
>Ga0206678_10001034_pt1 | contig 18025 bp, 14 predicted proteins | sample M180m12015metaG_FD_155453 | JGI IMG/M metagenome (GOLD analysis project Ga0206678, IMG submission 155453) | Ammonia-oxidizing marine archaeal communities from Monterey Bay, California, United States - M1 80m 12015 | ecosystem: Environmental > Aquatic > Marine > Intertidal zone | place: USA... | reverse complement strand
GATCCGGTAAGGTTGTCATTATAAAACATGGGAATTATAGAACAGTATACAGTAACCTTAAAGAAACAAGAGTTTCAAAGGGAGACAAGGTGTCTACAAAACAACAAATAGGAACGATTTTAAGTGAGGGTAATACATTAGGAATATTACATTTCGAATTACACCTTGTAAGTGGAACCTCTACAAAAAGCCTTAACCCTGCTTTATGGATTGATCGTTAGTTTCAGATAGACTCATGGCAATAATCATTGCACACATTGCCCATACGGGAACAGCCGCCTTATCCGTATCCAAATAGTTATTTAAAAACGCATGTACAAAATAGGAGGATAGAGAAATAATAATTCCCATAATTAAGAGCTTAATATCGCTTTCCTTATTTGGCGTATGATAATAAAGCCTTATCGCACAAATGAAGATTGCGGCAACCACGGATAAGAACAATAGAAGTCCAATAATACCACTTTCTGACAAAGCACTAAGGTATTCGCTATGGGCATTTCCCATATCACCAAAGTTTGTAGAAATAATCGTTAGGTTTTCAGGGTCCTGAAAAGGAGCATATTCAAAAGCATATGTTCCGGGACCAAAACCTAAAACAGGCTTTTTCTGAAACATTTGATATGCGCAGTCCCAGCGATTAATTCGCTCAAGGTTGGAAGCGTCAGTTGTAACATTAGCCGCGCTTTGAATTTTTTCCTCAAATTCCTCAGTGGTATGCTCATGCTTGTTTTTGGCCATTGTGAGCTGAAGATTATCCCATTGTGAATAAACCACTAGCCCAAGGGCAAACCCAAGACCAACTAAAAATTTGAAATTGACTTTAAAATAAACAAGCAATCCAATTACAGACGCGCAAAAAATACTTAGCCAAGCCGCTCTTGTATAGGAAAAAATCAAACCAATGATTAAAATACTGTTTAAAAGGATTAAGATGGCTTTGGACAAAGGAGGGCTCCCTTTTTGTTTGAGCAAGGCAAGGCTTATAGGCAGGCATAATGCCACAGTTGCACCATAGATGGTATGGTCCTTAAAAAAGGGCCACATCACCCAATGCCCTTCTTCTTCACCAAAACCATATATTGAATGATGTATCAATGTAAAACAAACCACTAGACAACATGAAACAATAAAGAGCCAAAGAAAAACAACTCTATTTTCATGCTTTTTAAAAAAATGGGTTCCAAAAATCAATATGGGTATGATAAACCAAAGTCTTGCTAATACAGACTTAAAAGAAATCAAGGGATCCGTGCTGGTTATGGATGTTACGATAAGCCATAATATGTAGGAGAGGACACAAATTATAATAGGATTCCGCCAAATTCTAACATCTAAAAAGGGGATTCTAATTTGAAGAAAAAGAAACAGGATCATGAGGCCAAATAATAAAGGCTCAGTTGGTAAAAATAATCCTAGACTATCTGTATACTCTTCTATATTAACAGATAAAGGAGTTAAGAAGGCAATTGATAAAAAGAATTTTTCTGTTTCAAAAATAGCCAAGTAAATGAACAAGAGAACTACAGGGAAGAGTCCTAAATATTCAAGCTTCATTATATTAAGAAGCCCGAAAAGGACTGCAAGACAAACTGCACCCAGAAACAAACCGATTTTATTGACACCGGTCATTTTTTACGACTTCAGCTTTAGTTCTTTATATCGCTCAATAAGAAGAAGAGAGAAAACAATGAAAATAAAAGATCCGATGGCTGCGATGATTGTAATTATCAACCTTTTTGGCTGGTCTTTTTTATCTGCCACTTTTGCCTTTTGAACAATAAATTTGTGACTAAAATCAGTTGCGGCATCAGATTCAGCTTGTTCATACGCCACCTTAAAGTCTTCAAGCTTTGTGATTTTTTCATTTCTTTTTCTTTCGAGCCCGTCAAAAGTAGACCCAAATAGAGAATTAATCTCAATTTTCTGTCTTAATTCTTTCTTTTCCTGTGGATTTTTCGAATCAACCAACGCTTGAAAAAGTCTTGACCTCACATCAAGGGACACAACGCCAAGCTTTGCCAAGCTATCCATTTCATTCATTAAAGAGTTGATTTCGTTTTCTAGCTGCTCTTTTTTTCTTTTGGTAATTTCAAATGCAGGGAGAGTTCTTTTTCGAATAATATTGTTTTTAACTGTATCAATTAGGCTCACTATTTCATTTGCCATTTTTGCTGCGAGCTTCGGGTCGCGATCCAACACATCAATTTTAATTGAACCAAACCTTGTTCTTTCAAATGAGAAATGACCCTCATATGCAGTGTTTAGCTTATCGTATTTATAACCGTCGCTTTCACTTATGTTATAATGCTTCATCAAATCGTACTTCTCGACAATTAAATCTTTTATTTGCGCAGATTGTAAAATTTGGACGAGCTGCTCCGCTTGTTCTTCTTCTCCAAAATCCATAGAGGAGGCTTTTGTGTTTCTTTGTTCAGAAAATGATACGGAACTAGAAGCAGCAGGGAACACAATAGCTGTCGATAGATATAATGGTGTTATTAAGTATGAAAGACCGTAAGCAATTACGCTAACAATAAAGGAAAATGACAAAATTATTTTTCTTTTACGAAATAAAAATGTCAATAAACGCTCTCTCTCCTCGTTTAAATTTAGATCAGTTTTTTCCATTAGAATTTTTTCAGGTTACGAAAATAGGACTTATAAATACAATTAAAACTGTATTTATGATAATTTATTTGATTCGACCTGAAGAGAAATAGAGTTTTTTCATGGAATTAAGGTCAATTAAAGCCATGGAAAACGTCAAGATGAAACCAACAGAAAGTTGTAGTAAGATTAAATAAGAGCTACTTTGAAAGTAATGACTCACCATAAAAAGACCCGAAACCAAAACACAGAATTTTAAAGCACCAAGAATTTTAATAGGAATTTTAAATTTTACAAGGCAATAAACGTATTGGAGAATAGCAGTCACAAGCTGAGTGAAAAATGTTGCAATGGCAGCACCAAGAGCTCCATGAGTTGGAATAAGAACTAGATTGATACAAATATTAGCAATTATTCCTCCCAAAGAAATGATATTCAGCGCTTTTAAATTCCCATTAGCTGTCAATAAGGTTCCAAATATAAAATTCATACAAATCGGGAAAAAACCAAGCATTAAAAATTGAAAAGGCTCAATCGCTTCATGATAATCTGTATAAATTAGTCCGAGGATATAGGATGAATTAAAACAAGTAACGAAGATGATTATAATGACGCCGCTCAGCAGAAGGTTTGCAGAAGTTTTCACAAGCTCAAGGACTGCAGGAATAGACTCTTTAAGCTGTTTCGAGAACAAAGGAAATAACAATCCGGCAAAGATCATCCCAAACATATATAAAGCATCAAGGAGCCTAAACCCTTGGGCATAAATACCAGCCTCATAGGCTCCATTAATGTGTATTCTTTCCAGCATGACCCCGTCCACTCTTGTGTATAATAGCATTAAAACTATCAATAGGGCATAGGGCCAGCTTTTTTTAATAAGGCTTATGCTAAATGAAGGGTCCCAAGAGAAATAAGGTCGTTTTAGGTGCTTAACCAATAAGACAAAACCAACGAGCAGGGTCGTCGCGTAACAAATGGTCTGAATCCAAATAAACCATTCAATTTTAAACACATTTGGAGCCCAGGGAGAAAACAACATTACGCCACCTATAAGAATCAGTAAACCCCGATCCAATACAGAAATAAAAGCATCTGTTTTAAAGAAATGAAATCCAGCAAAATGACTTCTAAAATAGGCGATGGTTAAAATTAAAAACTGATTTAATATGAGAAATGAAAGCAGAAAAAGTGGTTGGCCCGAATAGCCTAGAAAGTATGCGAGACCAAAAGTAAAAACACCATATAGGCTGAATAGTATAATACGAAAGGTAAAAACTCTCCCAAAGTATGTCTTAATTTCTTCAGGGTTTTGAGCAAGGTTTTTGGTGGTATAATTATTTATACCAAAATCCAATAATATGTTAAATAAAACAGAAAGATTAAGAAGGGAAAAATATAAGCCATAATTTTCTGGGCCAACTCTATTTTGAACCGTGGCATCAATTCCGAATAAGGCAATAGGCTTGATTAGAAGATTCAAAAGAATCATCAAAACCAAATTCGAAAAGAAAATTCTTTGCATATTATTGCTTTACGAGCAATTTGAATCCTATTCCATGCACGTTCATTATTTCAATATTAGAATCTTCCTTTAATAGCTTACGAAGCTTGGCAATATATACATCCATACTTCTTCCATTAAAGTAATTGTCATCTCCCCAGACAGCCCTCAATGCCGCTTGTCTGTCGAGCAATTCATTTTGGTTTTGAACCAAAAGTCTTAATAGCATATTTTCTTTAGTTGTAAGCTTTTTTGCCCCATCATTTAGGTGAAGAACACTAAGCTCAGGTTCATATTGAATTTTCCCAACGTGTATTTTTTCCTGTACGTTTTTTTGCTTGGAGTCTGTCCTTTTCAGAATGGCATTTATTCTGGCAAGTAATTCTTCCATAGAAAAAGGTTTGGTAATATAGTCGTCAGCTCCGACGCCAAATCCTTTGAGTTTATCTTCTTTCATAGACTTGGCAGACAAAAACAGGAAAGGGATTCTTTTATCTAAAAGACGCACCTCGGACCCTAAAGTAAATCCATCCATTTCAGGCATCATGACATCCAATATTAGAAGGTCATAGCTTTGTTTTGTACTATTAAAAAGTTCATACGCTGTTTTGCCGTTCCTTGCTAGCTCAACATGAAACCCTTTGGCTTGAAGATAAGATAAAAGTAGTTTTCCAAGGTTTTCATCATCTTCAGCGAGTAATATGTTTTTGTTTTCTTTCATTCTTTATTCATTGATATAACAAATGTTGTGCCCCTGCCAAATTTGCTATTTACTTTTATATCCCAATTATAGCCGTCACAAATGCGTTTGACGTAATTCAAGCCCAAACCAAAACCCTTGACGTTGTGAATATCACCCGTCGGTACACGATACAATTTATCAAATATTTTATCAAGATGCTCTTTTTTGATTCCAATACCTGAATCTGAAATGGTTAAAACGACATTTTTTTCGTTTTGTTTTATATCAATTTCAACTATCGCTTTTCCCTCGCTATATTTTATTGCATTATCTACGAGATTTGAAAGAAGGTTTCTAAAGTGCAGCCGATCACAATAAATGATAATAGGTTCGTCAGCTTTAGAAAGCTTAATGGAGCAATTTTCAGCTCCAACCCTAAATAAGGCATTTTCAACCACTAAACTCCCAACTTCACCAAGATTGACTTTATCTTTTCCCCATTCGATATTTTGTTTTTCAAGCATTGAGCTTTCCAAAATGCTTTCAACCAAAACTTCCAGTCTTCGGTTTTCTTGCTGTATCATATCTATGAAAGGTACAATAGATTGGTTGTTATTTCCTTTATTAACATCCGAGTCTGAAATAGCTTCACAAGCCAAAGCGATGGTTGATATCGGCGTTTTGAATTCATGTGTCATATTAGATATAAAACCTGCTTTTAACTCGGAGAGGCGCTTTTGTTCTATGATGGTTTTAAACATGAATACAAAAGCAATCAGCACAAGAATTACCACAATAATTGAGCCCGCAATTGACAAGGTCATTTCTTTCAATATAAATCGACCTCTTTGAGGAAAATGAATTTGTAAATAGAGAGGGTCACTAAAGGTATTGTTGGGAAACAAAGCCACCTTATGAATAGAGTCAAAGGGAATGTTGGTATTGTAATTATTGGTTTTAACAGGAAAAACGACGGGTTTTTGTTCTGCTTGATATATGCAAAACTTATAGCTAGTCGGAAGCCGTTCACTTTTCAATTCAAATGCGATAATGGAATCTAGAAAAACCAAATCAATTCTTTGTTGAGGCGTTTCAAGCACATTTTCCTTAAACGCCTGCACCATCATTTCATTAATAAACTTGGCTTTTTTAAAGATTTGCTGAATTACTTTTTGGTTTAGCTCAATGGATAGCCGACTTGAATCGGTAGCACCAGGAATCATTTTTGTCCCGCCCTTAAACACATCTCGAATCTCCCGATAGTCTTTTGCCAACACCCGCTGCTCAGCGCTTAGGCCGCTAAGAGAATCAAAGGTTCTCCCTTGAATAACTAAGTACTCTTCACTAACACCCTTGGTGACAATAACCGTGTCGCTAATAGTTATATTTTGGGTTGGAATGAGGTTTTTGAATTCTGCTTTTAATATTTCTTTATACTGCAGACTGAAGTCCTCATTGACAATATTCATGTATCGACGGTAATCTTCAGCTTTTTCATGTCGAAATGAAATTTTGTCTTGAAACAGCTGAATTTTCTCATTCAGCTCTTTAGACTTTCTATTGTAGGTGTCATATAGCTGATACGACTGAACAATTATCAAGCTTATAATGGACAAGGCCAAAAGCAGTACAGCTAAGCTTATTTTGTTTTTTCTCAACACAATAGACGAAGCTAAAGAAAATCAATTCATTCTAGAAGAAAACTTAACCATTTTTAACACGACATCAATACAGAAGAATTTTTTAAAAAGGAGAAATCGCAGCTATTCTTTTTTCAATTGCTTAATTTTGTTTCATAAAATAGATGTATGATTGAAATTCAGCGGATCAAAGAAAATAAATCCGAAGTCATTGAGGGGTTAAAAAAAAGAGGGATTGATTCCGAAAAGGAAATCGATAACATATTGGGAATTGATCAGGACTGGAGAATCTCCAAAACAGAACTAGAAGAAATTTCGGCCCAGCTAAACACTATATCAAAAGAAATAGGTAAGCTTTTTAGTTCGGGTCAGCGTGATCAAGCAGAAGAACTGAAAACAAAAAGCGTAAATCTAAAGAAACAAGAAGCCGCACAAAAGATAAAAGTTGACGAACTTCAGGCGCAGCTTTCCAACCGGATTATGTCTTTACCTAATATCCCTCATCCAGAAGTCCCTAACGGTAGAGATGAGAAGGATAACGAAATAGTATTCGAGACAGGTGAACGACCCAATAAAGAAAACATGAAGCTTGCACATTGGGACCTTGCTAAAAAGCATAAACTAATTGATTTTGAGCTTGGAGTTAAGGTGACCGGAGCAGGGTTCCCCTTTTATAGAGGTCAGGGGGCAAAGTTACAAAGAGCTTTAGTTTCCTTTTTTCTTGATGAAGCTGGAAGAGCAGGATATGAGGAATTTAATTCCCCATTAATGGTAAACGAAGAAAGTGGCATAGGAACGGGACAGTTGCCTGATAAAGAAGGTATGATGTATCATGTAGGTAATGAGAACCTATATCTTATTCCAACCGCTGAGGTTCCGCTGACAAATATGTATAGAAATAGGATCATACCGAATGCAGATTTTTCAATAAAAATCACGGGTCATACGCCCTGCTTTAGAAGAGAGGCGGGAAGCTATGGCAAAGATGTAAGGGGCTTGAATAGGCTACATCAATTTGAAAAAGTTGAAATCGTACGAATTGAAACTCCTGAAAATGCAGAATCAGCTTTGACCGAAATGATTGATCATGTGAAGGGGCTTTTGGAAAAATTAGGTTTACAATACCGCATTTTAAAATTATGTGCGGGAGACACTGGTTTTGCCGCCGCAATCACTTATGACTTTGAGGTATACTCTGCTGGACAGGACAAGTGGTTGGAAGTGAGCTCTGTTTCACGCTTTGACACTTTTCAATCGAATAGATTAAAGCTTAGATATAAAGACGAGAACAATAAATCTAGACTTTGTCACACTCTAAACGGCTCTGCATTGGCTCTTCCGAGAATTGTAGCTTCTCTTCTCGAAAATCATCAAACACCTGAGGGGATTAAAATTCCAGATGCACTTGTGCCGTATACCGGTTTTAAAATGATTACTTAATATGCGTAATTTAACCATAGGTTTATGAGGAAATATATTGGTTTAATTCTTTTAATTAGTGTTTCATGTTCTGATCTTGATAAGGATGAACAGGTAAAAAGTGTACTGGAATTAAAGAAACAGGTAGCCACTATAAAGCAAGAATTTGAGCGCATAAAAATAGACAGTATTTCTGACCTAAAGTTGTCTACCTACGAGGTTGAACGTCGGATAAAACAAAATTATTTTTCGGATACTATTAATATTGAATTTGGTCAAAAAATGGACGATTTTAAAAGAATGAGAAGGATGCTAGGACCCATAAGTAAAGAAGAGGGAAGGTTAAAAAGTAGTATTTCTGAGGAATTGACTCAGCTTAAAAAATTACATTCTGACATATCAAATGGTTATGGTAAAAGGGAATCATATAATGAATATATACAGTTTGAGAAAAACAAGGTCTCTCAAATAAAAGTCTTATTTGATGAATACGTAAAGTTAAGGGCACAGTTTTTGGGGCTTTATAATAGACTCAACGAGGAGCTAAGCGATTATAGTCAAAGCTTACAGGTTCAATAAGAAAATATGAGGTATTTCTTTTTTATACTATTTATTGGTTTTTCTTCTACTACTTTTTCACAATCTGATTCGGACCTTCAATTGGCTCAGCATTATTATGGGCAAGGCGCTTTTGATAAAGCATTGGAATACTATGAGAAAATTTATGATGACGCACCCTCTTTGGTAATATTTAAAAAATATTTTGAATGTCTCATTGAGACAAAAGACTATAAAAAAGCAGAGAAGACGCTAAAAAAAGAAATCTCCAAAACATCTAATAATGTTGATTTAAAGCTTCAGCTGGCAGCCTTTTATAATGACCGAGAGCAACAAATCAAATCCAAAAAAATTTATGAAAGTCTTATTGAAAATCAGAACGGCTCACCCTCTCAATGTATCTCTTTATTCAACTCTTTTTTATTGATGTCCATGCCGGATTTAGCTCTTGAGGTTTTGACCAATGCCAAAAAGAAATTTAAAAGCTACCCATTTAATTTTCAAGAAGCGGACCTGTATGCCCAAAAACAAGAAAAGGAAAAGATGATAGAATCTTATTTATCATTATTAGACAAGCATGACTATTATCATGAAGCTGTTCAAAAAGCACTGTTAAGGCGATTAGCTTTGGAGAGTGAAGAATCTAAAGAATTTCAATTACTTAAAGTGGCTCTTTTTGAAAGGGCAAAAAAGGAAAGTAGCGGTGTGATATTTTCAGAAATGCTGATTTGGCTTTATTCCCAAGTAGATAATTTCGAAGGGGTATTTAATCAGGTTGTTGCAGTTGATATTAGATCAAAGGCCAATGGATATCGACTGTTTGATTTTGGAATGGTTTGTCGTGAAAATAAAGATTATCAAACGGCTATCCGTGCATTTCAGGAGGCAATGACAATTAGCTCCTCAGATGAACTTAAAATGAAATCTCAGGTAGGAATTTTAAATGTGGGGTATATTAAAGTGGCCAAATTAAAAACATATACAGTCGAGGAGCTTCAAAAAATCATTAGTCACTATGAAGAAGTTTTAGAAAATATTCAGACACCTAATTCAAGAACACTTTCAATAGTTCTTGAATATGCTGAGCTTCTTGCTTATCATTACGGAGATAGAGAAAAAGCGTTGCAAGTGCTTTCGGAAACAGAAAAATCACCAATGCTGACGGACATTTTAAAGGCTAAAGTGAAAATTCTTAGAGCAGATATTGAGGTGCTCAACGGAAACGTGTGGGACGCATCACTTATGTATATGCAAATTAGTGAAGCGTTTAATTATGAAACAATTGGAAACAGGGCCAAATTTAAAAATGCCAGAATTTTCTACTATGAAGGGGAGTTTGATTTTGCACAATCACAATTAGACATCCTTAAACAATCCACTTCGAAGCTGTTGTCCAATGATGCTATTCAGCTTTCAGTGACAATAACAGATAACTACGGCTTAGACTCGAATTATATAGCAATGGCCTGGTTTTCAAAGGCAGATTTATTCATCGAACAATTCAAATTCAAAGAGGCTTTTTCCTTGTTTGATAGCATTCAAGTGAATTACCCTTTTCATTCTCTTGCTGATGAAATCCTATACAAGAGAGCCAAAGCCATGGAGCTTCAGGGAAATTGGGAGAGAGCCATGGGGTATTATGAAGACATTTTGAAGTTTCACAAAGAAGACATTTTAGCTGATGATGCTCTCTTTCGTTCTGCTGAAATATTGGAAAATAAATTATTCAAAGAGCAAGAAGCCCTTGAAAAATATAAAGAGCTGCTCATGGGTTACCCAGCAAGTCTATATGGTCATGAAACCCGTAAAAGAGTTCGAATCCTTCGAGGAGAAAAAATTTCCTCAAGTTCCGAATTTTAAATTCTATTTGGGTAAATCCCTTGTAAATGAAGGAATCCCTGTAACATCCATTCCAGTAATCAGTAGATGGATGTCATGAGTGCCCTCATATGTGAGAACAGATTCCAAGTTTGCCATGTGACGCATCATAGAGTATTCACTGGTAATTCCCATGCCACCATGAATTTGACGTGCTTCTCGAGCAATGTTTAGAGCAATTTCAACATTATTTCTTTTCGCCATTGATATTTGTGCAGAGGTTGCTTTCCCTTCGTTTCTTAACTCTCCGAGCCTGAAGGTAAGGAGCTGTGCTTTTGTGATTTCGGTAATCATCTCGGCAAGCTTTTTTTGAATCAGCTGAAAGCTACCAATGGGCACATCAAACTGCGTTCTTTCTTTAGAATATCGAAGTGCCTGATCATAGCAATCCATAGCCGCTCCGAGTGCCCCCCATGCAATTCCAAAACGAGCAGAGTCCAAACAACTTAAAGGCGCGCCTAAACCTGACCTACCAGGTAAAATATTGGATTTAGGAACACGAACATTATCGAATATTAGTTCACCTGTTGCAGAGGCCCTTAAGGATAATTTTCCATGCATTTCAGGAGTGCTGAACCCTTCCATGCCTCGCTCTACAATCAGTCCATAGATTCTTCCTTCTTCATTTTTTGCCCAAACTACGGCAATATCTGCAAAAGGAGAATTGGAAATCCACATTTTGGCCCCATTTAAAATTACGTCATCACCATCTTCTTTGAAATTAGTAATCATTCCTCCAGGGTTTGAACCATGATCGGGCTCGGTAAGTCCAAAGCATCCGACCATTTCTCCTGAAGCCAATTTTGGCAAAAATTTATTTTTATGCTCTTCACTTCCATATTTCCAAATAGGGTACATCACAAGAGAAGATTGTACTGATGCAGTAGATCGAAGACCCGAATCACAACGCTCTAATTCCTGCATAATGAGTCCATATGAAATTTGATCTAAGCCCGGACCACCGTATTCCTCAGGGATGTATGGGCCAAAAGCTCCAATTTCTCCAAGTCCAGGAATAAGGTGTTTTGGAAAAACGGCTTTTTCATAAGCCTCATCAATAATTGGGGATACTTCTTTTTTTACCCAAGCTCTTGCGGCATCTCTTACCAGCTTGTGTTCATCTGACAATAATTCATCCATGAAATAGTAATCAGGATGGTTGTATAGGTCTGTTTTCATCGAATAAAAGCTTTTACAATCGCAAAATTAACAAATTATACAGGGCTTATGTTTTTAATTTCTAATTAATTTTACTTCCCGACATGCTTCTATTAGTTAATTTATTTCACACCATTCAGCTCTACCCAAGAGAAAATGTATTAAAAAACACTTTACTGGTTTTAATCATGGTGTGTCTTGGATTTATTGGGTTGTCTCGTTTAATGTCTCCACAGCTTTTTAAGATTGTCTTTAGAGATTTTTGGTCGAGCAAATTTTTCAACGAGTCGTTTAGTAATGCTGAAATTATTTCTCCCGCCGCACATGTCTTGTTGTCTTTAAACCTTTTTATATCGTTAAATATCTGCATGATTGCAGTACTACATGAATCTTTTGAGTTAGAAATACTAGTGTTCCGTGTATTTCTTATGCTTTCTATTTTTTTTATTTTTCAGCAGCTAAGCTTTCGCGTAAGCTCCTTTCTTCTTAGGGAATCGGACCTGAGAAAGAACATGTCTGTAATCACACACCAGATCTGGAATTTTTTAGGCCTTTTGATCTTTCTTTTGGCCCTGCTCATTTTATTGAATGAAGAACACGCTGAAATTTTTAAAACACTAGTCTATATTGCCTTGTTCTTGCTGCCAACAGCACGTATTGTAAAGGGCTTAATATATGCTAAATCAAATAATTACGATTGGTTATATATAATTTTGTATCTTTGCACCCTCGAAATACTTCCCCTAGTCGTTTTAGGAAAGTTTTTTAGAGAATTATTTTAATTAATAAAGAATTTAATAAAAATAGTTTTGGCGATAAAAACAATACTTGTCTCTCAACCTAAACCACAAACAAACCGTTCACCTTATTTTTCGCTTGCGGAAAGACAGGGATTAACAATAGATTTTAGACCTTTTATTAAAGTTGAAGGTGTAAGTCCTAAGGAGTTTAGGGATCAGAGAGTAAATCTTGGAGATTTTACCGGTGTGCTTCTTACCTCAAAGGTAGCAGCAGATCATTTTTTTAGAATGGCTGAAGCCACAAGATTTGAGGTTCCGGATTCTATGAAATATTTTTGTATTTCAGAAGCCGTAGCCCTTTACCTTCAAAAGTTTGTAGCATATAGAAAAAGAAAAATCTTTTTTGGTAATCAAAACATACATGATTTAATAGATGTACTTAAAAAGCACAAGTCAGAAAACATCTTACTGCCATGTACTGACATTTTAAGAGATGTGATTCCAAATACCTTGACTGAAAATAACATTCAGTTTACCAAATCAGTTTTATATAGAACAGTAGCAGCGGACCTTTCTGATCTTGAAAATGTCTTTTATGATATACTTGTTTTCTTTAGCCCAGGAGGAATAGAATCTCTATTGAAAAACTTTCCTGATTTTAAACAAAATAATACCATGATTGCTACATTTGGAGCAACAACGGCAACTGCAGCTATTAAAAATGGCTTAAAGCCGAATATCCGAGCGCCGCATCCAAAAGCTCCTTCAATGGTTGGTGCTATTGAACTATTCATTAAAGAGCAGGAAAAGAAAGCTAAAGTTTAAGCTGTTTTACCAAGGTGTTGATGCCTTCTACTGCTTTCTGGTTTATCAATGTAAATTCGTAAGGGTTTTCCATGTCATTTGCTTTGGGGTCAATAATCCATTTTTTTGCATTTGTTGGACAATACCCCAAAAGATTGGCGGCCGGGTATACTTGTAGGGAAGAGCCGATTACAACAAAGTGTGTTGCCTCCATAATCATTTCAACAGCTTTTTCCATCATGGGAACGGCTTCTCCAAACCAAACCACATGAGGCCTAAGCCGAAAACCCTCAGGGCAAGTATCATTTTTAGTCAAGCATTCTCCTTGAATGGGGTAATATTCTTTTTCCTGATTTGGACCCGATGATTTCGCATATCGAATGTTCCCGTGGAGGTGCATTACGTTTTCAGATCCGGCTCTTTCATGAAGGTCATCAATATTTTGAGTTATTACCCTCACATCCGCGAGCTTTTGCATTTCAGCTATAGCATAATGCGCCTCATTTGGTGTGGATTCAATTATCTGTTTTCTTCGTTGATTATAGAATTTAGACACTAAGTCTGGATTTGCTTCCCAGGCTTCAGGTGTAGCAACCTCATTTATGTCATAATTCTCCCAAAGGCCATTGGAGTCTCGAAAGGTTTTAATTCCGCTTTCTGCGCTCATTCCGGCGCCGGAGAAGATTATAATTTGGTGTTTCATAAATTTATCTTAATCATTTCGTAAAGTCATATATATGTTATAAATTTACAAGACTAAAAAAAAAAACAAAACAATGAAAAAAATTCTACTATCAGCAATTCTTTGCTCGTCTTTATTTGCGGGGAATTCAATTGCGCAAATCGCGAACGGAAGTACCGCGCCTGATTTTACTTCAACAGACCAGTGGGGCAATAGCCACACATTATCTGATTATCTAGCACAAGGAAAAACGGTAATTATTGATGTTTCCGCTACATGGTGTGGGCCATGCTGGGGAATGCACCAAGCACATACCTTAAGAAACCTTTATAATGCATATGGTCCAAATGGTTCTGATGAAATCATGATCTTTTTTGTAGAGGGTGACGGTCAGACGACTACGGCTGACCTGGAAGGAACTGGTGGTAATACACAAGGAGACTGGATGACAGGAACCCCATACCCAGTTCTTGACGATGCATCAATTGCATCTGCTTATCAAATATCTGCTTACCCAACTCTTTTTAGAGTTTGTCCTGATGGAAAAGCGTATGCTTCAACTGGAGGAGCTTCAGCATCGGATTTATTGTCAGATGTTCAAGGAACTTGTGGACAAGGTGTTTCTGGTGTTGAAAATCACATTGGAATGAAAGACGGAAACGGAGTTCTTTGTAGTGCTTCTGGAGATGTTGCTATTTCATTTACGAATTACGGTACAAACACAGTTACTGCTGCAAATGTTGTTCTAACGGACGGGTCAGGAAACCAAGTAGGTTCTCAATCTTTCTCAGGAAGTGTAGCTCAGTTTGCTGAGGGTACAGTAACCTTTACAGGTGTAGGAGTTGGTTCTTATACAGCTGAGGTACAAACAGTAAATGGTGGAACTGCATTTTCATCTGCATCTCCAAGTCCAGAGTATGCACCATCTACAACTTCTACTGCTGAACTTTCTTTAGCACCAGAAGCGGGATTGAATATTACGGTAAATGTATTTACTGATCTTTATGCTGTAGAAACTTCTTGGGCATTGAAAAATTCCGCAGGAAGCACTGTAGCTTCAGGTGGACCATACACTGAAGGTACCGACGACCAGTGGGGTGGTGGTGGACCTGATGCAAATACTACTATGGTGCATGAGGTAACACTTCCAGCAGGTGAAGATTGTTATTCATTTGAGCTTTATGATGCTTTCGGAGACGGACAGCAGTATGGAACAAGTGAGAACCCTAATGGAGGATTTGGATTTGCAATTCTTTCAAATGGCGTATCAATTACTAATGTTTCCGCAGGAGGATTCGGTGCGGAGCTGATTTCTGATGGTGTTGCAAGAACGAATGCTTCTTCAGGAATTGCTGAGGCAGAATTGGACAACGTTCAAGTATATCCTAATCCAGCTACTGATGTTGTAAATATTTCTTTTGAAAACACAAATGATACTTATGTATCAATTATGGATCTTCAAGGAAGAGTATTGGGAACTCAGGTTGCTTCAGGAGCAAATGGAACTCAAGTAATTTCTTTCTCTACAGAAGGTTTTGCTAAAGGAACGTATGTAATTTCTGTTGAGACTAACGGATTAACTACAAATTCAAATGTTGTGATTAAATAAGAAAATCACAAATAAAAAATTAAAGGGCGCTTAGGCGCCCTTTTTTTATGGCAGAATTTTTGATTAGTAAGAGTAATTCCGATTGTAACCATAAGTAAAAATTGATTTACAATAAGGGTTTATAATGATTAATTTTTTGAATTATGAAATTTTCAACACTGTGTTTTTTGATATTGGTTCCATGCGTGAATGCTCAACAAAGCATCTGGCAAGATGAACCAATCAACCAATTGGAATATCAGCACACGGCATCTGATTTTGGGTTAAGAGGAGATGTGAAAAGCTGTATGCAGACTTTTGAAACCCAAAATGAAAATGGGGAATATGAAATTAAGCATGGGGCTTGGTGTGATCACCACTTTGTGAAGCATTTGAACTTTAATCAACAGGGACAGCTCACAAGTCGGTATGAAAAAACCAACAAAGGAGACACTATGATAATAGTTCTTATAGACTATGACGACCAACATAGAATTTTAATGGTTCAAGAACATATCGCAAATATATGGAGGAAGTATGAGCGTTTTCCGGCAAAGAATTGGGAATCCAGGTCTCTTAATTACTCCTATGATCAAGGCTTATTGGTTGCGATTGAATCTCATGGTAATTGGGGAGATCCATTTAACGGGAACAATCACCACAGGCTTGTTTTTGAATATGAAAAGGATAGGCTAGTGAAAAAGACGATTCAAAGAGGCATTCCCGTCGAAGACACTTTAAACATAAGAGAGTACAAATATGTAGCACATTCAAATGAACTTGAAGAAATCAATACAATTGTAGAGGGGTATACTACAACAGAAGGAAGTATGAAGTTTCAGTATGATGACAGTGACATGAAAAATTTAACGGGGAAATCCTTTATTCCAAAGAACCCTGATGAACTCAATCAAGAAATGCAGTGGACTTATAATTCTCAAAAAAAAACATCGAGCTATGTGAGTGGAGATACCCTACAGGGTATGTGGTATGAATATAGAAATTACAAGTATAATTCTCAAAAGGATCTTATTTCAGAATATACTAATATGGAAATGGACGGACGAGCAAGATTAAATTGTGAGTATACCTATAAGTATGACGAAAAGAACAATTGGATAGCGCGGCTCATTAAGCTGCATCATGATATACCATATGGGGGAGGCAGCACCTATGATGAGTTCTTTCGGGAAAGCCAAGAGCTAGAATATTATAATTAATTCACCTTTACCAATTGTATAATGATTGGGCTCCCCTGGAAATACAGATAATAAATACCCGGCGATAAATCAGAAACATTAATGGATTGAACCCCTTTTTCCCAGGTTCTTATATTTTCTCCAAAACAATTACGAAGCATAACATGCCCCAGGTTTGATAGATCACCAATTATAGAAACGTCTCCATCTGTAGGGTTTGGAAATACCGCAATTTTCTTTTTCAGTGTGTTCGGTGCAGAATCAACAGTAGGACTCTGCAGTTTAACTAGCAAGGGGACGCCAGTTAAAGCTAGAGACATATTTCCCCCTGAATATGTTGGCAAAGGAGCTATAGTTCCCGTATTCGAGAGTCCTGAAATATTCCATGCTGAATCAGGAGCAAATGTTATAGGAAACGAAGCTATGGACACGTTGTTATCTGATTCATCTACTGGTCTCCATCCCGCTAAATAAGTAGGAGTACCTGTAGAGTCCCCAAATAAATACACCCAATGATTGTCATTTTCAATCAGTGTATCTAAAAAGTATTTGTTGCCAATATGATGAAGTAAAGCATCAAAAGCAATAAAAGATTTTTTTTCAAGAAATGAGGTTGCGCTAGAACCGGTTAGTCCAGACCTAGTATAAAGTGACGAGCCACTATTGGCATTTGCATAAAAAAACCATGTCATGTCATCTACGCCAAGACGATTAAACATCATCGCTGCCCTAACGCCGTATATGGCTTGTGCTTCTTCAGAAACGCATTCATTGTGGATACATGATTCCCCGGCGCCATCTGAATCCCAGCCCCACTCAGAAACAAATATTTTCTTTTCAGGAAAGTTTGCATCACGATATCGTAGGTCATTTAGAATTCCGCGTATAGAAGAAGTATAATTCTCGGGGTAAGTAGCCCTGCGTTCCCCGGCAGAATCATTATAATAGCTATAATGGTGTACATTTAAACCATCTATATAAGGGACAAGAGTATCAAGTAATCGAGCTCCTGCATAATTCATATAATTACCCATTTCCGCACTTGAATCCGCCGCCTGAAGAGCACAAGGAAAAACCAATAAGTCAGGGTCGGCAGCCTTGGCACCTTCTGCCATTCCTTGAAGAATTTCACGATAGAATGATGCTTGGTAATCCCATGGCTCATTGCCAATTTCTATTCTTTGAACTAGACCATTTCCAACACCTGGGCCAAAATGTTCAGCAAATGCAAAACCATAATTATATGCAGCTTGATAGGGGTTGTCCCAAATATTTTCAGGTTGGGTAACATTGGAAAACTGTATGCTCGCAAACACACCCATTCCTGCTGAATTCCAAACCTCATATTCTCTATCCCAGTCAAGCCACCATTGAGATAAACTTCCGGGCATAGCGCTATAATCAGGGGTAATATCGGGGTCAGAAACGTCCCAATTCATGTTGTGATAATTTCGAGCATGAGAACAGATTTGATTGTATTTAAAAGCGCCTTCTCCCGGGGAGAGTAGGTCAGAGTACATACCGTGACCCCACCCCCATATTCCATTGACTCCAAACATGTCA
>Ga0206678_10001033_pt1 | contig 18027 bp, 32 predicted proteins | sample M180m12015metaG_FD_155453 | JGI IMG/M metagenome (GOLD analysis project Ga0206678, IMG submission 155453) | Ammonia-oxidizing marine archaeal communities from Monterey Bay, California, United States - M1 80m 12015 | ecosystem: Environmental > Aquatic > Marine > Intertidal zone | place: USA... | reverse complement strand
TTTCAGAGTTCAAAACTTCCGTATTAATTTAACTCCCTGATATTTGAATATTTGCATTTTATTTGTACATTTGCACCCTCTAAAAAAGAGAGAATAACAATTAATGTAATAATTATTTAATTAACAGTATGCCAACTATTCAACAATTAGTACGCAAAGGAAGAACCAAATTAACTAAGAAGAGTAAATCGGCTGCTTTAGATTCTTGTCCTCAAAGAAGAGGGGTTTGTACTCGTGTTTACACGACTACACCTAAGAAACCAAACTCAGCAATGAGAAAGGTTGCAAGGGTACGTTTAACCAATGGTAAAGAGGTTAACGCGTATATCCCAGGTGAGGGACACAATCTACAAGAGCACTCGATAGTATTAGTTAGAGGTGGAAGAGTAAAAGATTTACCAGGGGTAAGATATCACATCGTTCGTGGTGCCTTGGATACAGCTGGGGTTGAGGGAAGAACTCAACGTAGATCTAAGTATGGAGCTAAACGCCCTAAGAAGTAATTTTAAATCTTTTATTAAGACAGAGACATGAGAAAAGCAAGAGCTAAAAAAAGAGTTCTTTTACCGGATCCAAAGTTTAACGATCAGTTAGCAACACGTTTTGTAAATAACTTAATGTGGGATGGTAAAAAATCAGTAGCGTTTAAAATCTTTTACGACGCACTAGAAATCGTAGATCAGAGAAAAGGTGATGAAGAAGAGAAATCTTCTTTAGAGATCTGGAAAGATGCCTTATCTAACGTTATGCCTCAGGTAGAGGTGAGAAGCCGCAGGGTAGGAGGGGCAACTTTCCAAATCCCAATGCAAATTAGACCAGACAGAAAAGTGTCTATGGCTATGAAATGGATGATTTCTTACGCTAGAAAGCGTAATGAAAAAACTATGGCACAAAAGTTAGCAGGAGAGATTCTTGCTGCTGCCAAAGAAGAAGGTTCAGCTGTAAAGAAGCGTGTTGACACGCACAAGATGGCTGAAGCAAACAAAGCATTCTCACACTTTAGATTCTAATATACCTGACAAATGGCTAGAGATTTAAAATTTACAAGAAATATTGGTATTGCTGCGCACATTGATGCTGGTAAGACTACAACAACAGAGCGTGTTTTATATTACACGGGAGTTTCTCACAAGATTGGTGAAGTTCACGATGGTGCCGCTACAATGGACTGGATGGAGCAAGAGCAAGAGAGAGGTATTACAATTACTTCTGCTGCAACAACTTGTACTTGGGAGTTTCCAACTGAAAATGGAAAAGCAACTGACGATACTAAAGGATATCACTTCAATATTATTGATACTCCTGGTCACGTTGATTTTACCGTGGAGGTAAACAGATCCCTTAGAGTTTTGGACGGTTTAGTTTTCTTGTTTTCTGCAGTAGATGGTGTTGAGCCACAATCTGAGACAAACTGGAGACTTGCTGATAACTACAAAGTTCCAAGAATTGGATTTGTAAACAAAATGGACCGTCAAGGTTCTGATTTCCTTAAAGTAAACAAGCAGGTAAAAGAGATGTTAGGTTCAAATGCTGTACCTATCGTTTTACCTATTGGTGAGGAAATGGATTTTAAAGGAGTTGTTGATTTGGTAAAAAACCGTGCAATTATTTGGCATGAAGATACCCAAGGAGCAACTTTCGATATTATCGAAATTCCTGAAGAATTAAAAGAAGAGGCAGCTCAGTACAGAGCGCAATTGATTGAAGAAGTTGCAGCTTATGACGAGAATCTTTTGGAGAAATTCATGGAAGATGAAGATTCTATCACAGAAGATGAAGTACACGCAGCTTTGAGAGCAGCAGTTATGGATATGTCTATCATACCTATGATTTGTGGTTCTGCTTTTAAAAACAAAGGAGTTCAGTTCCTATTAGATGCGGTTTGTCGTTATTTACCTTCTCCTACAGATAAAGATGATATTATTGGTACAGATCCTGATTCTGGAGAGTCTATCTCTAGAAAGCCATCTGTAAGTGATCCTTTTTCTGCATTAGCATTTAAAATTGCAACTGATCCTTTTGTAGGTCGTTTAGCATTTTTCCGTGCTTATTCAGGAAGATTAGATGCAGGTTCTTACATCTTGAACAACCGTTCTGGAAAGAAAGAGCGTATCTCTCGTATCTATCAAATGCACGCCAACAAACAGAATTCAATTGATTATATTGAAGCTGGAGATATTGGTGCAGCAGTAGGTTTTAAGGATATCAAAACAGGAGATACTATGTCCGCTTTGGATGCTCCTATCGTTTTGGAGTCTATGGATTTCCCAGATCCAGTTATCGGGGTGTCTGTTGAGCCTAAGACAAAGGCGGATGTAGATAAGTTAGGTATTGCTTTGTCAAAATTAGCAGAAGAAGATCCTACGTTCCAAGTAAAAACAGATGAGGCTTCAGGTCAAACTGTAATTTCTGGAATGGGTGAATTGCACTTAGATATTATTGTAGATCGTCTAAAACGTGAGTTCAAGGTTGATGTGAACCAAGGACAACCAAGAGTAGAGTACAAAGAAGCTCTTACACGTGTAGCAGATCACAGAGAAACTTATAAGAAGCAATCAGGTGGACGTGGTAAATTCGGTGATATCGTATTTACAATCGGCCCATCTGACGAAGATTTCAAAGGTCCTGGTTTACAGTTTGTAGACGAGATCAAAGGTGGACGTATTCCAAAGGAATTCATTCCATCTGTAGAGAAAGGATTTAGAGAGTCTATGAAAAACGGTCCTTTAGCTGGTTACGAGGTAGATACTATGAAGGTGACACTTAAGGATGGATCTTTCCACCCTGTGGATTCCGATCAGTTATCTTTCGAATTAGCTGCTAAGTTAGGATTTAAGTCTGTTGCAAAATCTGCAGGAGCTCAAATTATGGAGCCTATTATGAAACTTGAGGTATTGACACCTGAAGAGAATATGGGGGATGTAGTTGGAGATTTGAACCGTCGTCGTGGACAAGTTAATGACATGTCAGATCGTTCTGGTTCTAAAGTTGTAAAGGCTTTTGTTCCACTTTCAGAAATGTTCGGATATGTTACTTCTTTGAGAACTTTGTCTTCAGGTCGTGCAACGTCAACTATGGAATTTGATCACTACGAGTCAACACCTTCAAACGTGTCTGAGGAAGTGATTAAGGAAGCAAAAGGATCTAACGCATAATATTTACTAAAATGAGTCAAAAAATTAGAATTAAATTAAAGTCTTACGATTACAATTTAGTAGATAAATCTGCTGAGAAGATCGTAAAAACGGTAAAGGGAACAGGAGCTGTAGTTAACGGTCCAATTCCATTGCCAACACATAAGAAGATTTTCACTGTATTGCGTTCTCCACACGTAAACAAAAAATCTAGAGAGCAATTTCAATTGAGTTCTTTTAAACGTCTTTTGGATATCTATTCTTCTTCATCTAAAACTATCGATGCTTTGATGAAATTAGAATTGCCAAGTGGTGTTGAAGTTGAGATCAAAGTCTGATCCTAACACAGAGCTAAAAATACACTCAAGGCTTGCTCGTAAAGAGTAGGCCTTGAACTATAAAAATTAATTATCAATAAATTAAATATATAATATGTCTGGGTTAATTGGAAGAAAAATCGGAATGACCAGCATCTTTGACGAAAATGGAAAGAATATTCCATGTACAGTTATCGAAGCAGGTCCTTGCGTTGTCACCCAAGTCAGAACCTTAGAGGTTGACGGTTACAAAGCTGTTCAACTTGGTTTCGATGACAAAACAGCTAAGAGTACAACTAAAGCGGCCGAAGGTCACTTTAAGAAAGCTGGTTCTACTGCAAAGAAGAAAGTTGTTGAGTTTCAAGGTTTTGATGAGGAGTACAAATTAGGAGATGAAATCAGTGCTGATTTCTTCAATGAAGGAGAGTTTGTAGATGTTACAGGTGTCTCTAAAGGTAAAGGTTTCCAAGGGGTTGTAAAACGTCATGGATTTGCCGGAGTTGGTCAAGCCACTCACGGTCAACACAACCGTCTTAGAGCTCCAGGATCTATTGGTGCTGCTTCTTACCCTGCTCGTGTATTCAAAGGAATGCGTATGGCAGGTCGTATGGGAGGTGAAAATGTTAAAGTTCAAAACTTGAGAGTCTTGAAAGTAGTTGCAGACAAAAATTTACTTGTAGTAAAAGGAGCTGTACCTGGTCATAAGAACTCTTATGTAATTATTCAAAAGTAATGAAGGTAGCTGTTTTAGACATTACAGGAAAAGATACTGGTAGACAAGTTGAACTTGTAGACTCAGTTTTCGCAATGGAGCCAAATAATCATGCTGTTTATCTCGATGTTAAACAACATTTGGCAAATAAGAGACAAGGAACCCACAAAGCTAAAGAAAGAGCTGAAATTGCTGGAAGTACTAGAAAAATCAAAAAACAAAAAGGAACTGGTACAGCTCGTGCGGGTAGTATCAAGTCTCCTGTTTTTAGAGGTGGTGGTCGTATTTTTGGTCCTAGACCGAGAAATTATGGTTTTAAATTGAATAAAACTTTAAAGCGTATCGCTCGTAGATCTGCACTTTCTTTACAAGCAAAAGATCAAAATATCATGGTAGTTGAGAACTTCAATTTTGATGCTCCAAAAACCAAGAATTTTATAAACGTACTGAAAGCTTTGGAGTTAGATAACAAAAAAGCCTTGTTCGTGTTGGGTGAATCAAATAATAATGTATATTTGTCATCACGAAATTTAGAACGTGTAAAAACCATAACTGCCTCTGAATTAAGCACTTACGGTATAATGAATGCAAACAAAGTTGTTCTTGTAGAGAATGCTTTGGGAGAAATTGAATCTAATTTAGCTAAATAAGTAATCAGATGAGTATTTTAATTAAACCTGTTATTACGGAAAAAGCGACAAACGATAGCGAGTTAAACAACCGTTATACGTTCGTTGTAGCTAATAAAGCTAACAAGGTAGAAATCAGAAAAGCTGTTGAGAGCACTTATGGTGTTGCTGTAACGGCTGTTCGCACTATGAATTATCCTGTATCTAGAAACTCTAAGTTTACTAAGAAAGGGATGGTTACTGGAATGAAGGGTTCTTATAAGAAAGCCATTATTTCTATTGCGGATGGAGATACTATCGATTTTTATAACAATATCTAAGAAGAGAGATAAGAAATGTCAGTTAGAAAATTAAAACCAACAACACCAGGTCAGCGTTTTAGAGTAGTAAATGGGTTCGACGCCATTACTACTGACAAGCCGGAGAAAAGTTTATTAGCTCCGAAAAAAAGATCTGGAGGTCGAAACAGTCAAGGTAGAATGACCATGCAATATTTAGGTGGTGGTCACAAAAAGAAATATCGTATTATCGATTTCAAAAGAGATAAGACGACTATTCCTGCTACTGTAAAAACAATTGAGTACGATCCGAATCGTACTGCTTTTATTGCTTTGTTGAATTATGTAGATGGTGAAAAGCGTTATGTTATCGCTCAAGCTGGTCTTCAAGTTGGACAAACAGTTGTTTCAGGTACGGGTGTTGCTCCAGAAGTGGGTAATGCAATGCCTTTAAGTGAAATTCCTTTAGGAACAGCAATTTCTTGTATTGAACTAAGACCTGGTCAAGGAGCTGTAATGGCTCGTTCGGCTGGTGCTTTTGCGCAATTAATGGCGAGAGATGGTAAATATGCTACTATTAAACTTCCATCAGGAGAAACTAGATTAATCCTTTTGACTTGTATGGCTACAATCGGAGTTGTTTCAAACTCTGATCACCAATTACTCGTTTCAGGTAAAGCTGGTAGATCTAGATGGTTAGGTAGAAGACCTAGAACTAGAGCAATGGTTAAAAACCCTGTCGATCACCCAATGGGTGGTGGTGAAGGGAAGTCCGCAGGTGGACACCCAAGATCTAAAAATGGTATTCCAGCGAAAGGTTATAGAACTCGTTCTAAAACTAAAGCTAGTAATAAGTATATAATCGAACGCAGAAAAAAATAATAAGATATGGCACGTTCATTAAAAAAAGGACCTTACGTATTTCACAAGCTTGAGAAAAAGGTTTTAGCAAATGTAGAGTCTGATAGAAAAGATGTAATCAAGACTTGGTCTAGATCATCTATGATTACTCCAGACTTCGTAGGACAGACAATCGCTGTTCACAATGGTCGTCAGTTTGTTCCAGTTTATGTAACTGAGAACATGGTAGGACACAAGTTAGGCGAATTCTCACCGACACGTACTTTTAGAGGACACGGTGCAGATAGAAAAAATAAAGGTAAAAAATAATAAGAAATGGGAGTTCGTAAAAAAAATATGGCAGCTCAGTTAAAGGAAGCTCGTAAGACTCAGGTCATGGCGAAGCTAACTAACTGCCCAACATCACCGCGTAAAATGCGTTTAGTTGCTGATCAAGTAAGAGGTGTTGAAGTTGAAAAAGCTCTTCAGATCTTAAAGTTTAGCCCTAAAGAAGCATCTATCAATTTAGAGAAATTATTATTGTCTGCCATTGCAAATTGGCAAGCAAAAAATGAGGACGCTAGCATTGAAGACGCCGGTTTATTCATTAAAGAGATCTGTGTGGATAGCGCAGGTATGTTAAAGAGATTGAGACCAGCACCACAAGGTCGTGCACATAGAATTCGCAAGCGTTCTAATCACGTGACTTTAGTGTTGGGAAATAATAATATTGAAAGCAATTCATAAATAGTATGGGACAGAAAACAAATCCAATAGGGAATCGTTTAGGAATTATCAGAGGATGGGAGTCTAACTGGTATGGTGGAAATGACTATGGTGATAAAATTGCTGAAGATGACAAAATAAGAAAGTACGTTCGTGCTAGATTATTTAAAGCAAGTGTTTCTAGAGTTATTATTGAGCGTACGCTTAAACTTGTAACCGTTACTATCACTACTGCTAGACCTGGTATCATTATCGGGAAAGGTGGTCAAGAGGTAGACAAGTTAAAAGAAGAGCTTAAGAAGATCTCAGGAAAAGATGTGCAGATTAATATCTTTGAAATTAAACGTCCAGAACTTGATGCTACTTTAGTTGCTGCATCTATTGCTCGTCAGATTGAGAATCGTATCTCATACCGTCGTGCAATCAAGATGTCCATCGCTGCTGCGATGCGTATGAATGCTGAAGGAATCAAGATTCAGATTGCAGGTCGTTTAAACGGTGCTGAAATGGCTCGTACAGAGCACTACAAAGAAGGAAGAATTCCTCTCTCTACCTTCCGTGCTGATATTGATTACGCACTAGTTGAAGCCCACACAACTTATGGCCGTTTAGGTGTAAAAGTGTGGATCATGAAAGGTGAGGTATATGGTAAACGTGAACTATCTCCGTTAGTAGGATTGTCTAAGAAACAATCTGGTAAAGGTGGTCCTCGTAAACCGCAAGCTCGCAAAAGAAAATAATTTTTAAAAGTAGAATTTAAAAATGTTACAGCCAAAGAGAGTAAAATTCCGTAAGGTACAGAAAGGTAAAGGTAATTTGAAAGGGAACTCTAATAGAGGAAACCAACTTTCAAATGGTATGTTTGGTATAAAAGCGTTGGATCAATGCTTGTTAAATTCTCGTCAGATCGAAGCAGCTCGTATTGCAGCTACTCGTTACATGAAGAGAGAAGGACAGCTTTGGATCAAAATTTTTCCAGACAAGCCTATTACAAAGAAGCCTCTAGAAGTACGTATGGGTAAAGGTAAGGGAGCTCCTGAATATTTCGTTGCAGTTATTAAGCCAGGTAGAATTTTGTTTGAAGTAGGTGGAGTGCCTATGGATATCGCAAAAGAAGCTTTGCGTTTAGCAGCTCAAAAATTACCGACAAAAACAAAGTTTGTAATCGCGAGAGATTTTGATCACGCTTAATTGATAATAGTATGAAACAGTCAGAAATTAAAGAATTATCAACGGCAGATTTACAAGAAAAGCTTGGAGCGTTGAAAAAAAACTATACAGATCTTAAAATGGCTCATTCTTTGACTCCATTAGAGAATCCAATGGAGGTTAAAGTCCTTAGAAAAACTGTGGCAAGACTTGCTACGGAATTAACTAAAAGAGAATTACAATAACTGTAGTTAATTAAGAGATGGAAAACAGAAATCTTAGAAAAGAAAGAATAGGTGTTGTATCTAGTAACAAAATGGAGAAATCCATTGTTGTTTCTGAGGTGAAGAAAGTAAAACACCCAATGTACGGTAAATTCGTAAAGAAGACCAAAAAGTATGTTGCGCACGATGAGGCGAACGATTGTAATGTTGGAGATACGGTAAGAATCATGGAAACAAGACCTTTAAGTAAATCTAAACGTTGGAGATTAGTAGAAATCCTAGAAAGAGCTAAATAATATGTTACAGACAGAATCAAGATTATCAGTAGCCGATAATACGGGAGCTAAAGAAGTTTTAGTTATTCGTGTTTTAGGAGGAACAAAAAAGCGTTATGCTTCTGTAGGGGACAAAATTGTAGTTTCAGTAAAGAGTGCTACTCCTAACGGAAATGCGAAGAAAGGACAAGTGTCTAGAGCAGTTGTTGTTCGTACGAAGAAAGAAGTTAGACGTAAAGACGGATCTTATATCAGATTTGATGACAATGCATGTGTATTGTTAAATGCCTCTGAAGAGATGATGGGAACTCGTGTTTTTGGACCAGTTGCCAGAGAACTTCGTGATAAGCAGTTTATGAAAATTGTATCATTAGCACCTGAAGTGCTTTAAATTTTTAATAGAGATGACAAAGCTAAAAATTAAATCAGGAGATACAGTAAAAGTAATTGCTGGAGAAAACAAAGGACAAGAAGGTAAGGTTACTAAAGTTGTTATAGAAAAGAATCGCGCATTCGTTGAAGGTGTGAATATGGTTTCTAAGCACACTAAACCAAGCGCTCAAAGTCCTCAAGGAGGAATTGTAAAGAAGGAAGCTTCTATCCATATTTCTAACTTAATGTTAGTTGAGAACGGTGAAACTACTCGTGTAGGATACCGTATGGAAGATGGTAAGAAGGTGAGATTCTCAAAAAAATCAGATAAAGCAATTTAAGATGAGTTATACACCAAGACTTAAAGAAGAATATAAAGGTAGAGTGATGAAATCACTTACTGAAGAGTTTGGTTACAAAAATGTAATGCAAGTCCCTAAACTAGAGAAAATCGTAGTTAGTAAGGGTGTAGGAGCTGCTATTGCTGACAAGAAATTAATCGATTACGCTTTAGAAGAGTTATCGACAATTACTGGTCAAAAAGCTGTAGCTACTATCTCAAAGAAGGATGTGGCATCTTTTAAATTACGTAAGGGTATGCCAATTGGTGCGAAAGTTACTTTGCGCGGAACGAAAATGTATGAATTCTTAGACAGATTGATTACTATTTCTTTGCCACGTGTACGTGACTTCCAAGGTATCAAGGCTAATGGTTTTGACGGTAGAGGAAATTATAACCTCGGTATTACAGAACAAATCATTTACCCTGAGATCAATATCGATAAAGTGAACAAAATCGGTGGAATGGATATCACATTTGTGACAACCGCAGACACGGATAAGGAAGCTAAATCATTATTAGGCGAATTAGGTTTACCATTTAAAAAGAATTAGACATGGCTAAAGAATCAATGAAAGCCCGTGAGGTGAAAAGAGCAAAAACGGTTGCTAAGTATGCTGAGAAAAGAAAAGCTTTGAAAGAAGCTGGAGATTACGAAGCGTTACAGAAACTTCCAAAGAATGCATCACCTGTACGTATGCACAATCGTTGTAAGTTAACAGGAAGACCAAAAGGATATATGCGTCAATTTGGACTTTCTCGTGTTACTTTCCGTGAGATGGCTAACCAAGGGTTGATCCCAGGAGTGAAAAAAGCAAGTTGGTAAACAAAAAATTTAAGTAAAGATGTACACAGATCCAATAGCAGACTTCTTAACGAGAGTAAGAAATGCGATTTTAGCAGGACACAGAGTAGTGGAATCACCTTCTTCAAATTTGAAGAAAGAGATCACTAAAATTTTGTTTGACCAAGGATATATTTTAAGTTATAAATTCGAGGATAGCGATGTTCAAGGAAATATCAAAATAGCTTGAAATATGACAAGCAAACAAAAGAATCTGTAATTAGAAAAATTGAACGTATCAGTACACCTGGTCTTCGTAAATATGTTGCAGCATCAGAGATGCCGCGTGTATTAAACGGATTAGGTATCGCTATCGTTTCAACGTCAAAGGGTGTTATGACTAACAAGCAGGCACGCACAGAGAACGTTGGAGGGGAAGTTTTATGTCACGTTTATTAATAAAGTAAAGTAAGATGTCAAGAATAGGAAAAAGCCCAATAGTTGTACCTGCTGACGTAACCTTAACTATCGATGGTAGTACGGTTGTCGTTAAAGGTAAACTCGGCGAGTTATCTCAAGAAATAGGTACAGAAATCAGTATGAAATTAGAAGAAGGTGTTCTGACTTTGTCACGTCCATCGGATTCTAAGGATCATAGAGCTAAGCACGGTTTATACCGCGCGTTAATCAGTAACATGATTGAAGGTGTATCTAAAGGTTTTACAAAAGAATTAGAATTAGTTGGTGTAGGTTACAGAGCTTCTAACCAAGGTCAAGTTTTAGATTTGGCTTTAGGTTTCTCTCACAATATCATTTTGGACATTGCTCCTGAGGTGAAAGTAGAGGCTATATCTGAAAAAGGTAAGAACCCTATAGTTAAATTAAGTTCTTTTGACAAACAGTTAGTAGGACAGGTAGCGGCAAAAATAAGATCTTTCCGTAGTCCAGAACCATACAAAGGAAAAGGAATTAAATTCGTCGGTGAAGAAATTAGAAGAAAAGCAGGTAAATCTGCATAATTTATAGTATTATGGCATTATCAAAGCTTGAAAGACGTCACAGAATTAAGCAAAGAATTCGCAAGATTGTATCCGGAACTTCAGAGAGACCTCGTCTATCTGTATTCCGTTCAAACAAAGAAATCTACGCACAACTTGTTGACGATTTAAATGGAAAAACATTAGTTTCTTGTTCATCAAGAGACAAAGATATTGACGCGGCAGGGTCTAAACTTGAAGTAGCTACTTCAGTTGGAAAGGCGGTTGCTGAAAAAGCAGTTGCGGCTGGAGTTACAAATGTAGCTTTTGATCGTAACGGTTATTTGTATCACGGAAGAATCAAGGCTTTAGCAGACGGTGCTAGAGAGGCAGGTTTAAAATTTTAATAGGAACTATGAGTACTAAATACAAAAACATAGAAAGAGTTAAGCCTAGTGGTTTGGAATTAGTAGATCATCTAGTAGGTGTTCAACGTGTTACAAAAGTAACTAAAGGTGGTAGAACTTTTGGATTTTCTGCAATTGTAGTTGTAGGAAATGGAGATGGTGTAGTAGGACATGGTCTTGGTAAATCTTTAGACGTTGCTTCAGCTATCGCAAAAGCAATTGAAGATGCTAAGAAAAACTTAGTTCGTATTCCAATTATTAGCGCTACTTTGCCGCACGAAGTGAAAGGGAAATTTGGAGGTGCGAAAGTATTCCTAAAACCTGCATCACATGGTACTGGAGTTATTGCTGGTGGAGCTGTACGTTCGGTTTTGGATTCTGTAGGAGTACATGATGTACTTTCAAAATCACAAGGATCTTCAAACCCTCACAATGTAGTGAAAGCTACGTTTGATGCTTTACACCAATTGAGAAGCGCACAGCAAGTGGCTGATCAAAGAGGTATTTCTTTAGATAAATTGTTCAAAGGATAATCGTAACTACAATGGGAAAAATTAGAATTAAACAAGTAAGAAGCCAAATCAGACGTCCTCAAGATCAGAAGAGAACGCTTGAAGCTTTAGGCTTAAGAAAGATGAACCAAGTAGTTGAGCACGATGATTCTGCAACAATTCTTGGAATGGTAAATAAAGTTAAACACTTAATTTCTGTTGAAGAAATTAAATAACATATTCTAGACATGAGTTTAAGTAACTTAAAACCGGCAGGAGGATCTGTTAAAAAAGGTAAGAGAATAGCTAGAGGACAAGGTTCTGGTAAAGGTGGTACCGCTACTAGAGGACATAATGGTCAAAAGTCTCGTTCAGGTTATTCTAGAAAGATTGGTTTTGAAGGTGGTCAGATGCCTCTTCAAAGACGTGTGCCTAAGTTTGGATTTACAAACATAAACCGCAAGGAATATGTTGGTGTGAATCTAGATAAACTTCAGGAACTCGTAGAAAATGGACGTATTACTGAAACTGTTGATATGGCTGTTCTTGTAGAGAACCGTTTGGCTCGCAAAAATGACTTAGTGAAAATTTTAGGTCGTGGTGAGTTGAAAGCTAAATTGAATATTACAGTTCATAAATATACTGCAACTGCTAAGCAAGCTATTGAAGCTGCTGGTGGATCTGCGGATACCCTATAAATATCCCCTAGTAAATGAAAAAATTTATATCTACTATAGAAGACATTTGGAAGATTGAAGAATTGCGTACTAAGATTCTTTTAACTTTAGGTTTGATGGCGGTTTACCGTTTTACAGCGCAGATTCCACTGCCTGGTATCGATCCTTTAGCACTAGACGCTTTAGCAGCTCAAACTGACTCAGGTCTTCTTGGTTTATTAAACGCATTTACAGGTGGTGCATTTGCACAAGCTTCAATTATGGCATTAGGAATAATGCCATATATTTCTGCTTCTATTGTTGTTCAGTTAATGGGTCTAGCGATTCCTTATCTACAGAAACTTCAAAAGGATGGAGAAAGTGGAAGAAAGAGAATTAACCAAATCACAAGGTGGTTGACTATAGGTATTACTATGGTTCAAGGACCTGCTTACATTGCTAACATGCATAGTATTTTACCAGAATCGTCTTTCCTAGTTGGGAATTTCGAATTTGTTGTTTCTTCTATGGTGTTGTTGACAGCAGGTACTATCTTTGCCATGTGGTTAGGAGAAAAGATAACTGATAAAGGTATTGGTAACGGAATTTCATTACTTATTATGATCGGAATTATAGCGCGCTTCCCGAGTTCATTTGTTCAAGAGATTTACTCTAGAACAGAGCAGTCGAATGGAGGTCTGATTATGATTCTTATCGAAGTTGTTGTTTGGTTTGCTATTATTTTAGCTTCAGTATACTTGGTTACTGCTGTTCGAAGAATACCAGTACAATACGCTAGACGTACTGCTGTTGGAAATATTCAAGACGTTGCAGGTGCAAGACAGTATATTCCATTAAAATTAAACTCTGCAGGAGTTATGCCAATCATCTTTGCACAAGCTATTATGTTTGTACCAGGGGCTTTGGCGAGAAATGCTGAAGGTGGCGCTGCCTCTTTCCTAGCTAGTTTTGCAGACTTTAACGGTTTGGGTTATAACGTTTTGTTTGCTGTTTTAATTATAGTGTTTAGTTATTTCTATACAGCGATAACTATACCTACTAATAAGATGGCAGATGATTTGAAGAAAAGTGGTGGATTTATTCCTGGTGTTAAGCCTGGTGCGGATACAGCTGATAAATTAGACGGTATTCTTTCTCGTATTACTTTTCCAGGTTCACTATTCTTGGCTTTAATTGCTGTTTTACCAGCAGTTGTCGCTCAATTTGGTGTTCAGCAAAACTGGGCATTGTTTTATGGTGGTACTTCATTGATCATTATGGTTGGTGTAGCTATCGATACAATTCAACAAATTAATTCTTATTTATTGAATCGTCATTACGATGGTTTGATGAAGACAGGATCAAGAAGAAAAGCTTCAATCTAAGACTATGGCAAAGCAATCAGCAATACAATTAGACGGAAGAATAACAGAGGCCTTATCAAATGCAATGTTCCGCGTTGAACTTGATAATGGACATATTGTTACTGCACATATTTCAGGTAAGATGCGTATGCACTACATTAAGTTGTTACCTGGAGATAAAGTGAAGTTAGAAATGAGTCCTTACGATTTGACTAAGGCTAGAATTACTTATAGATACTAAGATACTAATAGAATAAAACGATGAAAGTTAGAGCATCAGTAAAAAAGAGAAGTGCCGAGTGCAAGATTGTGCGAAGAAAAGGCAGATTATATGTAATCAACAAAAAGAATCCTAGATTTAAACAAAGACAAGGATAATTATGGCAAGAATAGCAGGTATTGACATTCCTAGAAACAAAAGAGGAGTTATCGCATTAACTTATATCTTTGGTGTGGGAAGAAGTAGAGCTAAACAAGTTTTAGCAGCGTCAGGAGTTGACGAGAGTACTAAAGTTCAAGATTGGACAGATGAGGAAATCGGAAAAATTCGTGAGAATGTAGGATCTTTTACTATTGAAGGTGAATTGCGTTCAGAGGTTCAATTAAACATCAAACGTTTAATGGATATCGGATGTTACAGAGGTATTCGTCATCGTGCAGGGCTTCCATTGAGAGGTCAGCGTACTAAGAATAACTCTCGTACTAGAAAAGGAAAGAGAAAAACAGTAGCTAACAAAAAGAAAGCAACTAAATAATAACTAGGAATTATGGCAAAATCAAGTGCAAAAAAACGTAAAGTTATTGTTGAAGCTATCGGTGAAGCACATATCACAGCTTCGTTTAACAACATAATTATCTCATTGACAAACAAGAAGGGTGAAGTGATCGCATGGTCGTCAGCTGGAAAAATGGGATTTAGAGGATCTAAGAAAAACACTCCTTACGCAGCTCAAACTGCAGCTGAGGATTGTGCAGGTGTAGCTAGAGAAGCTGGATTGCGCAAGGTAAAGGTATACGTAAAAGGACCTGGAAATGGTCGTGAAAACGCAATCAGAACATTGCACAACTCTGGAATCGAAGTAACTGAGATTATCGATGTTACTCCAATGCCACACAATGGATGTCGTCCTCCAAAAAGACGTAGAGTATAATTTAATATATTTATTAACTGAAATAGGATTTCTATTATCGAAGGATATAAGCCTGAATTCATAATACCTATTTAAAATAACAGAAAATGGCAAGATATACAGGACCAAAAACTAAAATCGCACGTAAGTTTGGCGAAGCGATTTTTGGAGATGACAAAGCGTTTGAAAAACGTAATTATCCTCCAGGACAACATGGGGTTTCTAAACGTAGAGGGAAGAAATCAGAGTATGCAATTCAATTGCAAGAAAAACAAAAAGCTAAATATACTTACGGTATTTTAGAGCGTCAATTCAGTAACTTATTTGCTGAGGCTTCTAGAAGAAAAGGTATTACTGGTGAATTGTTATTACAATTATGTGAATCTCGTTTAGATAATGTTGTTTACCGTTTAGGTGTTGCTAACTCTAGAAGAGCTGCAAGACAATTAGTATCACATAGACATATTACTGTCAATGGTGAGATTGTAAATATTCCATCTTATTCTTTAAAAGCTGGTGATGTTGTGGGAGTAAGAGAAAAATCCAAGTCTTTAGAAGCTATCGAAAGTGCACTAGCTGGAAACAGCAGTGTATACGAGTGGTTGACTTGGAACGCTGAAACGAAGCAGGGAACTTATGTAAGTATTCCTGAACGTCTACAGATTCCAGAAAATATCAAAGAACAATTAATTGTAGAGTTATACTCTAAATAATTTTTGACACCAGTTAAACTATGGCAATTTTAAATTTTCAGAAACCAGACAAAGTAATCATGATAGAATCTACCGATTTTGAAGGTAGATTTGAGTTTCGTCCTTTAGAACCAGGTTTTGGTTTGACGGTTGGAAACGCTTTGCGTCGTGTGCTTTTGTCTTCTCTAGAAGGTTTCGCTATCACTTCTCTTCGAGTGGAAGGTGTAGAGCATGAGTTCTCTACAATTCCCGGAGTAGTGGAAGACGTAACCGAAATTATCTTGAATCTTAAACAAGTTCGTTTTAAGAAACAGATTGAAGATACGGATCGCGAATCTGTTAACGTTTCAGTTTCAGGTCAAGGACAATTGACTGCAGGTGATTTGCAAAAATTCATCTCCGGTTTCCAAGTATTGAATACGGATTTGGTTATCTGTAACATGGAAGAGTCTGTTAAGATTGACATGGAATTATCTATCGAAAAAGGTAGAGGATTCGTTCCAGCTGAAGAGAATAAAAAATCAAATGCACCACTAGGTACTATATTTACAGATTCTATTTACACTCCAATAAAGAATGTAAAATATGCTGTAGAGAATTACCGTGTAGAGCAGAAGACGGATTACGAGAAATTAGTTTTTGATATAAAAACAGATGGATCTATCAATCCTAAGGCCGCTCTTACTGAAGCTGCAAAGATTTTAATTCACCACTTTATGTTGTTTTCTGATGAGCGTATCACCCTTGAGGCTGATGAGCGTGCTCAAACAGAAACATATGATGAGGAATCTTTACACATGCGTCAGTTGTTGAAAACAAAATTAATCGATATGGATCTTTCGGTTCGTGCGTTGAATTGTTTGAAAGCAGCAGAGGTTGAAACACTGGGAGACTTAGTGTCATATAACAAGAATGACTTGATGAAGTTTAGAAACTTTGGAAAAAAATCATTGACTGAACTAGATGAGCTAGTGAATTCAAAAGGATTGAGTTTCGGAATGGATTTGAGCAAGTACAAATTAGATAAAGAATAACCACAAACTACGGTTTAAAAGGTTTTAGAGATGAGACACGGAAAGAAATTTAACCATTTAGGAAGAAAGACAGCCCACAGAAAAGCAATGTTGGCTAATATGGCTTGTTCTTTAATAGAGCACAAGCGCATAAATACGACTGATGCAAAAGCTAAGGCTTTACGTCAGTTTATTGAACCCTTAATTACAAAGTCTAAAACAGACAACACGCACAATCGTCGTGTAGTATTTAGTTATTTACGTAATAAATTTGCTGTTACAGAATTGTTTAAAGAGGTTTCTGTAAAAGTTGCGGATCGTCCAGGAGGATATACTCGTATAATCAAATTAGGAAATCGTCAAGGAGATAATGCTTCTATGGCTATGATTGAACTAGTTGATTACAACGAAGTATACAATCCAAACGGAGCGAAGAAAAAGAAATCTACTCGTAGAGGTAGAAAGAAAGCTACGGCTACTGAGGCAGCTCCTGTTGCACCAGCTACTGAAGAAGCTTCAGAAGAATAATATGTATTAGTACTATTAAATATTAAAAGGATAAGTTATTTTAGCTTATCCTTTTTTTTTGAAAATTATTTGTAGATATGAAAAAATTTGAACAACACAAGAAGGCAGTTTTACTACTTGCGGACGGAACTGTTTTTGAGGGGAGGTCTATTGGTATCGAAGGTACCGCGGTAGGAGAAATTTGTTTTAATACCGGTATGACTGGTTACCAAGAAGTTTTTACAGACCCATCTTATTTTGGTCAATTGATGGTTACTACCAATGCTCATATTGGTAACTATGGTGTAAATAAAGAAGAAGTCGAATCCGAAAGTATCAAGATTTCTGGTTTGATTTGCCGAAACTTTTCCATGAATTATTCTCGTATTGATGCAGAGGGTAGTCTTTTTGATTATTTCAAGGATCAAAATGTTGTGGCAATATCTGATGTGGACACACGAGCAGTAGTATCTTATATTAGAGATAAAGGTGCGATGAATGCCGTTATTTCAACAAACACGGATATTGAAGCGCTGAAAGAGGAGTTATCTGGTGTCCCGGAAATGGTCGGATTGGAACTGGCCTCTTCAGTCAGTACGAAAGAAGCCTACACTATTGGAGATCCTAACGCGTCCATACGTGTTGCTGCTTTAGATTTAGGTATTAAAAAGAATATTCTAAGAAACCTTGTCAAAAGAGATTGTTTTGTAAAGGTCTTTCCTTACAACGCTACTTTTGAAGAGTTAAAATCTTTTGATCCACACGGATACTTTTTATCTAACGGTCCTGGTGATCCAGAACCTTTGGTTGAAGCTCAAACGTTGGCAAAGAAGGTTATCGAGGCAGGTGCTCCACTTTTCGGAATTTGTTTAGGTCATCAAGTGATCGCTAACGCGAATGATATGACTACCTATAAAATGCACAATGGGCATCGCGGAATCAATCACCCTGTTATCAATTTATTAACAGGTAAAGGAGAGATTACTTCGCAAAATCACGGTTTTGTTGTC
>Ga0206678_10001022_pt1 | contig 18106 bp, 16 predicted proteins | sample M180m12015metaG_FD_155453 | JGI IMG/M metagenome (GOLD analysis project Ga0206678, IMG submission 155453) | Ammonia-oxidizing marine archaeal communities from Monterey Bay, California, United States - M1 80m 12015 | ecosystem: Environmental > Aquatic > Marine > Intertidal zone | place: USA... | reverse complement strand
CCTCAGGGCAAATTGTTCTAGATGCCTGTTGTGCGCCCGGCGGTAAAACCTGTCATATCCTTGAGAGCGCCCAAAATCTGCAGTCACTTTTAGCAGTCGACTCTGAACCCAGACGTCTGACTCGGGTGGAAGAAAATTTATCGCGCCTTAACCTAAAAGCCAACCTTGTTGCTGCTGATGTTTCAGCGTTGGATGCTTGGTGGGATAAAACTCCCTTTGACAGAATTTTATTAGACGCTCCCTGCTCAGCAACGGGCGTTATAAGGCGCCACCCAGACATCAAAATACTGCGTAAACCGGCAGATATTGATAAGCTAGCAAAAATTCAGCTGCGGTTGATTGAAAGTCTCTGGCAAACTCTCGTAAATGAGGGTATTTTAGTCTATGCAACCTGTTCAGTGCTGCCTGAGGAAAATGATCTGGTGGTCAAGGCTTTTGTCCGGTCACGGACTGATGTAGAAATAATGACTATTGACGAAGCTTGGGGTGTGGCCACTGTTTGCGGTCGACAATTATTTCCAGCCGCTGATGGTCACGATGGGTTTTACTATGCAAAGCTTCGTAAAACGTCGCCGTCAGTTGTAAACGCTGACAATAAAGCGGGAAGGTAATGAAAATAATAATAGTAGGTGCAGGTCAAGTTGGTGGAACTCTGGCAGAAAACTTAGCGCGCGAGTATAACGACATTACCCTGATTGATATTAACGAGCATGCTTTGCGCTCTCTGCAAGACCGGCTTGATATTCGCACTGTGGTTGGCACCGGTTGTTACCCTGATGTATTAGTGAAGGCGGGTATTGAAGATGCTGATATGCTCGTCGCTGTTACCAGCAGCGATGAAGCAAATATTATTGCCTGCCAAGTTGCATACTCTCTATTTCATACTCCCACCAAAATTGCGCGCGTAAGAGCATACAGTTACACAAACCCAAAATATAAAAACGTGCTTTTTAATGCTAAAAATATGCCTGTTGATGTGATGATTGCTCCCGAGCAAGCTGTTACAGACTATGTTCGCAAGCTAATAGAGCAGCCGGGGGCATTGCAAGTCCTGGATTTTGCCGATGGCGTGATTCAATTAGTAGGCCTACGTGCAGTTAAAGATAGCCCTCTAGTTGGCCAAGAATTGCGCACATTAAAAGAGCATATGCCCAAAGCCGACGCAAGGGTGGCTGCTATTTATCGAAAGGAAGGTGCTATTTTCCCTGTGGGCGATACTGTCATTGAAGATGGAGATGAAGTTTTCTTTATTGCCGCTAAGAAAAATATACGTAAAGTCATGAGCGAGCTGCGCCGGCTGGAGAAACCCTACCATCGTCTAGTGATTGCTGGAGGCGGTAATATTGGGTTTCGATTAAGTAAAGCCTTAGAAGAAAATTATAATATTAAAATTATTGAGTCTTCTCCTGAACGCGCCGCTTTTCTCTCTGAAAAGCTTGATCATGCTGTTGTACTCAACGGCTCAGCCACTGATCAAGAACTGTTGCTTGATGAAAATATTGATAAAACTGATGTATTCCTCGCGCTTACCAATGATGACGAAGTTAACATCATGGCCTCGCTGCTAGCCAAACGTCTTGGGGCCAAAAAAGTCATGACTCTGATCAGCAATCCTGTTTATGCCGATCTCATGCAAGGTGGGGAAATTGATATTGCAATCTCACCACAACAGGTCACCACAAGCTCTTTGTTAACCCATGTAAGGCAGGGAGATACAGTAAGTGTGCATTCTCTAAGAAGAGGCGCTGCAGAAGCGTTAGAATTTATTGTGCACGGAGATGCCAAGTCATCAAAAGTTGTAGGTCGGGCTATTGGCGATATTAAGTCACCCCCTGGCTCAACCCTAGCCGCGTTAGTACGCGATGGCGAGGTAATTATCGCGCATCATGATACCGTGATCGAGAATAATGACCATGTAATTGTATTCGTGGTTGATAAAGAAAATACCAAGGCCGTGGAGAAGCTCTTTGCGGTAGGGTTCACTTTTTTCTAGGGTAGCCATCTCTATGCACATTGCTGTTATCGCGAGAGTTTTGGGCATGCTGTTAATGATTTTCAGCTTGACCATGTTATCCCCCATTATTGTGGCCTCAATCTACGAAGAAAATACCTCGTCGATGTTTGTACTCGCCTTTGCTATCACTCTTTTGGTTGGGTTGACTTTTTGGCTGCCCACGAAAAGCCATCGAGGTGAGTTGAGAACTCGTGACGGCTTCGTTGTTACAGTGTTTTTCTGGCTGGTGCTTAGCGGTTTTGGATCCTTGCCGTTAATGTTATCTGAAGCAACTAATTTAGCTTTTATTGATGCACTTTTTGAATCAGTGTCAGGGCTCACAACAACGGGCGCTACCGTACTGTCTGGCCTTGACGATCTTCCAAAATCAATTCTTTATTATCGCCAACAGCTACAATGGCTGGGGGGCATAGGCATTGTCGTCATAGCTGTGGCAATCTTACCAATGCTTGGAATTGGTGGCATGCAAATTTATCGCGCAGAAACTCCTGGGCCGGTCAAGGACTCCAAACTAACCCCACGAATTGCAGAAACAGCCAATGTGTTATTTAAAATATATCTAACCCTAACCGCCGTTTGTGCTTTAGCCTACTGGGCTGCCGGAATGAGCGGATTTGACGCCATTGGCCATAGTTTTTCTACGGTTGCAATCGGTGGCTTTTCTACTCATGACGCTAGCATTGGTTTTTTTGATAGCGACATAATCATGGCGATATGTGCGTTTTTCATGGTTATTTCAGGCCTTAATTTTGCCCTGCATTACCTCGTTTGGAACAACCGAAGTCTGAGCTTTTATTGGACAGATCCAGAAGCCAGAATGTATGGATACTTACTCTTATTTGGAGCAGCCGTAACCTGTTTATACCTTTATTTCAGTGGTACCTACGGTCTGGAAGACAGTATCAGTCTCGGCGTTTTTCAGCTTGTATCAATATTGACTACCACTGGGTTCACCACCACTGACTTTAATTCATGGCCATCGTTCCTCCCGTTCTTTTTAATATTTTTGTCATTTTTTGGAGCCTGTGCGGGATCTACTGGCGGTGGTATTAAAATAGGTAGAATGCTAATCATGGCTCAACAAGGAATTAGAGAAGTTTATCGCCTTGTCCACCCAAATGCGCTGCTCCCCATCAAAATCCGAAATCGTAGGATACCCGAACGAGTCACTGATGCTATATGGGCCTTTTTTGGTGTTTATTTGGGTGTTTTTTATTTAATGGTTTTACTTCTTTTAGCCGCAGGTCTTGACTATGTTACTGCTTGGTCAGCCACAGCCGCCGCTCTCAATAATTTGGGCCCTGGTCTTGGTGCGGTGGCCACAAATTATGCGGATATTGGAACGTTCGCCAAAAGCGTATTGTGCTGGGGAATGTTACTCGGACGGTTAGAGATCTTTACACTTTTGGTTTTATTCACTCCTACTTTTTGGAGAAACTAATCAGCGGCCTTCATTAGCCGCTGACATCGTTTTTGGTAAGTTATTCTTTGCGGGCTTCGTAATAAGCTTCTTCAGAAATAGCATGATATGCCGTTGCCTGCCGCTGAAATGCTTTGACCGACTCAGCAATTCGTCGAGCAATGTCTGAATCATCGGCCAATTCTTCAAGCATCTCTGCGGAGATTCCTCTAAGTTCACTAACAACTTCATCGGGTAACTTTCTCAATTGCACCCCATGAGTTTCAACCAAGGTGACTAATGCTTCGTTATTTCGCGCAGTGTACTCGTCCAGCATATCTTGGTTAACGGCCCTTGCTGCAACCTCGACTATAGTCTGTAAATCTTTTGGTAACATCGCATAGGCGTCTTTGTTAACAATTAATTCAAGGGTAGGGCCTGGCTCATGCCACCCAGGGTAATAGTAGTATTTGGCAACCTGATGGAATCCCAAGGCAATATCGTTATAAGGGCTAACCCACTCAAGAGCATCAATAACTCCCGTCTGCATTGCTGTATACAGTTCACCACCAGAGATTGTTACCGAAACACCCCCCGCACGGGTAATCACATCGCCTCCTAATCCGGGGATGCGCATTTTTAGCCCCTTGATATCCTCCATTGAATTAATTTCTCGATTAAACCAGCCGGCCATTTGAACGCCTGTATTACCGCCTGCAAAAGGAATTAAATTGAATTCGTCATAGAGCTCTCTCCATAGCTCCAGACCTCCGCCATAATGGAGCCAGCCGTTCATTTCTTGAGCATTCAAGCCAAAGGGGACCGAAGTAAAGAATGCAGTTGCCTTAGATTTTCCGGTCCAGTAGTAAGAAGCCCCATGGCCCATCTGTGCAGTTCCCTGGGAAACAGCATCAAACACCTCAAAAGCTGGCACTAGCTGACCCGCACCAAATACTTTTATCTTTAAGCGGCCTCCACTCATCGCCTCAACTTGTTTAGCAAAGTTCTCAGGAGCCAATCCTAAACCTGGATAATTCTTAGGCCAGGTGGTTACCAACTTCCACTCAAAAGTCTCCTGATTAGCAATTGAACTGTGCGTTGTTGCCTCATTTACGGTCTCTCCGCAGCTCACTAATAAAAAAGCCATCAAGGTGGCTAATATAATTCGCATTACTTTTCCCTCTTATACTGGTTAGATCCTACTGTGTCATTAAAGCGCGGCAAGATTAGCTGAGGCCAGAATTAGAATTTTTGTGCCCACCTCTTCGAAACTTACATGGACTCTAGCCCGGGGTCCATTACCCTCAAAATTCAGAATCACTCCCTCACCATATACATTGTGGTTAACTTGTTGTCCCAACTGAAACCCTGTGTCGTCCCCCTCATCACTTCGGATTGAACTAGCCGCATAACTGGTTGGCCGAGCAATTGTATTTTGTAATCTTACTTCTTCGATGACATCTTTGGGAATATCGCGGACAAACCGCGAAACAGAATTAAACGATTCGCTGCCGTAAATAGTTCGGCTCTCGGCGAAGGTCAGATATAATTTCTCCATGGCACGAGTAATGCCTACATAGGCTAATCTTCGCTCTTCTTCTAAACGACCAGGCTCATCCAGAGACATTTTATGAGGAAAGAGGTTTTCTTCCATTCCAGCGATAAATACTAAAGGAAACTCTAATCCTTTAGCGCTGTGCAGTGTCATGAGTTGGACTGCATCTTGGTCTTCATCTGCCTGGCGGTCGCCAGCATCTAGAGCCACTTGATCAAGAAACTGCGGTAGTACTGGTAAATCTTTATCCTCAGCCTCGAAGTTATTACAGGCCCCAATAAACTCTTCAAGATTTTCTACCCGGGCCTGCCCGCGCTCCCCCTTTTCTCGTCGATGCATTTCGATCAGACCGCTATGTTGAATTGCGTTTTCCGCCTGTTCAGCTAATGGAAGCTCATCAAGTTGTCCGCTCATTTCGTTTATCAGCTGCAAAAACCCCGCCACTGCATTAGACGCCCTGGCTGCTAGCCGTTTTTCTTCAATCATAGTTTTACTAGCTGCCCAAAGAGACACTGTATTGGTTCTAGCCAACTCCCTAACTAATTCTAAGGTTCGATCTCCAATCCCTCTTGGTGGTACATTAACCACACGCTCAAAAGCAACATCGTCATGACAATTGAGCATTAATCGCAAATATGACAACGCGTTTTTAATTTCTAACCTTTCATAGAATCTCTGCCCACCATAGATACGGTACGGAATATCAGCTTGAAGAAGGGCTGCCTCTAATACCCGTGATTGAGCATTAGAGCGATACAAAATAGCTGAGTCTTCTCGGCGGTTTCCATCATTAACCCAACTCTGCAAACGGTCTGCGATGTAGCGTGATTCATCGTGCTCATTAAACGCGGAGTAAAGCGCTATGGGCTCGCCCTCGCCAGAATCAGTCCATAAGTTCTTGCCTAGGCGATCAGAATTTTTTGCAATAACTGCGTTCGCTGCCAACAAGATATTTGATGTTGAACGATAATTTTGTTCTAACTTAACTGTATGTGTTTTAGGGAAATCTCGCTCATAGCTAAGAATATTTTCTACCTTCGCACCACGCCAACCATAGATCGACTGATCATCATCACCAACTGCGGTAACTGCACTAACTTTCCCTGCCAAGAGCCGTAGCCAGGCATATTGCACAGCATTAGTGTCTTGAAATTCATCTACTAGAATATGTTGAAAACGTTGCTGGTAATGATCAAGTACCTCTGGATTGTTCTTCCATAACTCCAGTGCCCTGAGTAGAAGTTCGGCAAAATCGATAACCCCAAGACGCTCACAAGTCTCTTCATAGCCGCGATAAATCCGGAGCATAGTTGCCAGGTAGGGGTCACCGCCTTCTTGTAGGTGCGATGCTCGCAATCCCTCATCCTTTTGGCCATTGATCCACCACTGGGCCTGCTTAGGAGGCCACCGTTGTTCGTCTAGATCCATACTGCGCATCACTCTTTTTACCAAGCGCAATTGATCATCAGAATCTAGAATTTGAAAGTTTTCTGGGAGATTTGCGTCCCGCCAATGGGCTTTTAATAACCGATGGGCTAATCCATGGAACGTACCTACCCACATCCCACGCAATGACATTCCTAGGAGCTCGTCGATCCGCTCGCGCATTTCTCTTGACGCTTTATTCGTAAAGGTCACCGCTAAAATGCCATAGGGAGAAATATTATCTACCTGTATCTTCCAGGCGATACGATGCACCAGCACCCGGGTTTTACCGCTTCCAGCTCCCGCTAAAACAAGCAGATGCTTTTTGTCGCTAGTAACCGCTTCTTCTTGTGCCGCATTGAGATTTGTTAATATTGAAGTTACATCCATAGGTCTGCATTCTAGCAATATAACGAAAAGAATTGATGAATTTCATTTCCTTCTTTTTAGCTTTTTCGTAGGATTTTGGTGCAAATCTATCCATCAAACTCAGAAATAGTGTAAATCATCGATAAAATCCTGTTTTTTACTACAAAACTAGTAATAATGCCGTATTCTTGTAAATTTTTTACATAACTCAAAATGGGGGTCAGTATGAAACCTGCACAGCTCACCCAAACAATTAGTGATACGCTGGTTCATTTACGTAAATCAGAACTTAAGGTTGCTGATTTTGTGCTGAAGCATCCTCTTGAAGTGATTCGCATGCGGATCGTTGATCTCGCCGACCAAGCTGATGTGAGTGAGCCCACGGTCGTGCGCTTTTGTCGCGCAGTTGGCTGTACCGGTTTCCAAGACTTTAAACTGGCACTCGCACAACAACTTGCTTCAAGTCCCAGTTACGGTCAAATCGCGGTTACCGATTCTGATTCTACTCGGGAATATACCCACAAGGTGTTTGATTCTACTGTTGATGCCTTGCTTAAAGTTCGTGACAGTCTTGTGCTCGACAACTTAGAAGCCGCAGTTGCTGCGATTTGCAGTGCTGGTCGAGTGGAATTTTATGGTTTTGGCGCCTCTGCGGCTGTGGCGTTTGATGCGCAACACAAATTTTTCCGCCTACAAATTCGCTCTTCCGCCTATTCAGACCCCCACCTTCAGAATATGTCCGCCACCTCACTAAACACTGGGGATGTGGTGGTGGCTATATCACAATCTGGTAGAACTCAAGCGCTACTTGATTCTATGGAGCTGGTAAAAAACGCGGGTGGTATTGTCATAGGCCTAGCCCCCAGCTCTTCGCCAATAGCCAAGAGTGCAACTATCGCTATAGAGGTTGATGCAAAAGAGGACATTCAAATCTATACCCCGCTATCTTCAAGAATTGCTCATCTAGCGGTAATTGACGTGCTTGCTATTGGGGTTGCTCAAAAGAAGGGACCGAAGCTGCACAAACATCTCCAACAACTTCAGGCTGGGCTTTCATCACTGCGCAGCTCTTAGAAATTACTTAACGGCGCTCACTCTTATAAGCTGTCCATTTGCTCCATCGGTGGCAAGAATTAAGCTTCCGTCAGGAGCAGAGGCAACATCTCTGATTCTGCCAAATTCATTAAACATAATTGTTTCTTTAATGGCTTTTTTCCCGTCTAACTCTATGCGTCGCACATCTCCCGGGACCAATGCAGAAATAAACAAATCTCCTTCCCACATTGGGAACATGCCCCCTTGATAAAGTGTCATCCCCGAAGGCGCGATTGAAGGAACCCAATGCTGAATTGGCTGCTCCATACCCGGTTGTTCAGTGAAGGGTGAGATAATAGCTCCGCTGTAATCAACCCCGTAAGTAATTGCTGGCCAGCCATAATTCTTGCCAGGCTCCACCACGTTTAATTCGTCACCACCCTTAGGGCCATGCTCATGCTCAAAGACCGTGCCGTCATCTGAGATTACAAGCCCCTGAAGATTCCTGTGCCCATAAGACCAAATCTCCGGAAGAGCACCGGGAGTATTTAAAAACGGGTTGTTCGCGGGAATACTCCCATCATCATTGACACGGACAATTTTGCCAAAATGATTATCTAAGGCTTGGGCTTTTTCGCGATAATTAAAGCCATCTCCCGAGGTGATTAGCAAAGTCCTATCAGCCATGAATTTCATTCGCGCACCGTAGTGGGCTGCCGTTTTGCGCAAAGGATAGGAATTAAAAATTGTCTTAACTTCTAATAAGCTATTTTCTTCCAGACGCCCTCGCACCACCGTGAGGCGATTAAGCTTTGTTTCTACAGAATCTGACTCAGAAAACGATAAGTATACCAAGCGATTTTCACTAAAGTTTGGATGGAGTAGGACTTCAGAAAGGCCGCCTTGACCAGCAAAAAGAACCTCTGGCACACCAGCAACAGGATCAGATTGCAAAACCCCATCCTTAACCGTTCGCAAGTCTCCAGTGCGCTCAGTGACTAACCAATGATTTTCTGAAACAAAGGCGATACTCCAGGGATTGTCTAGCCCTTCAACAATAACCTCTGTTTTATAGGCAACCTCGTTACTGTGTATTAGCGCACTGAATAGGAACAACGCTATTAATAAAACACCCGATTTAAGCCTCTTCATTAGTAACCACCTTTTTTGACTTCACGCCAAAGTAATAGCCGGCAATCATTCCGCCAATAATTAAAATTCCTTTGCCTAGTGAAGTTCGTGCACCGGCAATCAAATCCAGATTGTAAAAAGCCAGAGGCATTAACACAACAATCGCGAATAACGCAGCTCCGCCAGCAAGAGCGTAAAGAATCTTGCGCTCAGTACTAATAAATTTGGATAATATATGGGCTACAAAAAAAGCGATTACCAAGCCAGCAGCTACCACAGCGATAATTGGAAAAGCTCCTGCGACACTCATACCAATTAAGTCACGCAAGAGCATGGAAATAATAATAAAACCCGTAATTGGCATATCGACAGATGACAACCACCAAAGATTAGACAGCGATGTTTGCGCGGCCACAAAAAACATAGCAATTAGTGCTGAAGTAAAAAATACAAAGGTTGTTCTTAACATAAGTATCCTGATCATTTACCTTTGAGTGTTGGCGATAGTCAGGCTTTTTGTCCCGTGTTTCAAGTTAATCATTGGCTTTTATGAACTTTGCTAGGATTTCAGATAGCTTTTCAGCCCTTGTCCACTGGAAAAAATGGCCGCCGCCAATCATTTCATGCGGCTGGCCCTTGGTTCCTGGTACTTTGGCTAGAAACAATTTTTCAAAACCATTGGTGACCGGATCGTCGCCGGCACCAACGCATAAAAATGGTTTCTCAAAGGCAGAAAAGAAATCCCATGCTTTCTTTTGTGCCTCTAAAGAGCGATCAGGAATACTCGGCACCTGGCTAGGCATCGCTCTTACTGCCATTTTGAATGGAGCGCTCGGGAAGGGCGCCTCAAACGCTTTACTAATACTTGATCCAAATGGTGACATTTTTGATAATCCAAGGTTAATCCCTGCCAGTTCAAATGCTACAGCTAATTTATTTCTCTTTTCCATCATTGATGAAGCAATAATGCCTGCAGGGGGATTGACGGCATCCCAGGTGTATTTTTGCCAATAAGCAAATTTTCGGATTCCTAAGTAGGGGTCAACCCCGCCAAAGCCATCCATTTTGCTGACCTGCTTAGCCATTGATGCCATTGTGATTTTATCTGGCCCTGCTCTGAAAGCTAGAATTTCGTCAACGATCTCTTGAGGAACATTCGGGCTGTAGGGTAACCCTGTATTCCCCATAGCGACTCGATCAAATCGATCACCGTTATCAGCCACCATGCGGAGACCAATTAAACCACCCCAGTCTTGACCAAAGAAGGTCAGTTCTGAGAAATCATTTTGTACAAGCCATTGATTCATCCAGTCGACCTGAGCCTGATAACTATAATCTTCTCTTGCGGCAGGTTTATCTGACTTCCCGTAGCCAGGCAGGTCCGGCGCTATTACTCTGATGCCTGCCTTTACTAAATGAGGAATCATTCGTGAGTAAAGATAGCTCCATACCGGTTGTCCATGCATCGCCAATAAAACAGGGCCATCTGCGGGGCCTTCATCAATATGATGAATGCGCAAATCAGTTCCATCCTGTGTTTTAATCACCGTATAGTTAGGCGCAAATGGGTAGTCCGAAAGGCCGTTAAACCTGTGGTCTGGCGTTCTTAAAATTTTCATTATGAAGTCCAATTATAGATGGTATTGGCATTATATATGCCAATATTTTTATTTTGCAAGACTTTCCACATAGCTGAGATGAGCGAGAGAGGCAAAAGGCACTAGACATAATTCTAAACTAGCAGGTTATTTCAACTTAAATCTTTGATAAAGACTGGCAATTCCATATAAAAACCAGACAACGACAAGGCCCCACCAGAGGGCGAAAAACCAATCATTCTTCTTTGTGCCATTCCAATTTAACCATTCAAAGACTATGCCTTCCATGAATAAGTCAAAGGAGAGCAGCAAAAAAAACCCAAACACCCAAAAAAGAAAAAAATGTAACGTCTTCATTTAGTTTTACTTTCTATATAGCACTAGTGAGTACTTATAGATTGTCTAGCCTCTGTTTTAGCTCCTCTGTGAATAGAGGTGCTACCTCCGCAGCCTTTAAATTATCGTTTAACTGCTCAAGGTTAGAGGCCCCTAAAATTACGGTTGATACATTTTTGTTTAGCAAACACCATGCAATCGCAAGATTTGGCGGAGGTACTCCATAATCTCTTACGATTTCAATAAACGATGCCACTCTGGTCATTCGCTCTTTGCCTCTATCTGTCTCTATCATGTGCTTTTTTAACCATTCGTAGCCACTAAGAGAGGCTCTAGAGCCCTTGGGAATGCCGTCTAAATATTTGCCGGTTAAAGCCCCAGAGGCCAAGGGAGACCATGTTGTTGTTCCCATACCGTATTTTTCAAATATTGGTTGGTATTCAACCTCAAACCTCTTTCGATCGAGCAGGTTATATTGTGGTTGTTCCATGGTTGGCGGAGTTAAATGATTCTCTTTGGCGAAAACATAGGCTTCTTCTATCTCTGCAGCGCTCCATTCAGAGGTACCCCAATATAAAATTTTGCCTTGATTAATAAGATTGTGCATTGCCCACACTGTCTCGCCAATGGGAGTATCTGGATCTGCTCGATGGCAAAAATAGAGATCAAGATAATCTACCTGCAATCGTTTAAGCGCTTGGTCGCAGGCTTCTCTAACATGTTTTTTGCTTAACCCTAGTTGCGTTGGAAGTGGTTCATCATGTGCCCCAAAAAATACCTTTGAAGAAACGCAATATGAATCTCTTGGCCTATTCAGAGTTTTTAGTGCCTTGCCCATGACGATTTCTGACATGCCTCTTTCATAACCTTCAGCGTTATCAAAAAAGTTTACGCCAGCATCAAAACAAGCTCCAAACATCTGCTCCGCGAGTTTTGAGTCAACTTGCTTATTAAAAGTAACCCAAGACCCAAAGGACAGTTCTGAAATTTTAAGGCCAGAATGGCCTAGTCGTCTATATTCCATTTCTCTCATTCCTAACGGTTTAACTTAATGATTAGTGTAGAATTCTAGGTAGTAATTCTCTCGTTCATTTTTCTTCATACCGGCAGTTTTATCCATAAAATTATTCCTGTCTTGCCTGGTTTTAAAAACCCAAATGCAGACTGTATCTTGGGAATGATAGATTGCTTTTAACTCGTCGTCGATATCGCAAATATCTGCTGGAATCTCTGCATTTATACAAATCAAAATTTACTCCTAACTTTTCTGTTGCTTCTCTTAGGTGCATATTTTCCAATTTATACCAAAACCCACCTTGTCTACAAACTCAATTGACATTAATTTTCCCGCCCTGGCGTGCGTGGAGCCTGCAGTAATAATATAGCGTCTCCACTGTGGATGAGGTAACCGTTATGGTGATCTGTCCTGCAACAGATGTGTCAACACCTTGGGTATATTCTGCACCTCCATTGTGGATCCCATCATTGACAACAGAAAACCTGAGTGGATGACTACTTGGATATTTAAACGTATAGGTAGTCCCTACCTTCAGAGTAAGTTCTGGTTTTGAAACACCATTAATAATATAAGCCCAGCCACCATTGTTAGTTGCCGAAACATTAATTGTCTCAATTCTGGCCTCTACTACAGTCACTGCACGCGTGGTCGTGGCGATGTTTCCCGCGGAGTCTGTCGCGGTATAAGTTAGAGAATATGTCCCCGCAGCACTTGTGTCGACAGAACCTGTGGTAATCACTTCCACTGCTCCATCAACGGTGTCTGCAGCCGTCGCGCCAGCGTCCTCATATGAGGTATCTAATTCAATCTCAAGTGCTGGCTCACCTAAAAGGGTGATTATAGGAGCAGTTGTATCAGCTACCGTCACTGAGCGCGTCAAAATACGAGAAATGTTACCCTCGCTATCGGTAGCCGAGTAACTAATAATATAAGTACCAGCCGCACTTGCATCAACCGTCCCGCTCTTAACCACCTCAACCGAACCGTCAGTGACGTCAGTTGCAGTTGCGCCGGCATCGTTATAAACCGTAGCCTGCTCATGGCTTACGAGCGCGCTTCCATTGAGCTTGATATAAGGTGCCTGAGGCATTAGCCCAGTCATATAGGACTCTAAAGCAGCACTCTCCGTTTTGGTCGCACCATCGCCAACAACACCATTAGTTAGATTAGTCCCAGTGAGACCAAAAAGATAACGTAATAATAAGAGTCCATCGGTCAATGCATCAACGCTACCGTTACCATCAATATCACCTGAACTAGCATAAACTGCTGCCAATTCAGCTTCTATTTCCGCAGAGGACGTAATAACGCTATCACTTGAAATCAAACCATTGAGGAGAGAATCACCGTTAAGGCCAAAAGCATAACGAAGGAACATTAATCCATCAGTAAGTGCATCAGCTTGGCCATTGTCATCGATATCCCAGTTAATCGAGGAGGAGGAAGTGCTCGCCTCCATCAAGAGGTAAGACGAGACATTCGTACTTTCTTGAATTGATGAATCAGCCCAACTGGCTAAGCTGAAAAGGCTAAGGGTTAGACATAGGCAAGCCATCTTGAATTTTAAAAAGTTTTTAAACGTCATACTATTCCACTCATTTTTATTCTAATGCAAGTGCCACTGTCAAGGCGGACACACGAAGGGCTAATAGCGCGTTGTTAACCCAACCCTGACATTCCAAAAGTTATCATTATCAGAATTGTCGTTTGGTCTCTGGACATCAAGAGGCGTATACGAGCTTGATGCATTAAAACTCCAATTTTCAGTGATATCGTAATTGAGGCCAAAACTAAACGTTTGTATTGAGCCACTTGAATAAATAGTTGCTCTTTCTCTACCCACTTCAAGTGGAGCATCAATTTTCACAGAATTGTCTATGTTACTTGAGGCTAAAGATATCCATGGCAAAATTGCTGATGAGTTGTTGAAAGAGACGAAAACTTCGACTCCCTCGTGATCCATCTGTAATTTATCTCCTGATAGGCCTATGCATCCGGCAGTATTTTGAGGGGTATAGGGTGCAAATTTAATTGTGTCCTCACTGCAGGTTACACTGGCTGTAACTCCACCCCTGAGCAAAAATAAACGCACACCCATACTAATTTTTTCATTATTTATTAGAGGTTTTGACAGTGCGGCACCCCATAAATGGTCTGGTTTACTATCATTAATTTGAAGGGGTGGTGTCCAGGAGATTTCAGCATCTAGATTCCATGGCAGCCCAATATTGGCTCTTAGCCTTCCAAATAGTGGGGATTTATTTAAATCCTCATCCTTGAAGCCTCCAAAACCAATTCTTTGCTGCTCTTTTGATAGGCGAGGGATAGAGCTCAACTCTGCAGAAATCGATATATCTCTTGTATTTACAGAATGTGGAGGCGCCTGCCCAAGATTTTGAGCAGAGGCAGTCATAAATGCCATAGCCCATCCTTCAGGGCTATCAAGATCGACGGTCTGATCGCCATATGTAATGCAAGAAAAAAACGTAAAAAGAGCGAGTACTGTTAGTTTTATTTTCATCATCGTTTTGCCCTCTATTACCTCTTTTCTAAGCAAAAATTCATAATTAGTGAGGCAAGTGAAGCTATTGTTTAATTGCTTCAACGCTTATTCTGAGCGCGACATCCATTTTAAACCCCAACATTTTGGCATAGCTTATTCCGAAGTCGTCTCTCATTATATTTCCGCGAGCGTCTGCTCCGCACACTTGCTTCAATTTGAATGGATGAAGTCTGCACTTGAACGATTTGATCTCTAAATCTACCTTTTTTGTAATGCCATGCAAAGTCAGCTCACCCTCTATTTTTGTTGGCGCACCATCCTGAAAATTGATCAGTTTGCCCTCGTATCTAGCCTGAGGATATTTTTCAATATCGAACATATCATCACCCTTGGCATGCTTATTCATCTCGTCATGCCCAAAGTCTATGGAGTTCATTTCCATAACGACATTTACAGATCCTGACTTATTTCTTTTATCAAGAATGATCTCGCCAGAGGTTGAATTTATCTTTCCTCGCCAAAGCGAAAGCCCTCCCATATGATCGGCTTCAAACGCTGGGAAGGTGTGGCTTGGATCTATGATGTAGGTGACGGGTTTCCCAAAAGACAAAGGGGCAAATATAACCATCGATACAATCAACGCCACTACATGTTTGAATCTTGATCTCATGGATACAACCTTTAATTTATTAGGCCTTAAGGTTGTTACGCTCTTTAGATAAAAACAGTTTTATTGTGTCTACATAAAAAGATTGGGGGAATAAGGTTGGTTAGTAAAGGTGGTTAACTAGGCTTGATTAAACAGCGACGAAATTTTTTATTCTCTTCCCTTGGCCACGCAATATATTGCGGGTTGATTGAATCACAACCCATACAGAGCGTCGAAAAGGGATTAGTGTAAAAGCATACTCAATTTACACTTAATCCAAGATAAGAAATAATTGTTATGGGAAGATGCCATAATCGCAGCTAAAGGATATAAAGATAACGTTTTGAAATCATACAAAAAGAGTGATTTACTCTTCCTTGTTATCCTCTTCGAGAATTCCTTTCTCTTTTAGGGTCTTTGTTAGTTTTTCCATACGTACAAATGCCACGAGTCCAAAAACAAACCCCAAAATTCCAAACGCTTCCATCATCTACCTCATATAATTTACTTTTCATTAGCCTGTTGCATTTAAATCGCTGTTCGAGACTAATCGACTGTTATGGATTAGTTTAAGTCTCGTGCTGGGGGATTTGTCAATAAATCTAAACCTTTGAGCTCTTTCATATTCCCAACCAACCAAGCAATGCCGTAGTGCCCATTAGAACAGCACCTGGCATTCGTAACAAACCTCTGTGCCTTCCTAAGCCAAGAAAAATAAATAAAAGTGAACCCAAAAGGTTAATACCAATTATCGGATAGACCGCTATAGCAAATTCTGGGTTGTAGGCTGTATAAATCAAAGTTGAAGCACTTACAAAAAGAAAAATGGTGAACACATGCCAAGAAACAATGCTTAATGATTTCGTTAATGTCTCCATATCGCTATCATTTACATTGCTAGTATAAATTTTTCCTCCGATGAACCCATGAAACACCATTCCTACCAAAGAAATGAAAGCCGCAGCCATCAAAAACCAGTAATCCATTTTACTCTTTCTCAATACGATTCATAAACTATTCCACCGTAACAGACTAAATTTAAACGACAATTAACTCCCCCCTTGTTGACAGTTGTGATTTACCTATCTAACTCAAACAATTCATTTAGAAAGAGATTGAACTAATATGATTTTGATTTCCTCTACATTTACTCAATTTTACAGCCAGTATTTATTTTAATTCATTGTTATCGTTTAATTTCTAATTCAGCTGCAAAGCAACATTCCATAAATCAAAATCACTACTATAATGCCGCAGTGAATTACCACAGTGAACAATCACAGTTTCTTTATCAGGGATAATATAAATATTCTGCCCAAGATTTCCATTTGCATAGAAATTAAAAGTACCATCTTTATTTACATGACCCCACCAATGGTAATTGTAGTAAATTCTTTTGTCGCTTCTTCCAAACCATTTTGGATAAATATCACGGGAAATGGACCTGTTTTCTTGGGTAGATTCCTGAATCCAATCTTTTGATATAATCTGATTACCATTCCAATTTCCTTCATTAAGTATAAGCTGACCAAAACGAGCATAATCAATTGCTCGGGCAATCAAACGACTTGGCATATATTCAAAATTCGATTCTTTGCTATCTATGGAGAAAAGCGCATCATATTCCATTATTCTTGACCACAATTTCTGCTCCAAATAATTCGATACTGATACGGTAGTAGCTCTTTCAAGAATCAAACCCAAATAGCTTGTATTGTAATTAGAATATTGAAAATCTTTTCCTGGCTCAGATGAAATCTCTACATTTTCAAGTAGTAATTTTCGAACATTAGGATGGTAATAGCCAACTGCTTCGTCATGCCAAGGAGAATGAATATTTGTGAAAGGTATGAGACTTGTGTTGTATTCAAGTCCAGATCGCATTTCGAGTAAATCTTTGATGGAAATTTTTTTAAAACGTTGATCACGCTGTAAAAGTTCAGGAATATAATTTGTTATTGGATCTTCTATACTTTTGATTAGACCATCATCAATAGCAGCTCCTATTAAAAAAGATATGAACGACTTTGCCATAGATTGAGAGTGGAAATAGGAATCTCTAACAAAACCATTAAAATATTTCTCATAAATGATCGTATCTTTTTTTATAACAATAAGAGCAGTAGTTTGAGACTCAATAGCCCATTCTTCAAAACTATTAAATCCAGTTTTAGTTACCAATTCTTCAAATAGTGACTCAACATACTTCTCTTCGGGCTGAGAAATGAATATATTGGTACTCTTTGCTCCCTTAATCACTTGATTTTCAAAGTTCGTGTAATCATAAACATCTGCGACATTCATTGTTATAAGTCGATAAACATAGCTAGGTGTATATTGAATTGAAAGAAGTGCCAAGAGGAACAGGACTAGTGAAAATATTGTAAGAAATATGATTTTTAGTTTTGGGAACGAACTAACCAATAATCTTTCATTTTTAAAAAACTTTTTCATTTTTTTGCTTTTTAACCAACCGGAATATCTCTCTTTATTCAACAGTGGTTGAAATATTTTGGGTGGTGTAGTTTGTTAATAGATTTAGTAACTTGGTTCCCGGTTGGAATTGTAGGAGTAGAAAAACACTCCGAGAATGACCAATACTTTCTTTACTCTTACCTTCTTGGAAAACTGATTCATCATTAACCTCACTACCTAAAATTATTCCACCGTGGTGGGTTTATTTTGTTTGTAACTGTTTTTTTATTTTTCATTTTAATTCTCTTCGAGAATTCCTTTTTCTTTTAAGGTCTTTGTAAGTTTTTTTGTTTGAACAAATGCTATTAGTCCAAATACAAACCCAACTGTTCCTAATGACATTCCCATCACTCCAAATGACATTCCCAGCACTTCAAATGCTTCCATAATTAACTCCTATTAAATAACAATTCGAAACTACTATTATTCTTTAAAAGAATTGTTACATACAAAATCATTCGACCGTCACGGACTTGGCTAAATTCCTCGGTTGGTCGACATCAGTTCCTTTAAGTAGAGCAACATGATAAGACAAAAGCTGAAGCGGCAAGGTATAAACAATAGCCTCAAGGCTTTTTGGGATGGGGGGCATGTCGATG
>Ga0206678_10001017_pt1 | contig 18123 bp, 14 predicted proteins | sample M180m12015metaG_FD_155453 | JGI IMG/M metagenome (GOLD analysis project Ga0206678, IMG submission 155453) | Ammonia-oxidizing marine archaeal communities from Monterey Bay, California, United States - M1 80m 12015 | ecosystem: Environmental > Aquatic > Marine > Intertidal zone | place: USA... | reverse complement strand
CGCTTGCATTAGCAAGAAAATACGAAGAAGGTCCAAAATTTCCTAATAGAAATCCAATAACAATTGGCGATACGACTGCACCTCCACTACTAGCTAGAACCAGTGTAGATGAAGCAGAAACACGTTTATTCGAAGGTACCAAGTCATTCGCTAGAGCGGCAAACAGTCCATACAAAGGAAACACGAACGCTCCGAATAGTAAGTTCAAAATAATGTGAAGGTCGCTTGAATTAGGTAGTAGTGCTTGTAGCACAGCGATAATAGTTGAAATAAAAATACATGACAGAATGACTACTCGACGCGGGAATTTATCTGAAAGGCGCCCGAGAGGTATTTGAAGAATAATTGCTCCTGTTAGACCTGCTCCAACAAAAATTGTTGCTTTACTCGTAGACATGCCAGCTTCTATAGCAAAAACTATACACATACTTGACATAGCGGCTTGTACAAAAGATGCGAAAGCTGTTCCGAGTACAGCCGAGGGGACAAGTTTGTAGAGTTCTCGAAAAGGCATCGAGGAACTTGTTGGAGTTGGCGGATTGGAAGAAGCAGAAAGAGTCATAGGGACTATTGCTAGAGAAAGCAGAACAGAAGAAAAAATGAACATCTTAAATCCGTCTGTATCACCTAAATTGGCGAGAAGTTGACCGCCCGCACTACCAGCAAGATTTACCACCATATAACTACCTAATATTTGTCCGCGATTTTCATTAGTTGCCCTGTCGTTCAACCAGCTTTCGAGAACTACGAAAATAGTTGCGTTGCATATACCTCCGATGAAATAAATTCCGCACCATGTAAAGGGGGTTATAAAAGCGGAATTGATAAGCACGCCAACAGAGGCGAGAGAAGCCATGGCCGAAAAGACTCTAATATGACCAACTGATCGTAAACTCATGGGCGCAAATTTCGCCCCTATTAAGTAACCGGCAAAATGGAAAGCCATGACAATTCCCATAGTTGAGGGAGTAAAACCTTCACTTTCTCCTCTGATTGGTAATAAGACTCTTTGGATGCCGTTACCTAATTGGACAAAAGTAAAAGCCAAGAATAAAGCCCATATACCAAGCAGTGTTTTGGTAGTTGGCGTTTTAGAAGAAGTAGTTGTCACTTGATTTGTCTTATCCCGTTACCCAAATAGTGTGGACGGTCAATTCCTGAGTGCAGATTTTTAGCTTCTAATAGATTTTGTTTTAGAGGTTCCGAAATTTCAGAGACGCTAGGGACGTCATCATTTATTGTCACGTGAAGCAGTATTGCTTCTTGCGTAGCGGCGAGAGTCAAGTTGTCACTGTCATAAAGTGCATGATGAAGTTGAATCCTTTTTGAATCACACCCAACGAGGATCGTTTCAGTGTGAATTGCCGAACCTTCTTTCAGTTCTTCGAGAAATCTTATTTGAGCCTCCACTGTATAAAATGTTCCATGACTAGTTCTGTAGTTGGAATCGAAGCCTATGTGAATAAGAAATTCATCGGAAGCATTAGCAAAGGCAACGCCGTAATATCCTTCCGTCATGTGAGAGTTGTAATCGATCCAATCTTCTGGAATTACTGTCTTCCAAATAGTTAAAGGTTTTCCGCTCATAATGCTCCAAAGGAAATAAGAAACTAAGTAACCGGAGCAATCTAGACCCATAATAGAAAGAGATCAATAGAAATAATTTTAAATCTATGTGCTTCTTAAAGCAGAAGTGAAGAGTATGACCTATTGTTGCCATATGGACAGAGAAGCACTAATGGGTCTGCACGTAGTGGAACATCCGCTTGTTCAACACAAATTGACGGAGATGCGCCGAAAAGATACGACGAGTCAAAGTTTTAGAACCTTGCTAAATGAGATCAGCCTTTTGCTCGCTTATGAAGTAACTCGAGAACTCCCAACTCAAGAAGTCGAAATTGAAACCCCACTTGTGAAAACCAAAATGCCTCAATTAAGCGAAGTTCCGTCAGTCATATCGATTTTACGTGCTGGCAACGGTCTACTTGAAGGCGTTCTTCAGGTCATACCAGATGCAAGAGTTGGACATGTCGGCTTATACCGAGATCATGACACGTTGGAAGCGATTGAGTATTACTGCAAGTTTCCGCCTCTAAAAGATGGAATGACAATAGTCGTTGATCCAATGTTAGCGACAGGTAACTCTGCCGGTGCTGCCTTGTCACGAGTTAAAGAAGAAAAGCCTGCATCAATCAGATTCCTATGCCTATTAGCCGCTCCAGAAGGTGTCGAGGCTTTAAATAAAACACACCCTGACGTAGAGATTTGGACAGCTTCACTAGACGAAAGATTGAATGAGAAAGGATACATAATGCCTGGATTGGGTGACGCTGGTGACCGCATCTATGGAACTACATAACAGAGTTAAACGGTTTATTGGACTTCTTGCTGCAGGACTACTTTTAGTTCCAGCGTTTTCCTTCTTGCTTGGTAGCAGTGCATCAGGTTTAGAACCGAATAACACTATTTATCTAACGTTCGACGACGGTCCACATCCGATCTTTACTCCTTTATTATTAGCACTCCTTGATGAAAATGGAGCTAAGGCGACATTTTTCCCTATTGGAAGTCGCCTCGAAGAGCGTTGGGGGAATGACGATCTGCAAGATCTTTTAAATCGTGGACATGCAATTGGAAATCACTCATGGAACCATCGAGATTTAAGCAAAGAAAAAGAAAACGGGATAAAATTTCAGCTAAATCAAAGTTCAGTAGTTACTGAAAAGATGGTGGGTTTTCGCCCCAGTTGTTTTAGAGCTCCATTCGGTGAAAAAAATATGAATGTTTTGGAGATGGCTAGCTCTTTAGGTATGGAACATATTGGTTGGACCGTCGACCCTCAGGAATGGAGCGACACTTCAGTAGAGAAAGCAATGAACCACATTGTTAAACGGTTAACAGGTGGGGCGATAGTTTTGTTACATGACCGTAGATTTTTAACACTTCCAATAGTAAGAGAAATTTTTAGGACTTTCCCAAGTGATAAGTGGAGTTATGAAACGTTACCAGACTGTAGAAACGACGAAGAAAAGAATCTACGTTCAGGTACTCGCACAGCAGGAGACGTTCCAGTCGGGAAGGTTGTAGATATTAAGAAAGTTGGACCAACTTACACCTTTACTGGTTGGGGTTACGATCCAGATCATCCAGAGGGTGGCCTTCAGGTTTTTATTGGAGAGCCAAATAGTCAAAGCTCAATTTCAATTGAAACTGACTCTAAGCACAATTTCAAATTCGAAATAACAGATTTGGAATTAGATGGCGCATTATGTTTATGGTTAAAGAATGAAGGACTCTCCAGGCACAATACTTTTATAGGTTGTCACAATGCAGATAAATGATAATGATCGACAAGGCATGCAAAAATCATTTCGTAACCTCACACTGTTTACATCAAAATTAGCGAAAGTAGAAGTAGAAGACGTTCCAAGTGAAGTAACTGGACCAGCTATATATGCTTGCAATCACAGGAGTCTTTCGGATCTATTAATAGCGGGTCCCACATTTTTACACTGGGGGCAACCTATCAGAGCCTTAGTGGCAGCTTCATACTTTGAACATCCGTTTATAGGACCACTTCTCCGATATTTGAAATGCATTCCTGTGCAAGGAACCGAAGCCATAGAAGAAGCCACGGAAGCTCTACATTCGGGATGGTCAGTGGCGATTATGCCAGAAGGAAGGGTAGTCCCTCGAATCGAATGGATAGAAGAAGGTGTTTCTAGAGGCCATATCGGCGTTGGAAAACTTGCTTCACAAACAGGATTTCCAGTTGTGGTCTCAGGAGCTAGCGGTAGTGAACTTCTTTGGCCTAGAGGAAAATATTTCCCTTTTATGAGACCATGGAATAGACAGAAGGTTGTTTTGCGCTGTGAGTATTTAGGAGTTGTAGACGGAATACTTCCTCGTGATGCCACGGATCTTATAATGGAAGGCGTTAAACGCTGTGTGGAACGAGCTGAGAGAGAGACAGGATTTGTCAGGTAGTTTTCAGTAGTGGTAAGGAAAGGAAGAGAAATCCCTTTCGCGTTTCTCCAAGAATGCCTCACGACCCTCAGTAGCCTCATCAGTGGAGTAAGCAAGTCTTGTTGCCTCGCCAGCAAAAAGCTGTTGACCCACTAATCCGTCGTCAATCAAATTGAAAGCGAATTTAAGCATACGTATCGCTGTAGGGCTTTTAGAGTTAATTTCGGCTGCCCACTCCAAAGCTTCTACTTCAAGGTCATTATGCTCGACTACTTTATTTACCATTCCCATTTGGAACGCCTCGTCTGCATTATATGTTCGCCCTAAAAAGAAAATTTCTCTAGCAAATTTTTGCCCTACTTGTCGAGCCAGATAAGCAGATCCATAACCGCCGTCAAAACTCGCTACATCGGCATCCGTTTGTTTGAATTTTGCATGTTCTCGGCTAGCGAGTGTCAAGTCTGAAACTACGTGTAAACTATGGCCTCCACCAGCTGCCCACCCGGGCACAACAGCAATAACGACTTTGGGCATGAATCGTATTAACCTTTGTACTTCGAGTATGTGTAGCCGGCCAGTTGTTGAAGGGGGTGTATCATCATCGTATTCGTAGCCATTCTTTCCACGAATTCGTTGATCGCCACCAGAGCAGAAAGCCCACTCGCCATCATTTGGCGATGGACCATTACCAGTTAGAAGTATCGAACCAACATCAGTACTCATTCGAGCATGATCTAGAGCGGAATAAAGTTCGTCAACAGTTTTGGGGCGGAAAGCATTCCTAACTTCAGGCCTATTAATAGCAATCCTAACTGTGCCATATTTTTTTGATCGATGATAGGTGATATCAGAAAAATCGAAGTTCGTATTTTCTGACCACTCATCTTCGCGGAAGATGCTTGAAATGATAGGTTTTTTACTATTCACAAGAGTCTCATTGTACTATCGGCAAAGAAACGCACTGCTTTTCTGATGAGTATTTTAATTCAATAAGGAAAATATGGAAAAATTTGAAGGTGTAATTGGTAAAACTTACGAAGACTCAACCCCATGGTGGCCCGAAATTAAACAGCCACCTGCTGGAAGTCCGAACATAGTTGTGATCCTTCTTGATGATACGGGATTTGCTCATCTTGGGTGTTATGGATCATCCATAAGCACACCAAACATGGATGCATTGGCAGAAGAGGGTCTACAGTTTACGAATTTTCATACAACTGCTTTATGTTCTCCAACTCGTGCGTGTCTTTTAACAGGTCGAAACCACCACACCGTTGGGATGCGAGCCGTTTCTAACATGAGAAGTGGGTTTCCTCATTTACGTGGCAGAGTAACAAAACATGCGGCGAACATAGCTGAATTGCTTCGTGATGAAGGCTACGGAACATACTGCGTGGGTAAGTGGCATTTGACACCAATGGAAGAAACTTCTGGAGCAGGACCTTTTGATCATTGGCCGACACAAAGTGGCTTTGATCGTTTTTATGGTTTTCTTCAAGGGGAAACAGACCAATTTCACCCTGAGCTAACACTTGATAATCACCACATTGAAAGACCAGGGGATAAGGAGGACTATCATCTAAGCGAAGATCTTGTTGAGAATGCATGCAAATTTATAAATGACTCTAAGTCTATTTATCCAGAACAACCCTTCTTTCTCTATCTGACATTTGGCGCCACACATGCGCCACATCAAGCTCCAGAGGAATTTCTGAAAAAATACCGTGGCAAATTTGATGAGGGATGGGATCAGATACGTACAGAATGGTTTATGAAGCAGAAAGAACTTGGAGTAATTCCTGCGGACACTGTTTTATCCGATCGGAATCCAGGAGTCGAAGAGTGGAACTCATTAAGCGAAAATCAGAAAACTTTCGCTTGCAGATTACAAGAAGCCTTCGCAGCCATGCTGGATCACACTGATGCACAAATCGGAAGTTTGTTGGAATATTTAGATGACATGGATCTGACAGAAAACACAATCGTCATGCTTCTTTCCGATAATGGAGCAAGTCAAGAAGGTGGACAAACGGGTCTGATGGATGAGATGAAATACTTCAATATGGTTCCAGAAGATGTTGATAAAGCAGTTGAAAAGTTGGACGACATTGGGGGGCCGAAATCACATACAAATTATCCATGGGGGTGGGCACAAGCCGGCAATTGCCCCATGCGCTGGTATAAACAGACAACTCATGGTGGTGGAGTTAGAGATCCATTTATTATCCGTTGGCCGAAGGTAATTAAGGATAAAGGCGGCAAGAGAGATCAGTTTCATCACATAACTGACGTGATGCCGTCGATTCTAGAGATAGTAGGATTAGAAGCTCCTCCGATTTTCAAGGGTATTGAACAGCTTGAGGTTGCTGGTACGAGTTTCGTGTACTTGCTTAATTCTGAATCTGAACCAACGCGCAAAAAGGTTCAATATTTCGAAATGTTTGGCCATCGGGCGATCTGGAGTGATGGTTGGAAAGCTGTGTCTCGTCATGAGTTCCGACAAGATTATGAAGAAGAAGAATGGGAGTTATTTCACCTAGATAGCGACGTTTCAGAAACAAATAACCTTTCTGAAACTGAACCAGAGCGATTAAAAGCAATGATCCAGATGTGGTGGGAGGAAGCTGAGAAACATGGTGTCTTACCTTTAGATGATAGAACACTTGAACTATTTCGTTCATCAACAGGAAAGGGTTCACCACATGCTAAAAGGACTTATATTTATCGTCATCCAATCTCACATATGCCCGCAGGAGTTGCTGCGAATATGGGAAATAGATCGTTTGTCATCGAAGCTGACATTAAACGAGATAAAAAGGAAAACGGTGTCCTTCTTGCCATTGGAGGATCAAACGTTGGATTGTCGCTTTTTATTAAAGATGATCGACTTATGTTTGATTACAATATTTTTTACGATCACAAGATTCTCAAAAGTGAAATAACTGTTCCTGAAGGTGATGTAAAAGTAGGGGTTTACCTTGAACGTGAGGATCCCGCGGGTGAAATAACTCTCCTGATAAATGGAGACCAGGTAGGAAAAATGGAAATTCCTTTTGTTATTAGAATGCTGGGAAGTACAGGTATGGATATCGGAAGAGATTCACTTTCACCTGTGTCTGAGAAATACATAGCCCCTTTCCCATTTGAAGGTGTGATCAACCAAGTAGCTGTTCATTTACCGGAACGTGGTAATACATTTGAAGAAGCTTTTCTAGCGATGCGTTCAGAATTAGGAATGGAGTAATTCCTAAGAGTCCGGTTTTATGATTTCCAGCGCTCCACTTTCTATAAGTGATTCGAATTTTTCTCTCTTCATTGAAAGATCTTCACGGCAGATTTCTTCGGTGTGCTCTCCTATAAGAGGAGCGCGGGTAATTATCGGAGACGCCATTTTTGATCCTTTTATACATGCTCCATCAAGGATAATTTCACCGACCCCACCTAATTGTTCAACTTTCGGTAAGAAATTACGGGCAAGTAAATGTTTATCACTTAATTGTTCAGCTGCATTTAAAACACGACCGGCAGGAATTCCGGAATTTTGGCATAGTTTTTCGACCTCTAGCGAAGACAACGAAATACTCCAAGCGGAAACTATGGAATTTAGAGCTTCTCTATGTTCGACTCTGTAGGCACTTGAGGAATATTTTTCTGCGACTACAGAATCAAGCTGTATTAGCGCGGAAAGCTTTTCCCATTCATTATCATTTCTAACGCATATGACACACCAATCTTCATCGTCTTTGCAGGGAAAAGGCCCCCAAGGAGCCCCTCTTTCGGAATCATTTCCTTGAGGAATTAAGGAATTTGGTTCAATAGCTTCTTTGCAGAAAAGATCACCAAGGGTTCCAAGCAGCACTTCGACTTGTGCCACTTCGATATGGTTACCGATAGCACCACGATTAATGTTAACAAGTGCAGCAAGAGCGAAAACTGCAGAAAGGCGGCCGGCTAGATGGTCTGGATGAATTGCTGTAGTTCCAGGAGGAGGGTCCCCATCCTTAAAAGCCCAAAGCCATGACAAGCCACTTACGGTTTGAATAGTTGGACCGTAGCCATTCCAGTTAGCAAAGTCACCTTTACTGCCCATCAACTGACTGCTGATCATTACCGCGTCAGGGTTTATTTGTTTTATTGCTTTATAGCCGAGTCCCAATGCATCCATAGTTCCAGTTGAATTGTTTTCAATTACGACGTGGCAGTTTTTGATCAGTTCAAGTACCACTTCACGAGCTTTTTCGTTTTTGAGATTTGCACCAAATGCACGTTTGGTTCTGTTTGATGAAGCGAAAGAAGCTGTCATGGTGCCACCAAGTACGATTCTAATGAAATCTGGATATTCCCAACTTTCTACTTTTATTACATCAGCACCGTATTCGGCTAGCATACGTCCGCATTCGACTCCGACCCCGCCGTGTCCAAAGTCAACTACTTTCAAACCTTGAAGAGGTAAATCGGCAGGAGTGAGAGGTTTGGTGGGCGCAGGGAATGGAGTCTGGTTGAATTCTGGGGTGTCCTGATCGACTGTTGGAGCTGGAAATCTGTATCCAACACGTTTGCCATCAACTTCGGCAAAACCTGACATGACTGGGGCAGTGATACCGTTCGCAATTTCAAGAGTTTGGAAAGTTCCACGAGATTTATAGTGAGTATTAGCTAAAACATCAGACGGTATAAGCATCGGGGTGGCTATAACACCACGGTTTTGAGCTTCAATGCAACCTTCTATCATGGGCTTGTCTTTCCAGTGATCCCAGAAAAGAGGATTAATTACATCAAGATTTAAGTATCTATTAATAGTACTTTCCCAATATTCGTCAGAGAAACTTTCTGGTGATCCCATCCATTCCCATAGTGCCCTCCATTGTCTTGGAGCTAAAATTACTTGTCTAACGAAACCATCAGCGCAAGGAATATGAGGGTATAGGGGACTGTCACCAGACCTTATAAGTGTGGCTGGTCCACCAGAAACTTCGCTGGCAGAAGCATTTGGAATGCCCCATGTATTCATTTGAGATAGCGCTTCAACTGCAGAAACATCAATATGTTGACCAGTACCGTTACGGTCACGGTGTAAAATTCCGAGAAGGGATGCATAAGCGCCAACTATTCCGAGTGTGTCGTACGAGATTGATCCGGGTGCCAATAGTGGGGGTTTATCAATGACACCAGAGACAGACAACCAACCGGAACGTGCAAAAACGACTTCATCTGTGCCTACAAAAGAACAATCGGGTCCTGTTTGTCCAAAGTCGGTGAGGGAGACGATTATGAGGGAAGGATTTTCAGATAGTAAAAGTTCAGGTGACAGTCCAAGTTCTGTAAGAGTTCCGGGTAAGAAGGTTTCGATTAAAATATCACTTTGTTTTATTAAGGCAAAAAGGTCATCGATGCTTTCTGTTTTGTGAAAATCGATTACTGCTGAACGCTTATTTAGATTGCGGTAAGCAAAGTATAAGGAAGTTCCATCTGGGGCAAATGGTCCCAAGGATCGAGACACTGTGCCACTTGAAGATTCAATTTTCAAGACATCAGCACCTAAATCGCCCAGAATGCGGCCGCACAATTCACCTTTTTCGTCAGATAGGTCAAGAACGCGCAAACCTTTTAAAGGTGAAAACTCATCACTAAATATGTTTTCCATTGGGTTGATAGTAATTGCTTTATTTTAAAATGTCGATGCGGATCTCTGTCCTTTCTGACTATATAGAAGGCTTCTTTCGGGTTAAAGTGCGAGAGTGAAGAAACGGATTCGCTACTCCCTTTTATTGATTTTCGTATCGTTTCTATTTGTTTCAACAGGTGAAATGGCGATTGGGGAAACAGAGTCCATTCGCGAAGCTCGTGAAAAGAAACAAGATGCTTCAAATCGACGAGCTGATGCTGCTGCTGTTTTGAAACTTGCAGAAGCTGATGATGAGGCCGTTGTGCAGGCATTAAACGACCTAGATGCTGCTGTTGCAATGGAACAAGCAAAGATTGAGTCTGCAAGGCAAGCTATAGAGGCTGCAGAAGCGGAAGCTACACTTCGTTGGGTTGAAACTGACCAAGTTGTTAAAGGGATTGAAGACCTTAGAAGACGTTTACGTGACCTAGCAGTAGATGTTTACGTTTCTAGTATGAATCCAAGTTCATTTTTTGAATCTGATGATATGTCAAGTGCTGTTCGAAAGTCAGCTATCCTCAGCGCGGTGTCTGGCGACCAAGGGGATTTAGTGGATCAATTAAGAGCTTTGGAAGCAGATAAAGAGGAGATAGCACGTTCGGCTGACCAGGCCATCCGTGATGCAGAAAGAAATCAACTTGAGATAGAAGCAGGTTTATTGGTGCTTGATAGTCGGATTTCAGAGAGGGAAACAGCGCGAGATGAGGTTCAAGATCGTATTGAATTAGCTGAAGTTGAGGTTGAAGATTGGAAGCGTGAACAGTATTTAATGGCGGTACTTATTGACAACTTAATAGCGGAAGAGTTGCGAAAATCAGCTCCAGATTTAACGAAAGAGTCAGGTCAAGGTTTTATTTTACCAATCGATAAGAGCAGTAAAATAACTTCTTCATTTGGAATGCGAACCCATCCGATTTTAGGGGTAAAACGAATGCACAACGGAGTTGATTTTGATTGTGTGAGAAACCAACCAATTTGGGCGGCTAAAAAGGCAAAAGTTTTATTCGCTGGCACCAAAGGTTCCTATGGAAAAACAGTGATTCTCGAACATGAAGGACCAGTTTTAACGCTTTATGCCCATTTAAACGAACTTTTAGTATCTACTGATATGGAGGTCGAGACAGGAGATTTGATTGGAAAATGCGGAACGACTGGCCGATCGACAGGTAATCATCTCCACTTTGAAGTTCGTACAGGTGGCGAACCGAAAGATCCAATGATTGTGTTGCCAAAAAACTAAAGGAATAAAATGACCAACATAAATTATAAAATTGGTGTCGCCGGAGCGGGTGTAATGGGTTCGGGAATTGCTCAGGTGATGGCACTTTCTGGATGTGAAGTGGCATGTCATGACATTAATGATGAAGTGATAAAGACTGCTTCAAGAAATGTAGATTCTGGACGTTTTGGAGTTAGAAGTGCTGTTGAGCGAGGAAAATTGAGCGATGATGAAGCGACTAGTGCTCTGGAGAGAATTCATTTTACAACAGATGAAAAAGCTTTAAATGATTCAGATTTAATAATTGAGGCCATTCCGGAAAGATTCGATCTGAAAGTGTCATTCTGGAAGGAATTGGACAAAACGGTATCGAGTAGGACAATTTTTGCTTCTAATTCAAGCGGGTTTCCAATTTCTGCAATGGGGGCTGCAACTGAAAGAAGGGACAGGTTCATTGGATGGCACTGGGCATCACCAGCTCCGGTAATGAAGTTGGCTGAGATTGTAAGAGGAAGAGAAACTTCACAAGAAACAGTAGACACTGTTGTGTCACTTGCAGAATCAGCTGGAAAAAACCCAGTAGTTATTACCGACACTGATACAACTTGGGGATACGTAACCAATCGTGTCTATTTTGCGATGGTCAAAGAGGCTTCCGCTGTTGTCAACGAAGGAATCGCAGATCGCGATCAAATAGATCAATTAATGACTGATTGTTTTCGTTGGCCGTCAGGTCCCTTTGGAATGACGCGTGGGGCAACATCAGGATGGAAATAGTCACATGAAAGCTGCTTTGCATACAGAAATAGGAAAACCATTATCCCTTGTCGATGATGTCGAGCTGGAAGGACCTAAAGACGGTCAAGTATTAATCAAAACTGAGTACTGCGGAATCTGTCATTCAGATGTAAGTGTTTTGGATTCTTTGGACTTGACTCCCATGGTTTTAGGACATGAAGCTGCTGGTGTTGTAGAAGAAATAGGGAAAGGTGTCACCTCAGTCAGTAAAGGTGACTTTGTACTAATGACTCCGATAGGACCCTGTGGTAATTGTGAAATGTGCATTCTTGAAAGACATACACTTTGTGAACGAGGACAAACCTTTGTTTTTGGAACACTTCCAGATGGAAGCACACCATTTAGTAGAAATGGATTTCCTGTGTATCAAGGTCTTGGAGTTGGTGGTTTCGCTGAATACACAGTTTTAGAAGAAAGGAATGTGATCCGTGTCGAAAAAGGTATCCCTTTGGAAACTGTTTGCTTGCTGGGTTGCGGTGTCCAAACGGGTGTTGGATCGGTCCTCAATACTGCAAAAGTAACTCCTGGTTCAGTTGTGCTTGTTATGGGTTTAGGGGGTGTGGGCTTATCAGTCGTACAGGGAGCTCGGATTGCTGAAGCCAAAATGATAATTGCTTCGGATCCTGTGGAGGAAAGGAGAGTGAAAGCTCTTCAATTAGGTGCAACCAATGTTTTCGATCCTAGCGATGACGATTTGGTTAATGCAGTTATGGAATTAACGCTCGGTAAAGGAGTTGATTATGCTTTTGACGCTGTAGGAAACTCAGAACTAATTACTCTGGGTTTAACTGTAAATAAGGCCGGCGGAAGCACCATAATAGTAGGAGCTCCGTCGCCCGAAGAAGAATTAAAATTCCCGTCTGCTTTGCACCTTATGATGAGTGAAAAGCGCTTATTAGGTTCCTTGTTGGGTTCTTGTAATGCACAAGAAGATATACCTCTGTTAGTAGATTTTTGGCAAAAGGGATTATTGGACCTAGAAACCATGATTAGTCACCATTATTTATTGGATGAAGTTAATGAAGGAATTGAGAATCTTAGAAATTCAACCGGAATTAGAAGTGTTGTAAAACTTCATGCAAATTAGGATTTCAAAAATTGAGAAACTATGGTTTCTGGTCGCTCTAGTATCGCTTTTTGCTGCTGTTATTTTCTCCATAGTTGTCTCAAACAATGACGTACTTTGGGGTGAAGTCGGGTTAAGTAAATGGATGCATGACAAAACTCCTACGCCAATAGATTTTCTTGGAGATGTATTAGATCCAGTCATAACTGATGTTGGCGCCCCACTTCTCTTTCTGTTTCTTTTACTAGCCTGCTATCACAGTTGGGGTCGACTGCCGACTATTGGTCTTGCCATGGCAGGAAGCATGACTGCACTTACTCGCATTTCCGACATCGTTGAACGACCCGCTCCTAATCATGATTTTCTTTACAAAACAGGGATTTACCATTTTGGTGATGGAGGCTATCCAAGCGGACACATCGTTTACGCGATCATGATTTTCGGGATGATTGCATACCTATCGAATGCAAATAGTGCTTTAAGAAAACGTAGAGCGATACAATTTTCAATGTTAGCGCTCATTTTTTTAAATATTTGGACAAGAATCAGCGAACTTCACCATTGGCCGGGTGATGTACTTGGTGGAATTTTAATATCTACACCAGCATTATTGTTAACTATTTGGATCTATGGAAGGCTACCTAGGATCATGCTAAAGTCGCCAAAATTGCACAGGTTCGTATTTCCTGATGCGTAGTTAACTTCAAATTAGCCAACGAAAGCCGAAGCGAAAACAAGTGAGACGATCGTCATCACTTTTATTAGAATGTTCATTGATGGACCTGATGTGTCTTTGAAAGGGTCACCAACCGTGTCGCCGACTACAGCAGCCTTGTGAGGCTCCGAACCTTTGCCACCTAGTTCACCACTTTCAATATATTTTTTAGCGTTGTCCCAAGCGCCTCCTGCATTAGCCATAAAAATCGCAAGGCAAAAACCTGCTACTAAGGCACCAGCTAAAAACCCTCCTAAAGAATCAATGTTGACAAAACCCAATACTAATGGGACGACAACTGCGAGAATTCCAGGGGCAAGCATTTCTCTAAGTGAAGCTGAGGTTGAAATTGCTACGCACCTAGCAGAATCAGGAACAACACCTTCAACTCCTTCTCTTAAGCCTGGAATTTCACGGAATTGTCTACGTACTTCTTCGATCATTTTTTGTGCAGCGCGCCCGACGGCATCAATTGTTAATGCCGCAAAAAGGAAAGGCAGCATAGCACCTAAGAAAAGTCCAATAAATACTTCAACTTCACCGATATCTAACGAAAGTGAACCTCCCGCTTCAATTACTGCGAACTCAAAGCTCTTAAACAGGGCTAGTGCTGTTAATGCAGCAGAGCCAACAGCAAATCCTTTAGCAACAGCTGCAGTTGTATTACCGAGGGAATCTAAAGCATCAGTTACTTCTCTAACCTCGGGTCCTAGTTCAGCCATTTCAGCAATTCCACCAGCATTATCAGCGATTGGGCCATAAGCATCTACCGAAACGACAACGCCGAGTGTGGCTAACATACCTATCGCAGCGACGGCGATCCCGTAAATTCCTCCATCTAGGTTGTAGTAAGAATCAAATGCCATTTCTCCACCCCAGTATGCAACAGCGATTCCGACGCCTAGTAATGCAACAGAAGCGGCTACTGAGAGCATTCCCGCCGAAATTCCTCCAAGAATTGTTGTTGCAGGTCCAGTTTTTGCTTGATCAGCGATTTTTTTGACTGGTGAAAAGTGGTCAGAAGTATAATATTCTGCTGTTTTACCCAGTGCCCAACCAACAAGTAAGCCGCCAACCACTGAAATAGCTAAACCGAGTGGATTGTCAAAGTTTGCGTTATCGCCAAACATCCAATAAGCAATACCAATAGTTGCTATGACTGTTAAAAGCATTGCAACGTTAGTACCAAGATGAAGAGCGCGACTTAAAGCCCGGCTGTCAGTAGATTCACCGCCACGGACAAGAAACGAACCAAGTATGGATGTCAACATTCCCGCGAAAGCTATTGCTAGTGGAAATAATAGGAGAGAAATATTTGTAGATGCTGATGCATCCTCTGCTGTAAGGCCCAAAGCAAAAGCAACTAATGATATAGGTGCAATAATTGAACCTGCATAACTTTCGAAAAGATCGGCACCCATTCCGGCTACATCACCAACGTTATCTCCAACGTTGTCCGCGATTGTCGCAGGATTTCTGGGGTCATCTTCCGGAATTCCCGCTTCAACTTTTCCAACTAGGTCTGCTCCAACATCTGCTGCTTTTGTATAAATACCTCCTCCGACACGTGAAAAAAGAGCGATTGATGAAGCACCAAGTCCGTAGGCGGTTACCACCTCAAAGGCGTCGTCCACTTCGGCAACTAAAACGAAAAGAATGTATACAAGTGCTAAACCACCGAGAGCAAGACCAGCGACGGAAAATCCCATTACGGCACCACCACGAAAAGCTATTGGTAAGGCCTTGCCGGGGCCGTCTTGAGCGGCGTTCGCTGTTCGAGCATTTGCCATTGTGGCCACGGTCATTCCCGCATATCCCGCTGTGGCAGATAGGACTGCACCAATAATATAAGTAAGTGAGGCTACTGGAGCAATAAGTATCCCTATAAGAATTGCCATTACAGCAACGAAAATGGAAACCCAGGAATATTCCTGGCGTAAGAAAGCTCGTGCTCCTTTTTCGATCTCATTCATAAGGAAGATCATGCGCTCATTACCGGGCGAAGCTGCTTTTACATTTGTGTAAAAATAGCCTGCTAGAAGTAAAGCTAGTAGAGCAGATGAAAGTGCTAGATATGGTATGGCTTCCAAGGGGTTGTCTCCTCATTGGTTGTATTTAGATGAATTATTTGTGCTCAACCTAAATGGCTGAACAGTATGGCTAATAATAGCCAAAACGACGGTATTAAGTGTGATACGAGGTTCCAACCTCAGTGTCATATTTAACTTAGTAAATCAACAAATATGTGGCGCAAACATAAAAGATAGGTAACGCTTAATGTATGGAGCGACGAGATTTACGTCACAAAATGCTTAAAAAGCGTAAAACTTTAAATCCTGAAACATTGGAGAGAGCTTCGCTGAAAGTATGCGAAAAAGTTAAAGATTTAGACTGTTTTAAAGAGGCAAGAAAAATAGCCTCCTATGTTGCTATTAACGGAGAAATTAACCCTAAATCACTCGAAAGTAGTGAAAAAGTGTTTTCGTTTCCGGTAGTGCAAAAAATGGGTAATTTGAAGTTTTTTCGTTCCAACGGAGATTTTACAATCGGGGCATTAGGAATTCCCGAACCCACTTCGGAAATTGAAGATGAATTACAAACACTGGATTTAGTGATTGTGCCGCTTGTCAGTGCTGACCACAAAGGCAACAGATTAGGGCATGGTGGCGGCTACTACGACAAAACTTTTGATTCTGCAAAACTATCGAAACGTCCGAAATTGATTGGTTTGGCTCATAATTTTCAAGTGGTTCGAAAGATTCATTCAGAAGAATGGGATGTTCCGCTAGACGTGTTGGTTACGGAAAAAGAAGTATTTTTCTTAGAAATCGCACATGCAAGAGTTTCCGTGGGGGAGTATTAACAAGTGAGAATAATTGTTGTTGGAGCGGGTGAAGTTGGGACTTACGTGGCAGATCGTCTTAGCCGACAAGAGCATGACATAGCTTTAATCGAACTTGACCCTGAACGATTCAGACAGGTTGATGCAGAACTAGATGTTTTGGCAATAAATGGGAGTGGAACAGATCCAGCTGCTTTGCAGCGTGCGGGCATAGCTGACACGGATTTACTTGTGGCTGCAACAAATAAGGATGAAATTAATCTTTTCTCTGCACTTCTCGCAAGGCAAGCGGGAGTTAATAAAACAATTGTTCGTGTTGAGTCCAGAAAACTTCGAAGCAAAGAAGTATCCGCTCTGTTCGACAAATTCGATGACCATCTAGTTATCGATCCCGACCAGGAAGTGGCTGACTCCGTCTTGCGACTAATGGAATATCCAGGTGCAATGGATCTTTCAAGAATGGCTGACGAAGAAGTTGTCATCATTGGCGCCCGTCTTCCCGCACACGCACCAATGGTTGGAGTTTCATTACACGCTTTAGGAAGAGAACTCGATCCTGACTGGGACTTTATTGTTGGAACAATCACTAGAAAAGTTGAAGAAGGTGACCAAGAGGAAAAAACTATCATTCCACGCCAGGATGAAGTTCTTAGAGAAGGTGACTTACTGCGGGTAATTTGCAAGAGTCGAGCATTGCGAGATGTGACTGATCGACTAGGAATAGCAAAAGATGTTCCTAGACGGGCACTTTTGCTCGGTGGGGGAAGAACTGCCGAAATGATAGCCGAGTCACTTTTGTACAGAGGAGTCGATGTCGCAATCATTGAAAAAAAGCACGATCGAGCCCTCGAGTTGAGTGAAATTCTGGCTAAGGCACTCATATATGAAGGAGATGTCACAGATGTTGAAATGCTTGAAGAGGCGGATGTTGCGCGCCAAGACCTTGTTATTGCGTTAACGGGCGAAGATGATGCAAACGTTTTGGCGTGTTTGTACGCGAAATCCACTTCTGCACGTTCAAAAAAGAACAACAACGAAGCCGGCATTGAGACAATTGCAGTGGTACACAGATTGAAGCTTCTTGACCTCTTGGAAACAAATCAGGTGGATACAGCTCTAAGCCCCCGAACTGCAACTGCAAATAGCGTTTTGCGATTTGTTAGAGGGGATGTAGGAAGCGTGGCTGCAGTAGAAACATTTTTACATGGCGATGTTGAAGTTCTAGAATTTGCTGTTTCTGATGAAAGTCCTTGTGTTGGGAAGACACTTTCAGATATGGAAGTAACAAAAGATGCTCTCGTGGGTGCCATTGTTCGTGATGGTAAAGCTCAAATAGCACGTGGACAGAGCACTTTTCGATCCAATGATCACGTAATCGCTATTGCTAAACCAGAATCAGTCGACAAACTAACAGCTCTTTTCGTGTGATTCTTTCTTCATCTTTCAGAGCTGAACTTTTAAAAAAGAGAAGTCTCGTAATCTCTCCAAGTTTGGTCGCAATATGCCGCGGAATAGTAGGTGGAGTATCCGTTGTCGGGTTCCTCGCTATTACTTCGGGCCTTATTGATTTGACTGGAAATGGGGAAGATACGTCCGAATTACTAATTTTTGGAACCCTTATTACTATCTTCTTTTCATTTATATCGCTGTATCTAGCTGACGTAAAGCTGAGTAAATCTGAGGCCTTGTTAGGTATTACTTGTGGTTTTGTGGCTTGTATTCTCACATCTTCATTGGTGTATCTACTGATCGGCGAGACGAATAGTTTCAATGATTCCCTGTTTGAATCGACTGCAGCTTTTACAACTACATCACTGAGCATTTTAGATGTAAATACTTTTGGAAATGGAAT
>Ga0206678_10001009_pt1 | contig 18177 bp, 17 predicted proteins | sample M180m12015metaG_FD_155453 | JGI IMG/M metagenome (GOLD analysis project Ga0206678, IMG submission 155453) | Ammonia-oxidizing marine archaeal communities from Monterey Bay, California, United States - M1 80m 12015 | ecosystem: Environmental > Aquatic > Marine > Intertidal zone | place: USA... | reverse complement strand
CCGCTTGCGGTGGCGGCATCAAAGAAGCTGGTGCGGGCAGCAGCCAGTGGCATCGACGAGGCATCATTGTGGAAGATGCAGATTCCATTGCAGCAGAAGGTCTTTGCCTCTAACGATGCCAAGGAGGGGCCGCAGGCCTTTGCAGAAAAGAGAGCTCCCAATTGGACGGGAAGCTGATCAATTCGGCGTTGATGATTAAGATGCAGTCTGGCAGGGAAGTTCAAGATTGTACGTTTGACTGGCCAGGATAGCGTCCTCCCGGCCAGTTACGCAGCCGAATGCCGGGTACAAGACCGGGCCGGTCAAACCCATCCATAGCCCGATGCATGTGTGAAGCAAGGAAAAACCAGGAATATCGGTGGTGTATTTAGGTCGAAATATGATGAAACATGTGTTGGACAAATAGGCTTTATAAGCTAATGTCAAAGTTGGTGATGAGCCTAGGAAGTCTGCACACAACAAATCCCTTAACCATTGGGGATTAGGCTAAGATAGCAGAGCAGTCAAATACCAATGATTGGACACATACTGGTTATGTCAGAAGTGGAATTACAACCAGATTCGCTGCATTTTTGCGAGAATTTTATCGATCGAAGCATCCAAGACGACTATCTGTTCAGCTATAAACTAGGTCAGACCACCTACCGATTTCTTTCCGCGCCGAAGTGTCCATCCTGGCAGATTTGTGAGGAGCATGGCACCAGGGACACTACCATCAATTTCGCCGCTTATATCAGAGACCGCTATCAGTTTTCTGAGATCGACGTAAAAAAGAATCTCTCATTAGCCGTTCTCGAAGGCCGCAAAGGACACCATACCAGACAATGTATGGTTGAGTTATGCACGACCAACTATCTTCTACGATTTATTTATGACGACGAAGTTTATCTTGCATTTATACCCTGCTCTCTGAAAAAAAATTACACCGAGTGGGCCATGGCCAGCAGACGGCATGAGGTGAGTGTTCCTTCCATTGTCAGGTTATCAGAACAGAAAGGCAGCTGATAGTTGCCTTGTTTTGTTTCACCCATCGCGAATTTCTGGTGAGCGAAAATCCGTGGTCACCGGAAATTACTGATGGCGGGATCAAATAGCTGGATATCCCAGAGTCTGGTTCTAAAGGGTATTTCAGGCAATAGCAAACCCAGGAATACGGCTTTGGTAACCGTAACGAGCGCTCCTTTTGGGGTCGCTCAGCATTAACGACTAGCAGGTGTTAATAGAGTATGTACTGTGTCGAAGCATTAGAAACAGCGCGAATATCGCAGTGGCAGCCTGTGCTTTGCGTGTTACCTAGCTTACCTGGCAGTAATCACTTCAAGACCGCCCGGTGCCCAGTGCCATGTGCGGGCCGGCATTTTAATGAATCGGTAAATGTCCGTCTTTTGAGCAACGAATATCAGCTAGTGTCTGCCCGTCCAGCCGATAAACTAATGACGGGTGTCCGGGAGGCTATAAACAGAATCAAACGATATGTTGTAAAGTAGTTAGATCAACGGATGAATCACAGGTGTCTGAAAGATACCCGGGTAGGGTCTAAATGAAGACAAACAGGCGACAATTTCTCAGCGGTTTTGCCGCTTTGCCGTCGTTTAACCTATTCTCCTCCAGGGCCATAGCAAAGCCCTCTGAAGCCAACCTTGTTCATGATTATTACAGTGACCTGGGGCTCGAGCCTTTCATTAATGCGGTTGGACCATACTCCTCACTCGGAGGGGCCAGGATGTGGCCTGAGGTGATCGATGCTATGGCCTATGCAGTTGAACATAAAGCCAGAATGACCGATATCCACGATGCAGTCGGCACGCGTATTGCGGAGTTGTTGAGTGCTGAAGCTGCCATGGTGACCTCTGGTGCTACAGGCGCTCTTATGCTCGGAACTGCCGCCTGTATGACCATGGGAGACCTGGAAAAAAATGAAAGACTTCCTGATACAACGGATATGGCCAATGAGGTCATCATCCTCAAAAGCCAGCGATATCTCTATGACCGGTCGATTCGAGCACCGGGTGCAAAACTGGTTGAAATCGAAAGCACCAGCCAGGCCAGGGATGCGATCAACGATAAAACGGCGATGTTGTTTTTCCTGCTCAACCGGTCAGATGAAGCCCGTATTGACGTAGAGGGCTACATACAGATAGCCAAACAGTATGGCATTCCTATTCTTTGTGATGCCGCCACTACGGTTCCGCCAGTAAAAAAAATCGCCGAAACCATGAGGGCAGGTTTTGACCTGGTCTGCTATTCAGGCGGTAAAGGCTTGCGTGGCCCCTATAGTGCTGGGCTCTTGCTGGGACGAAAAGACCTGATTGGCTATGCACGGCAGCATGCCTCACCAAATCACCGGGCTTACGGAAGAAGTATGAAAGTAGCACCGGAAGAGTACCTTGGCATGATGGTCGCTGTAGAAACCAGTTTGAACTTTGATGAGGAAAAGGAATACCAGAGACAACTTAACCTGGTTAGTTTAATGGGAAGAGAACTCGCTGTCATCGACGGGGTATCTGTGTCAACTCATGTGCCGGCCCAGGAGGCTCGTGAACCTTACATCGAAATCAATTGGGACGAACGGTTTGCCATATCCCCTGGCGAGGTAAAACAGTTACTACGAAACGGGAAACCCTGTATAGAAGTTAGAGCCCTGTTTCTGTCGGGTGGTAAGCTGCATTTGACGGCTTCGATGCTCGAGAAAAACCAGGCCCCAGTCGTTGTGCGACGGATAAAGGAGATCCTGCGCAAAAATGCACCCAACCCGCTAGCCAGGTCCGGACGAGCATGACCTATAGACGAGCGATCCTTAAAAGTTTAGCCGGGGTCTTGCCATTTTCGCTGTTGGGCAGCGTTTCGGGAGGTGAGCATAAAAAGCCGGAAATGCCAGTATTAAGCCCAGGCCGTGATTACTTCAAGGAGCTAGGTGTAATACCGTTCATCAATGCAGCAGGGGCTTATTCTGCCTACGGTGGAGCACGAATGCGTCCAGAGGTGGTTGATGCGATGCGTTATGCAGCGACTCGGAAAGTGAAAATGAATCAGTTGCATGATGCTGTTGGCAAGCAGATAGCAACGTTGGCTGGATCTGAAGCAGCTATGGTGACATCCGGTGCTACCGCTTCTATCGTTCTTGGAACGGCGGCCTGTATGACGCTAGGTGATGAAGCGAAAATGCGACAGCTTCCTGATACTGCCCACATGAAGAATGAGATAATTATTCAGGTTAAACATCGTTATACCTACGACAGAGCGTTGACAGTGGCAGGCGCAACGCTAGTCGAGGTTGAATCCGAGCAGGATGTTCTGGACAGGGTGAATGACCGGACGGCGATGATGTTTTTTCTGAAACCTACACAGCAAGGTGACGATATCGCTGCTCAGGATTATATTGCCCTGGCCAGGGAATTAGGGATTCCCTGCTTCTGCGATGCAGCAACCACCACGCCACCTGCGAACAACGTTATCGAAGGAGTTAATGAAGGATTTGACCTTATCTGCTATTCCGGGGGCAAGGGCTTGCGCGGCCCCTATAGCGCAGGTCTGCTATTAGGTAATAAAGATTTAATCAGGTACGCAAGGCGGCATAGTGCACCTAATGACCTCTCTATTGGTCGTGGCATGAAAGTTTCATCTGAGGAATACCTTGGAATGCTAGTTGCGCTTGAATCGAGTCTTAATGTGACCGAAGAAGAAGATTTTTTATATAAAAAACAGCGATTTACAAATATAACTGAACAGATATCTGATATCCCGGGTGTCACCACAAAGGTATTTGAATCCGACAGTATCACCAACGAACTCTACCTGGATATCGACTGGGACACTAAGGTAGTAAAATTGAGCCGTGAGGATTTCATTGCGGAATTGCGCCGTCATAATCCTTCAGTTGAGATACGTCTGTTGTTGTTTTCAGGCGGGAGAATTCAGTTATCAGCAACGGTTATGGCTGACGGAGAGGATATGATTGTGGGTTCGATAATCCGGAAAGTATTGCTTCAATTCTCCTGATTCTCCATTTGCAGGTCAAATCAGCTGGCGCTCAAATCATTATCCGTTCTTAAAAGTAGTACTGAGGATATGCTGCTGGCTTTCTTCGTCTGTGAGGGTGTAAAGCTTCAGTAGAGTGGCTTGAAATCGGTGCTCGGTAGAGTCACCGGCACGGCGTGTGAAAGAGCAACTGCCATAAATTTACTTGTCCCTTAGTGAAATAATCATAAAAAGCCAGGGATAAGTTTAGCAATGTACCCATGCATGGACGAGGTCTTAGCAGATAGGTATGTAAAGGCCTGTGGCAAACGTTAACTTGCGCTCAATTGAGCGCTGAGTTTTCATCTGTGATGAAATGCGCCCTGAGTCAGAGTGATGGATGTGTCTCGCAGGTGAGTCGCGTCAATGGTGAATAAAACCGTCTCCGGTGAGAAGCGCGAGGCTTCGGTTCTTCTCTGTGCTGATTCGTTTATACTCTGATGAATAGCTAAGCACGCTGGGTGTAATTGAGGCAGCAATGGAAAAAGGGGAATTTTTTAAAGATGTACGCGAGGATTTACCGGGTCCACTAAACGGTGTTCTGGTGATTGAGGCAACGACTACCTGGGCTGGCCCAATGACAGGTTGTATTCTCGCTGATTTGGGTGCACGAGTAATCAAATTAGAACACCCGTCAGGTGAAGTTGCCCGTAAAATTCCACCTATGGTGCCGGAATCGCAGTTGTCGGTATTTAACGAAACCGTAAACCGTAACAAAGAATCGCTCAGTGTTGATTTGCGATCGGAACAGGGCAAGGAGGTCGTGCTCAAGTTAGTCGAGGGGGCGGACCTGTTTTTAGAGAATTTTCGTCCAGGAACGTTATCCGATTGGGATCTGGGCTATGCTAGTTTGCGACGTTATAAATCAGATCTCGTTTATGTCAGTGTCAGCGGTTTTGGGCAGTTTGGCCCCTTAAGTGAGCGGGTAGGGTATGACCCGCTGGCCCAGAACTATACGGGTTGGGCCGCACTCAATGGTGAGCCCATGGGTGGACCAGTAAAAGCGCCAACGTTCCTTGCTGATGATCTGGGTGGTCTACATGGTGCTTTAGCCGCAATGGCTGCGCTGCGACATCGGGACCAGACTGGTGAAGGCCAGCATGTGGATGTGTCTTTGGTTGACAGCATCATGTTTCAGAGTAATGGGCTGGCCAGCCTGGGTGCAATGGGGTTGCCGACGCCTCGTATGGGAAACCAGTTTTCCATAGCGGCGCCTGTTAATAATTATGTGTGCGCCAATGGCACTGTCTTCGCCGGGGTTTTACTAGATAGTCACTGGCAGCAACTCGCCAAAGAAATAGGTCAGGAGCAATTGCAAGGTCTTTCTGGCGCAGAACGGCTGGAACAGCGTGAATCACTAGATAGTCTGTTGGCAGCCTACTGCTTAACTCGCAAAGTAGAAGATATTGTAAGCCGGTTTGCCGAGTTAGGCTTGCCAGCCACGCGGGTGAACACACCAGCTGAAGTTGCTCAGGAACCGCACATACATGCCAGGGACATGTTGATACCGACCCAATTGAGCGATGGAACTACAATGCCAATTGTCGGCCCAGCCGCAAAATTTTCCCGAACGCCAACAACGATAAGACACCCTGCACCAAGCCTTGGCCAGCATAATGACCGAATTCTGTCAGATCTCGGTTATAGCGACGCAGAGCGGGCTGAATTACGTGACAAGGGCGCGGTAGGTTGACGATGCGGCTGTTCTTGATGATAGCACTGCAGGCGCTTTTGAACCTGGCTGAACATCATCAATGGGGCTATGCCTTGACTCCAGAAGGCAACGGGTTTTGGCTGGATAGAGGGATTAATAGGATACCGAGGCAAATCATCAGATTGTCTGGTCCAATTAGCGTTAAGCTCCACCGATGGGCACGAACTCCCAGATAAATACTTCGATTTGTAGATGTAGACTCAGGATTATCTGGCTCTTTTTCTTTGCCTGATATAGATAGCAAGTGCAAATTTCTGGCGTAACAGGTTTCACAGGTTAAAACACACTGACCGTTGCAAGATCTGATACAAGCTATTTGCTGTTCAACTAGAAGATTTTAAGTCGCCTACGTGTCTTGCTAGCCACATTTGCAGTCATTTATGATTAGGCTGCGATTTCTCGATTTTCGGTGGGCCTTTTCATGGTTTTTAGAAATACTGTTGAGTTGCTGCTGGAATAGTGTATATTTTTTCAATCAGATAAAATCTTCTATATGGAGGATGTTTTAGTGACCACCTTGTTTTATGAAAAAATCAAGGGTTTACGACTAGCAAAAGGCTTATCCCTCAGGGCGATGGCAGAGGCCCTTAATCAACGGGGAGTCAATATTAGTCATACTGGTATCGCTCGATGGGAGCAGGAACGAAGTGGAGAGGCACAACACTTGCCTAAGCGTCAGACTATCGCAGCACTGGCAAAGTTTTTTGATGTTTCACCGGCCTGGTTGCTAGAAGACATCTATTCCTCAAAATCTCGAGCAACCAATAATACCAGGCGACAAGAACAGATGCAGGATCTGGCGCTTCTCTCAGATTCAGAATTTGAAGTGTTGGTTGCCGTCAAGGACCAGATTCTTGCCACTAGAAACAGCGATGCCAAGGCTGCACTTAACGAGCCCGGGGATGTGTCGTAACCAGCGTATTAGCCGGAAGAGACCAGAGTTGGGCGGAGAGGCTTCTATCTTGCAGCGTACAATCTTAACCCGCTTGTGATTCATAATCACTCTTGAGCAGGCTTAGGCAGTTTGCCAAGGTGTTTCATTATCTCGATTTTTTAATGATTCCATAAGCTGTCGATAATTCGTCGTCGTCAAGATGTTTTATGGTGATGCCACTGTAACCATAGTAAATCGATATCAGTGGGTTAATGAGGTTGAAAAAAGCAAATGGCAGATAAGCAAAAGTAGCCACACCCAAGGTCGCTGCCATATAAGCTCCGCAGGTATTCCAGGGTACTAAAGGCGAAGTTAGCGTGCCGGAATCTTCGATGACGCGAGACAGGTTACGTGGGTCCAGATTGCGACGAGTGAATTCTGCTTTGAACATTTTGCCGGGGAGAACCACCGCCATGTATTGTTCTCCGGCGATCACATTGACGCCAATACAGGAGCCAACCACCGTTGCCACTAGAGAACCGGTTGATTTTGCGGCCTTCAGGACGGTATTAATGAGGCGAGCCAGCATGCCAGCGTGCTCAAGTACGGCACCGAATGCCAGCGCGGAAATAATAAGCCAGATGGTCGTTAGCATGCTACTCATACCACCTCGACTTAGCAGGTTATCTACTTCTGCATTACCGGTTGCAGATATAAATCCATCTGCCAGGGCGAGCCATACTCCCCGAGTGTAGCCAACTAATGCGCCTGCTTCAGGAGCACCAGCGAAGTTAAGGACGACTTCAGGTTGTAAAATGATGGCGACCATACCACCGAGTAAAGCGCCGAACAAAATAGTAGGCAATGGTGGCACCCGGCGTATCGCCATAAAAAAAACGATAGCCAGAGGAATTAGGGTGAGTGGGGTAATATTGAAGGACCCATGCAATATTGCCATGGTTTGTTCCAGGGCTTCACTATTACGACTGACTTCAGTGTCAAGACCAATCAATGTGAAAATCACAAGCGCGATCAGGAAAGATGGCCCAGTAGTCCAGGCCATATGCCTGATGTGGTCGAATAAGTCAGTCTCAACCACCGCAGCGGCTAGATTAGTCGTATCCGACAGGGGCGACATCTTGTCCCCAAAATAGGCGCCGGAGATGATTGCGCCAGCGGTAATAGCGGGGGATACCCCCAGGCCTATTGATACACCAATTAAGCCAACACCCAGCGTGCCAGCCACAGTCCATGAACTGCCTATACTGACCGATGTGATCGCACAGATCAGGCAGCTAGCTGCAAAAAAATACTGAGGGCTCATCAACTGAAGACCGTAATAAATCATTGATGGCACTGTTCCGGCCATCATCCACGTGCCGATGAGGGCGCCAACGGCGAGGAGAATCATAATCGCGCCCATGGCAGTGCCGATTCCTGCAACCATAGCGGCTTGTAAGTCATCCCAGCGATGACCATTTCGGATGGCGAGGCCAGAGGCAATGGCAGCACAGGCGATCAGTACGATCTGGTTAGGGCCTGCAGAAGAGCTATCTCCGAACAAGCTGACCGAAACGGAAAGCAGCAGAATAAGTGAAATCACGGGTATCAGAGCATCGATCAATGATGGGTCTTTAACGGAGGTCATAGCTTATGTTACCTTGTTGTAAAGCGAGGGGCCGGTGGTTTATGCGATCAGGTTGCCCAATAGCATCCTATATCTCGAACGGGATTACCACTTGATTTGAATGCCGCTGGACCTTGGGTTGGCCCTTGTCTTTAAGGCAGGCTCATAGTGGAGCTATCTTCCGCAATAGTACGATCACCAATCAGACATCCGCAGGTATGGAGTAAGGTATGAATGGCAGGTTTGCCCACAGCATCGTGCTTATCACTGGCGCCACTTCGGGTATTGGCGAGGCCTGTGCGAATTTGTTTGCGCTCGAAGGTGCTTCTTTGATGCTGACGGGCCGGGATGAGCCCCGAGGGCACCTTATTCGTGACCGATTAAATGAGGCTGGGACGCAGGTTGGTTTTTCTGCTGGTGATATTCAGGATCGTAGCTATTGCGATGGGCTCATTGAGCACACCGTCAGGGAGTTTGGGCGCCTTGATGTGCTAATTAACAGTGCCGGAATCTGGCAGCCTGCTTCATCGCTAGAAACCACAGATGATTTGTGGCACGAAACCCTGGCCACCAACCTTAATGGATCCTTTTTTACGGCGCGAGCGGCATTGCGGCAGATGCTTAAACAGGGTAGTGGCAATATCGTTAATATAGCGTCTGACCTCGGTTTGGTTGGGGGCAAGCAAGCAGTGGCCTATTGCGCCAGCAAGGGTGCGGTAGTGATGATGACTAAGGCGATGGCATTGGATCATGCCAGAGACAACATACGAATTAATGCCCTGTGTCCAACAGATACAGATACACCGATGATGCATCGTGATTATGCCAATCAAGGTCTGGGAATTGCCGCTGGTCTTAAAAATTCTGCCGACGCTAATCCTATGGGGCGTATAGCCAAGCCGGAAGATGTGGCCGAAGCAGCTTGTTTTATAGCCTCAGCCGCCGCTGGTTTCATTACCGGTGTCTCGTTGCCGGTGGATGGTGCTGCTACAGCGGACTGATCGATCCCATCTTATAGCAGCCGGGCATGTGGTAGAGTCGGCTTTCTTGATGTAAATGGTTTATCAGAGGTCAGAAGGGATAGGCAATCGGCTGACTTAAGTGTGATCTAAATGAATCAATTCCTGGTGGTGTGTTTTTATGATTAAAAGAGTAATGGGCCTGCTGTGGCTAAGTTCGCTGGCTGCATCAGCTGTATTTGCATCCGAATTTGATTTGGTAGAGACCTCAGTTGCAAATGTGCACCGGACAATGCTCGAGGGCTCGTTGAGTTGTACCGATCTCACACAATCTTATTTACAAAGGATTACGGACCTTGATCAGACGAGTGGCCTTAACAGCATCATTGCAGTTAATCCTGACGCTATGGGCCGGGCGGAAAAGCTCGATGATGAATTTAGACTCACCGGAAAGCTCAGGTCACTGCATTGTGTGCCCATGATCATCAAAGACAATTATAATGTGAAAGGGCTGCAGACAACGGCTGGGTCTAGCGCAATGCTCGGCTTCATGCCTGAGACCGATGCATGGCAGATTGCGCGCATCAAGGATGCAGGCGCACTGATCCTGGCTAAATCCAATATGGCGGAGTGGGCCTTCAGCCCCCGTGTAACGATCAGTTCTGTTGCCGGGGAAACCCGCAACCCCTATAACCTGGAGCATGTTCCAGCTGGATCCAGTGGCGGAACGGCTGCAGCGGTTGCTGCAAACCTTGGCTTGATTGGTCTGGGTACAGATACCGGAAATTCAATTCGTGGTCCTTCTTCGCATACCGCCCTGGTGGGTATAAGGTCGACTCTAGGCCTTACTAGTCGTAGTGGCATTGTTCCGCTGTTTCTGCGGAACGATGTTGGTGGACCGATGGCGAGGACAGTCATTGATGCAGTGCGAGTATTACAGGTGATCGCCGGACCAGATCCAGCAGATCCTATTACTGCTTATTCAAAAGGCCGGTATCCAACTGACTTCCTGGAATTGCTGCATTCTGGTGCGATGCAGGGGGTAAGAATAGGGGTGATGCGACATCTCAGTGACAGAGATCACGATGCCCAGATAAATCAGTTATTCGAAACGGCGCTGAAGGATATGGAAAAGCAGGGTGCAATCCTGGTTGACCCTGTGCAGGTCAGCGATTTTGACACAGTCAGCGCGAATCACTGGTGCCGGATGTTCAAGCAGGACTTGAACGCGTTCCTGCTGAAAAACAGTGATCGATCGCCTCGCAAAAATCTTCAGGAAATCGTTGATTCCGGCTTGTTTTCTGATTATATCGCTGAGGACCTCAAGGCCAATGCAGCCGTCGTTGATCCTGTCAAAATGAGTCCGCCATGTGGAGATCTCTATCAGGACGAACGCCGCGTTGAATTTCGTCAGGCGGTGGTGACAGCCATGGATCAGGCGCGGGTGACAGCGATAGTTTATCCGAGTTGGAACTTTCCTCCCGGACGAGTCGGTTATCCGGAAGACTATAAGGGTGACAATAATCAGGTCATCGCACCCCATACTGGCTTGCCAGCTGTTACTGTCCCCATGGGTTTCGTCGGTGGTTTGCCGGCGGGACTTCAATTTGTTGGCAGGCTTTTCTCGGAGGCTGATATTTTGCCTTTGGTGTATGCCTATGAACAGGCAACTTTACATCGATTAGCTCCGCATGGTTTTGGCTCGCAGGATGCAGTCGCCGGAACCGATATTCCCTGATGGGCCGTGCGGCAGAGCGTATTACCTTTGTTGCGAGAAATCAGAAGGGCACCAGAGAGCATGGCGCCTAACAGGGTTCAAGCTGGGAAAAACTTACTGAAATCTTCCGTTGAATTGACCCTGGGATAAGCTTCGGTGGGCACTTCCTTGCCAAGGAAATCGCACAGTGGCTGCCAGCCCTGGCGTGCTTCGAACACCAGCAGTTGATTACCCGGAACGGTGTCGCGCACTTGTTCATTGTGTTGCTTAAAAACATTGATGACATGGTCTCGATCATCCATGCGAGCAGCAAACAGGCGCCCCCAGATAATATCCATGGCCCATTGCCCTGAGCGTTGCTTTTTCGGGTCATCTGATTCCAGATTCATCCGACTGGACTTGTAAATGGTCGCCATAATACTGTCGTACCATTGGTCGGGATCCCGGATGGTCAATATCACTTTTGCCTGCGGATATTGCTCCAACAATGTTTGCCACAGGTTGCAGGATGGCCAGTCAACCGTTGCCACGTAGCCTTCATATAGATGTGCCCAGTCAACCGGGTTGCCCTTGTGTGCCTGTGACCAGAGTTCAGAGTGGTCGGGATGTTTCATCAGTTCCATCATGTGATAACACTGTTCATAACCAAGCGTTTCCAACCCATATTTAAGCGATAGTGTGCCTGTTCTGCCAAAACCGGCGCCAATAATTTCTATACTCATAGGGTTCTCCACAACCGGTTTTATAGGGCTAGGATGACGATGCGCTTAACATAGCCTTCGCCGCAGTTAAAAAAACAGAGACTAAATCATGTTTCGAGGATTTTGGCAATTTACAGCATCACTGACTTTAAAATCGCAAACCCTGAAGCAGTACAGTTTTGGGGGATTGTGTAATATTATTAGTAAAGTAAATCGTCCCGATATGCACTGAGTTAAATTGTCAGTCATGGCTGGACCAGTGCTGAATAATCAAATAGTGAGGCATCTGATGGCAAGAGTGAGATTAAAGGAAGACCATGAACTTTCAGAGCAAACGCTCTCTAGAGTGCGGGCGATTGAAGCATCCGGGGGAGACACATCGAGTTTACGCGGCCTGGCTCATATTGAGACACTTTTTGCCGGGTTTAATGAGTGGTATGTGCCCGCAAGAAAGGGTGATGCCGTCGAGGAAGAGCTTATTGAACTGGTTCGTTTGAAAGTAGCACGACTGAATGACTGTTATACCTGACTAAACATGAGATTTCTGTCGGGTACAGAAAAAGCAGAAAAGTTAACAGAAGATAAAATCAGTGAACTTGACGCGGAAAGTAATCATTTCAGTGCACGAGAAAATCTTGCCATTGAATACGCAGAGCGGATGGCTCTGGATCATCGCAATATTGATGATGAATTATTCAATCGGCTACATGCTGAATTTTCAGATACGCAGATTCTTGAGCTGGGTATGATGATAGGGCAGTTTATTGGCGTTGGTCGGTTGCTGGCAGTAATGGATCTAGAGCCAAAAGTCTGCGAAATCTGATGGTGAAGGTGTTTTGCGACGAAATTTCAAGAACAGCCAGGAATGTGTGAATGGCCCGCATGTGAAGCGCTAGTTGTTACCGTTTTTAATAGGGATTTACTCATGAGGATATCCGGCTTACCAGGCCCATTGGCATCTGGAATAACGCCAGTGATACAAAACCCAAGCTTAAGATAGAATTCAAAAGGGTGATGGTTGAGGTTGGTAATTCCCATAAGTTGTGTCATGGGACTTGGATAGAGATTCAAATTGGCCAACGAGGTCTGGCTATTTTCGTCATCGGTGAGCAGATAAAGAGTGGAAGCCTTTGTCTTACTTATGGATTCCAGCAATGCCTGCACCAGCCGAGTACCCACCCCATGCAGTTGTCTTGAAGGGTCGACAGCCAGGGGATGCAGTTCCCAGGCATGCCCGGCGTATTGACGAATAGCGCCTACCCAGCCAAGCACTTGTGTTTGTGAGTCTATTGCAACCAGTGAAATTCTATCTTCTCTGGAAAATGAAACCACTGCTTCTTTGGCAGAGACCAGGGTTGGCCAGGCCAGGGGATGATGCGGTTTGAATGCCCGCACCAGTATTAAAGCACATTGCTCAACCATGGCGTCATCAGCAGGGTCTAGAGTCAAAATTCTTATGCTTTCTGCCTTCATGAAAGGCAGGTTATCATGATGCCGGCGTTAAATCTGTTTGGTCAGAATTCGTGTAATCAGGACCACTTGTGGGTCTGCGAGACAGCTCTGTCGCCTTTTCAGGAAGCTGCTGGTTTAAGTTTTGAGGGGGCCTCAAGTAAAATTGGGTGGTGCTAGCCTGGATCTTGCCATATGACTTTAGTGACCCCGGTGGTAAATTTCCCAAAAGCACTATTTGCTGAAATGGTTTTTATCACTCTGTGACGGCCTCTCGCCACCTTGAGCAGAACGAAAAACAGTAACCTTGCCCACCAAGCATTTGACAGTAGCACTTTGGGAGGCAGAGCCTGTAATTTCTGGATGCTGTTAACTTCTGCATTCCGCTCAGCCTGGATTCGCCTAGTAGTCTCTATTAGCAAAGTCAGAGGCTTTCCTGAGGAAAGCGCCGGAATCAAATGGTTAGCTGAAACGATAGCATCTCTGATAGCAATGTTCAGTCCCTGGCCGCCAACTGGAGACATAGTATGGGCGGCATCACCTATTAAGAAACTTCCTGGATAAGACCAGTCAGACAGGCAATCCGATACGGTGCTGAGTAGAAATGGATTAGATATGCTGTCACGATGCTGACCAAGATGATCTTTTAGTCGTGGATCAACATACTTTGCTATTTCATCTAATAGCCGGGCATGCCCTGGCTCTCTAAATGTCTTGAAACTGCCTTTTTTGATTATGAATCCCAACTGCAACTGGTGGTCATAAGTCGGCGCTGCAATCAGCAGGCGTCCATGGCCGATGTAAACACGGATTTGGGCGCCAATGTCGACTGGTGCTGGCACCTTCAGCCAGACAATATCCATGGGCATAACATCAGACCTGACAGGTAGTTTTAAGCCACGCCGAACGCTTGATGTGCGACCATCAGCCCCTATTACCAGGTCTGCTGTTAGGGCTTTTCTTACCTGGCCAGTCTCTGCAGTAACGCCGACAACGCGGTTGTTGTCTATCAATAAATCCCTGACACGTGTCCCACGAAGTAGTTCAAAGTTCTTAAACTGATTGCATTGAGCCACTATCATTTCCAGAAAGTGGGGCTGTGAGACCCAGCGAGGGCTGAAATCACCGAAAAGTTGGTCATCAAAGGTTACCGAGGCCGCATGATGTCCATTAATGAAGGCATTGACGCCGTTTAGCATCACCTGCGGGACGTCACTGAACTGTTGCCACAAGCCTATCTGGGCTAAGGGTTGAAGCCCACTTGGCATCAGTATCTCGCCCCGAAACTCTCTGTGAAAGTCAATATGTCGTTCCAGCACAGTGACTTTGATGCCAGTTTTTGCCAGCAGGTAGGCCAGCACCCCACCAGCAGGACCTGCTCCTACAATAATGACCGAGTGCTTCATATGGACTCTCCCTGGTCGTAATTCCGTATTTTGCCTTTGAATTCTGATGTTTGTCTTTGACTCAAAACTCACTAAGTATAGCCGGATTGGCTATTTGTCATAGGGATCGCCAAAAGACCTGGCGAACAATATTTAATTGGTTATTCCTTGATGATTTTTTTATACAAATTTAATTTTTGTGAAGTATCATATCCAAGATGATTTACTTGAATATCTTCACTTCAGCTCAGTCTAATGAATAGTCAAGTCAAGATACTGGTTGTCGATGATGACCCGCTGATGGTAAAAACGGTTACTCGGCTTCTCGAGAAAATGGATTATCAAGTGAGTCCAGCACTCTCTGCTGAGCTCGGTCTAAAAAAACTGGAAGAAGAACCCTATGACCTGATTCTCCTGGATCTGTTGATGCCGGGAATGGATGGTACCAAGTTCCTGGAGTCGTTTCCGAAAGGCCTTGATATCCCAGTTATTGTTATGAGTGGACAGCAGGATATTTCCAGTAAGGTGGCTAGCTTCGATCTTGGCGCGGTAGATTATATTACCAAGCCCTTTTCCTCAGCGATTCTACTGGCCAGAATTGAAGCAAAACTGCGTCGAAGCTAAGTCAGGCCCTTTCTTTACACCTCCCGAAAAACGACGGCTGTAGTATGCATGTGGGATTTTAGCCGGTGCCGGATGAGATAACAGCCGGATATTAACCCGACATCCTGGACGATCAATGATTGAGATGCTCGCAGCACAGGTAAGTGAAAGACTATTCCAGCAGTTCTGAAATCGAATGTTCGCGAAGGAGCATGCAGGAGCTGAATTTAATCAGCAGCATCACCCGGAGCGGCGGATCACTCCTGGAATCCGGGCATCAGGATAACAAAGCTACCGGACATAATTTAGGAGACTGGCTGGTGGAACAGAGCGTCAGCTTTGCTTATTCAGCCCGACGCGGCTGGGCATTATTTTAATCCATATTCCTAGCGACCTTGAGCAGCCACCAGCCGAAAAGGCTATTGGCGACCAGCTTAAAACCACCGAGGATAATAGCCGGGAAGCCCCACCAGAAATCAAGCCAGGCTTGCCAGAACCAGGAATATATCCAATCGTAAAAGAACGAGATATTTTCCTCCAGGAATATAGCGGTTGAGAGAGACATAAAGCCATGTTCTGTCGTCATGACGGCCCAACCGATCCAAAGCAGGTACAAGACCTGAATCGGTGTTGTATAAATCAGAAACCAGGCAAACCCATAAGCAAATTTTTTCATATAATGCGTGTCATCCTTCTGTTCTGTTCTGATAATAGACCCTTCTGCTACTCCGGGGAATGGCAGCAAAGAAATTCGGTATGATATCCATGATCGACGACGCGATAGGTGCCATTCTGCTGCAGCTCGAACAATTAGGCCTTGCTGAGGATACCATCCTAGTGTTCACCCGCGATCACGGCGACATGTTCGGGGATCACGGTGGGGAGGGATGCATTATAGCGACTGCTCCAGGGTCCCTTTATTGATGAGAGTGCCTGGCCATACACCCGGTGTCTGCGACAACCTGATATCTTCGCTGGATATCGGCCCAACATTATTCACCCTGGCCAACCTACCTGGTTTTCACGGTATGCAGGGAGTCGATGCCAGTCAGCTGCTGGATTCACCCGGAGCCTGTTTCAGCGAGGAATTGCTGGTTGAGGAAGACCCGTTCAGCGATTTGTTAGGCATAGGGCAACCTCTCAGAATGCGGACACTGAAAACACCCATGCCCGGTTAACTGTTTATCAAGGCTATTCGGGGATTGAGTTATTTGATTTAGGGGGTGATCCAGAAGAGATGAACAATCGTGGCGCAGATATTAAATTCCGAGCTGATAGGATGGAAAGGTTAAGTTATGCTCAGATGGAAAACACTGATTTCTCACCAAAACCCACTGCATTTGCTTGATGTTGCGATGACAGCAGATCACAAAAGACGTTCGTTTTGAGATGTGCACTGACCCTGTACGAACCTGTTTATCAGGTGACACGGATGTTAAGCTATTGTTTTGGACCTAGGATGAAACAGCGGGTATGGGGATAGCAATCAGGGTTTATCGTCAGTTCTTTAAGCACATACTGCAGCTGAGTGTATTGATTATCTGGAGTGGTAATGCGCTGGCAGAAAACAATTCTGTTGGTGGGAGCATTTTTATCAGCGAACTCTCGCAGGAAGTCACTCAGAGCCAGGTCGACAAGATAAAAGATGATCTACAACAAGCAGAGAGCAATGGCGCCTCGCTTTTTCTGCTTAAAATTAATACTCCCGGAGGTTTGCTTGAGCCGACCCGGGCTTTGATACAGGCCATCCTCGATTCGCCTGTCCCTGTGGTGGGTTTTGTTGCCCCGGCGGGGGCCAGAGCAAGCAGCGCCGGGACTTATGTGCTCAGCGCTTGCCATATAGCGGCTATGTCTCCTGCGACTAATGTCGGTTCAGCAACGCCAGTCATACTGTATGGGGATGTTGAGGCAGATATGCGCAGTAAAATGGTTAATGATGCGGCTGCTCAATTGCGCAGCCTGGCCCAGCTTCGCGGAAGAAATGCAGACTGGCTTGAGCAGTCGGTCACCTCTGCTGAGAACATCACGGCCAGTGAAGCACTGCAATTGAATGTGATCGACCTCGTAGCAGTAAATACTGATGAACTACTGGCAGCCTTGCACGGCCGTGAAGTAGACATCCAGGGTGGACGGGTTGTTCTTAATACAACTTCCCTGAAAACGTATCAGGCTGCCCCATTTGAAAATGTTTCGCCGCTGGTTTTGTGGACGTTACTGGGCGTTGCCCTGGTGATAATGGAACTGATGGTGACCAAATTCATAGCGATTTTCTTTGCCGGCGGTGCCTTTATTACCGGTATTGCTGTCTGGGCTGGCCTGCCAACCACAAATGGGCTGCCGATAATATTGTTCACCCTGAGCTCCCTGGTTCTGTTATTTGCTATTCGCGCTCGATTCAGCCACCTGTTTGTTGGTACAGAGACCGTGCATGGTGACTCTGAGCTGAACAGTGAGATGATTGGGGCCCGTGTGACATTGGTATCGGGTTTTGAAAAAGGCTCTCCAGGTATCGGTCAGGTCATGTACCGAGGGTCAAATTGGCAAGCAAGGTCAGCAACAGGAGTCATTGCCAGGGACAAAGTGGTGGTGATATCAGATGTGCAGTCAAATACATTATGGATAGAGGTGGAATAGTTATGGGTGAATTAATTGTATGGGGTGTTTTAGCGCTTCTGGTGTTCTGGATTTTTTACCAGACGGTTAGAGTCGTCCCACAGAGACAGAATTTTGTGGTGGAGTTTCTCGGTAAATACCAGAAAACACTCCAGGCTGGCTTGCATATATTGATACCTTTTGTTCAGAAAGTGGCTTATATACAGTCCTTGAAGGAAGAAACGATCGATGTGCCATCGCAGAGTTGTATCACCAAAGATAATATTACCGTAGAAATCGATGGTATCCTTTATCTGCAATGCCAGAATGCAGAGCTGGCAAGTTATGGTATCGATGATTATCGTTACGCAACTTCTCAACTGGCGCAAACCACGCTACGTTCAGAGATTGGTAAAATCGAGTTGGACAGAACTTTTGAGGAAAGAGACAGCATCAATGCACAGGTCGTGCATGCCGTGGATCTTGCTTCAAATGCCTGGGGCGTTAAGGTGCTCCGCTACGAAATAAAAGATATAAAC
>Ga0206678_10001003_pt1 | contig 18242 bp, 19 predicted proteins | sample M180m12015metaG_FD_155453 | JGI IMG/M metagenome (GOLD analysis project Ga0206678, IMG submission 155453) | Ammonia-oxidizing marine archaeal communities from Monterey Bay, California, United States - M1 80m 12015 | ecosystem: Environmental > Aquatic > Marine > Intertidal zone | place: USA... | reverse complement strand
TTGGAGTGGTTATCGAATCATCTAATCAATACAAATATAATAACCAAGACTATACGGTTGACCACAAAAATTTTGAACACTTTTAGAAGAAATGAAGATTGAAGATTTAAAAAATCCTTATATTTTTCTCTCAAGCGGTTTTGGGTTGGGACTGATTCCGCTTGCGCCTGGAACGATGGGTTCTGGTTTCGGTCTTTGTCTCTATATTTACATAGCACACTTCCATCTTCCAACTTTCATAATTTATCTTTCATTGACGGCCTTATTACTTGTTGCTTGGATTGCAGTGAGTAAGACCTTAAAGCAATTAGGTGAGGGCGATCACCCAGAAATTGTTATCGATGAGATAATTGGAATGATGTTTGTTGCAACCGTTTTACCGGCCGACCCTTATTGGGCGATCGCAGCATTTTTATTGTTTCGATTCTTTGATATCGTAAAACCTTTCCCAATCAATAAGGTTGATAGAGCATATAAGAATGCTTTTGGTATTATTCTTGATGACCTGATTGCATCTGGCTATTCGATTGCACTCATTCTTATTGGAAGAGAGTTGCTAGGCTAGTGTTTCGTCAGAATCTTTGAGTTCATCATCCATTAAGACTTGTATCTTAAGCTCAGCGTTCTCCAAGGTTTTCTGACACTCTCTAGAGAGTTTTATACCTTTCTCAAATTTCTTTAAAGCTTCATCCAAATCTAATTCTCCAGACTCCAGCTCTTCAAGAAGGTTTTCAAGCTCTTTTAGCTTGCTTTCAATGCCTTTACTTTTTTTCTCAGTATTCACAATCCAAATTATATAAAAAAAAGAATAATAATTAGTTGCAAATAACAATTTATTTATTAAAATTAGAATCGTTCTAAAAAAATTAATTTCAAGGTTAAGGAGAAAATAATGAGTCTTAAAGGAACAGAAACAGAACAAAATCTAAAAGATGCTTTTGCTGGTGAGTCGCAAGCGAATAGAAGGTATCTATACTTTGCCGCTAAAGCAGATGTTGAAGGCTACAACGACGTTGCCACAGTTTTCAGATCTACGGGTGAAGGAGAAACCGGACATGCACATGGTCACTTAGAGTATCTCGAAGAAACAGGCGATCCTGCTACAGGTCTTCCTATGGGAGCCACTGTAGACAATTTAAAAGCCTCCATCGAAGGTGAGACACATGAGTATACTGACATGTACCCCGGAATGGCTAAAACCGCTAGAGATGAAGGATTTGATGAAATTGCTGATTGGTTTGAGACACTTGCAAAAGCAGAGCGTTCTCACGCGAATAGATTTCAACAGGCACTGGATAATCTAGACAGTTAATTTCAAATAGATCCAATACAACTAAATTCGGGGGCTCAAATCAGCCCCCGTATTTAGATATAGTGAGGAATTTCCAATGACATCCAGAGAAGGAAGCCTAGAAGCACCCATAAGACATCCAGTTGATTGGGAAAGTGATTCTTTTAGTGATCCAAAAGAACTTTTTGATGAACTCAAAAGAGTTTTTGAGATATGCAATGGTTGCAGAAGATGCTTCAATTTATGTGATGCATTTCCAAAACTATTTGATCTCATTGATGAAACTCCAATGGGCGATACTTATGAAGTTGATGAAGAAAAATTTTGGGACGTTATAGACAGTTGCTATCTATGTGATATCTGCTTCAAGACAAAGTGTCCGTATGTACCTCCACATGAGTTCAATGTTGATTTTCCACATTTAATGCTTCGTGCAAAAGCACTCAAACACAAAACAAAAGGGGCAAGCATGAGAGATAATGTGCTTAGCAATCCAGAGAAGTTGGGCAATTTTGTGGGCATTCCAATTGTCACCCAATCTGTTAATGCTCTGAATCAATCAAAGTTAGGAAGTGTTTTAGTGGAAAAAACCATAGGCATTGATAGAGATGCACCTAAGCCAAAATATTACTCAAGCACTGCAAGGAAACAGCTTAAGTCTCATATTAAGAACCCAAAAGAGATCATCAATGCCGATGCAGAGCCAGGTGTTGTTTTATTTGCAACATGTTATGGAAATAGGAATGATCCAAAAATTGTAGAAGACACTGTTAAGTGTTTTGAGGTGAATAATGTTCCAGTTGTTTTAAGCGATACAGAGAAGTGTTGCGGCATGCCTAAACTTGAATTGGGCGACATAGAATCGGTGCAAAAAGCAAAAGATATCAATGTACCTGAATTGTTCCAATGGGCGGAAAAGGGCTGGAAAATTGTATCTCCGATTCCTTCTTGTGTATTGATGTTCAAGCAGGAATTGCCTTTATTATTTCCCAATGATGAAAAAGTAGACGTTGTTGCCAAAGCATTCATGGATCCATTTGATTATTTATTCAAGCTTGATAAGAAGGGATTGATGAATAAGTCTTTTAAGACTTCACTTGGATCAGTTTTCTATCAAGTTCCGTGTCACCTGAGAGTTCAAAGCATAGGCCTTAAAACTCGAGATGTATTGGAGCTGATTCCTGATACCAAAGTTACCCCGCTTGAAAAATGTTCAGGCCACGATGGAACTTATGGCGTAAAAAAAGAATATCGAAAATCATCGGTTAAGATTGCCAGACCGATCGTTCGAAAATTAGAATCAGGTGAATATGATAGTTTCACCTCAGACTGCCCTATGGCTGGAGCGCAAATCGACTCTATCCAAACAAAGGGAACGGAATATTTCCACCCCATGTCTCTACTGAGACAAGCTTACGGAGAATAATTAAATGAAGAATATAACCAGAGAAGACCTCATAAGCCTTGAGGACTATGCACAGCAGAGAGCTGAGTATCGCCAACAGGTTCTTAGCCATAAGAAAAACAGGTCGTTGCAACTGGGGGAAGCAGTAACGTTACTTTTTGAAGACAGGAAAACAATTCAATATCAGATACAGGAAATGTTGAGAATTGAAAAGATCTTTGAGTCTGAAGGCATTGAAGAAGAGCTTTCAGCCTACAATCCATTGATACCCGATGGTGACAACTGGAAAGCCACAATGCTCATTGAGTACACAGATCCAGTTGAACGCAAGGATGCATTGAAACGGTTAGTCAACATTGAGAATCAGATATGGGTTCAAATTGGAGAGAATGAGAAGATATATGCCATCTCAGATGAAGATCTGGATCGAACCAGGGATGACAAAACTTCATCGGTACATTTTCTAAGATTTCAGCTGAGCTCCGAGCTTACTCAGGGAATTTGCGATGAAACTTCGATCACTTTTGGGATAGATCATCTGGAATACACTGTCGACACGGGTGTGATCAGCGGTGGATTTAGAAAATCAATAATGAATGACCTTGATTGATTCTCATAGTTCGAGAATAATGAAGGACCATGACGAAGGATTATAACGCCTCAGACATAGAGGTCCTCAGTGGGCTTGAGCCGGTTCAGAAAAGACCCGGCATGTATACCGACACCGATTGCCCCAATCATCTTGTATATGAGGTGATTGACAACAGCGTTGATGAAGCCATTGTAGGCCATTGCAAGACAATACAAGTTAGTCTGTATAAAGACGGCTCGGTTCAAGTTAAAGATGACGGGCGCGGCATGCCTGTTGATGACCACCCAGAAGAGAAAATACCTGCTGTTGAACTCATACTAACCAGGCTCCATGCAGGCGCAAAGTTTGATAATAAAAGCTATAAATTTTCTGGAGGATTGCATGGTGTTGGCGTCTCTGTTGTAAATGCCCTTTCAAAGAACTTGGAGGTTTGGATCAAAAGAGACGGGCAAGAATATAATATGAGTTTCAGCAATGGTGATAGAACTTCTGAGCTAGAGATTGTAGATAGCGTAGGTAAAAAAAATACTGGAACAACCATTCGCTTTTGGCCAAATGAAACATATTTTGATTCACCAAAGATTAGACTAGAAGAGATAAAACATAATCTTCGTGCAAAAGCAGTACTTTGCCCTGGCTTGAAAATTAAATTTAAAGACGAGGCATCTGGCGACAAAGCCGAGTGGGAATATCAAGAGGGTGCCAGCGAATATTTAGTAGAGATGCTCGAAGGCATTGAAAGCATTCCATCCATCCCTTTTTCCGGCAAATCAAATTTAGATGATCAAGAACTCGAGTGGAGTATGACCTGGCCCGACAGAGATCATGAGGGTATTCATGAATCTTATGTCAACTTAATTCCAACCAAGCACGGTGGAACACATGTATCTGGATTCAGGGCAGGATTGTCCGAGTCAGTAAAAGAGTTTGCAGATTATCGGAATCTACTTCCCAGAGGAGTGAAGCTCTCCCCTGAGGATGTTTGGATGGGTCTGAGTTATATTGTTTCCGTTAGAATTGAGGATCCACAGTTTTCAGGGCAAACAAAAGAAAAGCTCAGCTCTCGATCCGTTTCTGGTTTTGTTACTGGACTCATTAAAGATGCCTTCACACTTTGGTTGAATCAACATCCAGAAGCCGGAGATCAAATTGTTGCTAGGGCCATTGAGAATGCCCAAAAAAGAGCTAAAAAGAATGTAAAAGTGAAACGCAAAAAGGCGACTGGAGGTCCGACATTGCCTGGAAAGCTTGCGGACTGCACCAGTGATGAAGCCGATCTATGTGAATTATTCATTGTTGAAGGGGATTCTGCTGGCGGTTCAGCAAAACAAGCAAGAGATAGAGTTTTTCAGGCAATACTTCCTCTCCGTGGAAAAATTCTAAACAGTTGGGAAGTCGATGAGAGTAATCTTCTTTCTTCGCAAGAAATCAGCAATATATCACAGGCAATTGGGGTAGAGCCTGGAGCAGAAGATTTGAGTAATCTCAGATACCATAAGATATGCATACTTGCAGATGCTGACTCCGATGGTCTTCATATTGCGACATTGATTTGTGCTTTATTTCTTAAGCATTTTAGAAGACTGGTCAATGAAGGTCATATTTATGTCTCGATGCCACCTCTATACAGAATCGATGTAGGAAAAGAAGTCCACTATGCTTTGGATGAAGCAGAAAAAGAATCGATTGTGAAGAAATTAGATAAAAAGAAACCGGGCACCAAAAAAACCGTCACCCGCTTTAAGGGCCTTGGAGAAATGAGCCCTGGCCAATTGAGAGAAACAACCATGCTTCAAGACTCTAGGAGACTTGTTAAGCTTACCATTGATAATGCATCATATACCGAGGAGCTAATGGATAAGTTAATGGCAAAGAAACGTTATGCTGATCGGAAGGTATGGCTTGAAGAAAAAGGAAATCTAGCGGAAATATAAATGGGTAAACAAGAAGAAATGGATTTTGAAAAAAAAGGAGGAGGATCAGAATCAGATTCTCAGCCTCTCAGTGAGTTTGTAGAAAAAGCATATCTCGATTATTCAATGTATGTCATTCTTGATCGTGCATTGCCATTTATTGGTGATGGATTAAAGCCAGTACAAAGACGCATTATTTATGCCATGTCAGAACTGGGACTATCCGCACAATCAAAACCAAAGAAGTCTGCAAGAACTGTGGGCGATGTTTTAGGAAAATATCATCCACATGGAGACACCGCATGCTACGAAGCCATGGTGAATATGGCACAGGACTTTTCATATCGCTATCCGTTGATTATTGGTCAAGGAAATTGGGGCTCTTATGACGATCCTAAATCTTTCGCAGCAATGCGATATACGGAGGCTAAACTCAGTGCTTATACAAAACTCATGTTGAGCGAGCTTGGTCAAGGCACCACCGATTGGAAACCTAATTTTGATGGAACGCTGAAGGAGCCAGAATTTTTACCCTCAAGATTACCTAATCTTATACTCAATGGTGTCACTGGTATTGCGGTGGGCATGTCCACAGACATTCCTCCTCACAACATTAAAGAAATAGCTTATCTATTGGATAAATTAATTAAGAATCCTGACATATCATTGGGCCAACTGACTCGAATAACAAAGAACTTTCAAGGACCTGATTTTCCATCAGGTGGAGAAATGATTTCAACACCTGAGGACCTTAAGCAGATTTATAACACAGGGAATGGAACAATAAAAATAAGAGCCAAGTATAAGAAAGAAAAAAATCAGATTGTGATCATGCAGCTCCCTTACCAAGTTTCTGGCAATAAGATTATTGAGCAGATTGCCTCACAAATGAAGGACAAGAAACTTCCATTGATTACCGATATCAATGACGAATCTGATCATGAGACCCCTATCCGTATCGTTCTCACGCCCAAATCTAACAGAGTCAATACGGATGAATTAATGGGACATTTATTTGCTACAACCGATCTAGAGAAAAACGTAAGAGTGAACATGAATTTGATTGGTTTAGATGGAAGACCGAGGGTTTTTGATCTGAAGGCATTGCTATCAGAATGGATCAGATTCAGAACACAGACCGTCACCAGGAAACTTCAATTCAGATTAGATGAAGTTGAGTCTCGGCTTCATATTCTAGAGGGATTAATGGTCGCTTATTTAAATTTGGATGAGGTTATAAGGATCATAAGAGAAGAAGACGAACCAAAAACAAAACTCATAAAAGCATTCAAGCTTTCAGAAATCCAAGCTGAAGCAATCTTAAATTTAAGACTCAGGAATTTAGCTAAGCTTGAAGAGGAAAAGATTCTTCAAGAAAAGAATGATCTTGAGAAAGAAAAAAGCGAGTTAACAAAGATACTCAAGAGTAAAAAGAAAATTAACGAACTCATACAAAACGAGATTAAACAAGATACAAAAGACTTCGGTGATGACCGAAGAACCACAATGAATGAATCAACAATCACCTCACAAGCGCTTGATCAAACTCAGCTTGCCAGCAGTGATCCTGTGACTATTGTCCTATCAAAAGCGGGATGGGTGAGAGCTGCGAAGGGAGCCCTTGAGGATCCTCAGTCTCTCAATTATAAGTCTGGAGATGATTATCTTTCCTCGGTTCCTGGAAGAAGCAATCAGTTTGCAGTTTTTATAGATAGCACTGGAAGGGTTTATAGCATTGTTGCCGATACACTCCCATCAGCCAGAAGCAATGGCGAACCTTTATCCAGCAGACTCAATCCTCCAGATGGAGCTTACTTTGCAGGAGTCATATCTGGTAATCCTAATCAGCATTGGCTGTTGTCATCGAGTTCCGGTTATGGTTTTTTTGTTAAGTTGGAAGATCTATACACCAAAAATAGAAAGGGCAAGACCTGTATCAGCGTAAAAGGTGCAGAGGTATTGGCACCCTCCAATGCAACTGCTTATGGATACCCTGAAGAAACATATGTTGCAGCAGCAAATTCAGCCGGTAAATTACTCATTTTTAAAAGCAATGAATTAATGGAAATGAGCAAAGGAAAGGGTCTGAAGATCATAGGAATTAACTCTAAGAAATTCAAAGAAGGCAAAGAGAAGATGGTTTCAGCAATTGTTATTGGACCAAAGGATTCAATTCGAGTGTATAGCGGTAAAAAACCAAAGATCATAAGACCCAACGAGTTTGAAAATTACATGAGTGAAAGAGGGAAGAGGGGACGATCGGTGCCTCCATTTAAAAAAATAGATTCCCTAGAAGTGGAACCAAAATAAGAGGCATACAATGGTGATGTATAAAAGCAGTGATCTCAAGTCAGGACTCAAGGTTCTTATTGATGGAGAGCCCTATAATATCGTAGAAAGTGACTTTCATAAGCCAGGCAAAGGTCAAGCCTTCAATAAGGTGAAGTTGAGGAACCTAAAGAATGGAAAGGTTCTCGAAAAGACCGTCAAAATTGGTGTCTCGCTTGAGGCCGCAGATGTCATGATCAGTGAGATGCAATATCTTTATAACGATGGAGATCAATGGCATTTTATGGATACAGACAGCTACGAACAAATTGGCATATCGAAATCACTAGTTGAAGATGTGCTGATCTGGCTAAAAGAGGAAAGCATATGCAGCGTTACGATCTGGAATAATCAAGCAATCGCAGTTGAGCCTCCTAATAATATTGATGTAACAGTCACGGAAACAGATCCAGGGCTTAAAGGCGACACCGCTCAAGGAGGCGTGAAGCCTGCAGTGGTTGAGACAGGAGCCACAGTTCGCGTACCTTTGTTTATAGAGGAAGGTGAGAAGATTAAAGTCGATACTCGAACTGGAGAGTATCTATCGAGGGTCAAGTAATGAATGGACAAAAGATCATTTACTATCTGATTGTTGCCTTAATGGTGATATCAATACTTTTTGGTATGAAGAATATTTTTCAACCATTCTAGCTGTTTTCCTTTTCACCTTTTTTTTCTGAAGGGGATACTCGCTTACTGAAATATTTAAATGATTTCACTAAGAAAACTACGATGATGATGATTATAAATATTAAGCCGTCCATGTTTCTCCTACTTATTTGATCTTACTGAGTTGAGCTATTTTTTCACCAAGTTTTACATTGTTCCCAAATGAAACATTTGGGGCCCATTCTATTTCAGTCTCGTTTGGAAGAAGGATTACAACTGTCGATCCAAGATTAAATCGTCCAAATTCATCGCCTTTACTAAAAGCTTCGCTTTTCTTTTCATATGTCATTGACGCCACATTTCTTGCAGCAACCATAATCAAAATACAATCAAAGTCGGGCCCTTTAAATTTGGCAATAAGTCTTTGGTTTTTTGTATAAAGACTTTCAATATTGGACAATGCTTTGGCATCTACTCTATTCATCTCACCTGGAACCATTATTGCTTGTTCTAAATTTCCTTCAAGAGGGGCATGGATTCGATGATAGTTAAAAGGCGCAAGATAAATACTGATGAATGATCCATTTTTATAGTCCTCACTCAGCATTATATTGTTATCAAGGAGTCTACATAATTCGTATTTCACTCCTTTAATTTGGATCAATTTACCTTCTTCAATATTTCCATGCTCAATGATCTTTCCATCTGCAGGTGAGATTAACGCGTTCTCACTTTTATCAATGGGCCTTTTATCGGGGAGGATCTCTCTCGTAAAGAAATCATTGAAATGTTTATATTGGTGACAGGATTTTCTTGGGTAATCAGTCATATCAATCTCATAATGCTTGATAAACATTCTTATGAGGATATTTTTAAGAATGCCGATCTTCAGAAGAGAAACCTTTAAGACTATCTTCTGTAGGGCATTACTCAGGGAAACTTGAATCAAATTATTCATTCATCATTTAGATAGAGGCAATATTAAGAATCTAATGTAACATCGTTGTCATAATGGACACCAGATTTGAATTGATTAATAGAAGTTCTACATACCATGAGCTTTTGCATGATATAGAAACCATACTCAGCAATGAGGATCTATTTTATGGGCATGGAACAGATAATGCCATGGATGAATCAATGGCAATCATCATGCATCTTTTGCAATCCCTAGATCCTCTGCAAGAAGATCAACTTAAAGGTTCTATCCAAATGGGTCTTCGGGAAAAAGCAAAAGAGATTCTTTTTCAACGCATTGTTGAATTAAAGCCTTTGCCTTACATAACCAACGAGGCTTATTTTTGTGGAAAAAGATTCTATGTTGATGAACGAGTGCTTATCCCAAGGTCTCCGATTGCTGAACTTATCAATAATCGCTTTGAGCCATGGCTCAAAGCAAGCTCATTAAAACATATACTTGAGATCGGAACTGGATCCGGCTGTATCGCTTTGAGCATAGCAGCGATCTTTTCTGATATTGAAGTTGTCGCGACCGATGTTTCATCGGATGCACTCGATGTTGCTTCAAGGAATGCAAAAGCACATGACTTAGACGGTCAGGTTAAAATAATAGAGTCTGATTTATTTGAAAATGTGACTGGTGTATTTGATCTGATTATTACCAATCCACCTTATGTTCCAACCGATGTCATGGCTGATTTGCCTAATGAATACCTCCACGAACCAGACTTAGCATTGGCTGCAGGGGACAATGGACTGGATTTTATCTCTAGGATATTGCATGATGCACGTCCTTTTTTATCCGATAACGGTATAGTGATAATTGAGGCAGGTGTTGCCTCTGAAAAAATGGAAGAAGCATTCAATATGCCTTTTATTTGGATTGATTTTGAAAAAGGAGGCGAGGGTGTTGCACTAATAGATGCCTCTAACCTCAAAAATTGACTAAAATAGGAACCAGATACTGAGACTGATAATGGCTGGAAATACTATAGGAAAATTATTTACTGTTACTACATCCGGGGAAAGCCATGGACCTGGTTTATCGGCTATTATTGATGGATGTCCGCCAGGACTTGAAATCGATGAAGGAGATATTCAGAAAGACTTAAACAAAAGAAGACCCGGTCAATCCAGGTTTACATCTCAGAGAAAAGAAAAAGATGAAGTGACTATCATGTCGGGCGTCTTTGAGGGAGTAACAACAGGCACACCAATTAATCTCGTTGTTCAGAACGTGGATCAGAAAACAAAAGACTACAGTGCCATCAAAGATAAATTTAGACCGGGACATGCTGACTATACCTACTTTCATAAATACGGTATTCGAGATTACAGGGGAGGAGGAAGATCTTCTGCTCGTGAAACCGTCATGAGAGTTGCTGCCGGTGCAATTGCTCGAAAATACTTATTGGAAAAAACAGGGATAGAGATTTTTGGGTATTTGGGACAACTAGGCCCCATACATCTTGAAATGAAAGACAGAGATTTTATTGAAACGAACCCATTTTTTTGTGGTGATCCTGAGAAATTATCACAGCTTGAGTCTTATATGGATCAATTGAGAAAAGAAGGTGACTCCATCGGCGCTAGGATTAACCTTGTGGCAACAAATGTCCCAGTTGGACTGGGGGAGCCCGTATTCGATAAACTTGAAGCAGATATTGCACACGGTTTGATGAGCATCAACGCCGTGAAAGGGGTAGAAATTGGTGCAGGATTCTCAGTGGTTAACCAGAAAGGAAGTGAGCATAGAGATGAGATCGATACCGATGGTTTTAAGCAGAACAATTCAGGCGGAACCTTGGGAGGCATTTCAAGTGGCCAAGATATCTTTGCAAGCATTGCTTTAAAGCCAACATCTAGCATCATTAAACCTGCTGAGACAATCGATAAAACAGGCGAAAGCACAGAAATTGTTACAAAAGGGCGGCATGATCCATGCGTGGGCTTGAGAGCAACTCCAATTGGAGAAGCAATGTTGGCGATTGTACTAATGGATCATTTTTTAAGAAATCGAGCCCAAAACTCAGATGTTTTATTAGAAAATAAAGGCAATTAGATTGTGTCAAATCGTGTAGCAATTGTTGGCGCAACAGGACTGGTTGGCCAAGCAATATTAAGAATCCTTGAGCAGCGATCTTTCCCTGTTGAAGAGCTTATTCCACTTGCAAGTGAAAGATCTGCAGGCAAAAATATTCGATTCAATGACCATGATTACGAGGTGCTGGTTTTGGATGATTTTAATTTTGAGAACATTGATTTTTCATTCTTTTCAGCAGGATCATCGGTTTCTAGGATGTTTGCACCAAAGGCTGCAAATGCTGGATCAGTGGTCATTGATAATACCTCTGAATTCAGATACGACGATCAGATCCCATTGGTTGTGCCTGAAGTAAATGCGCATGCATTAGAGAATTTTAGGAACAATAATATTATTGCCAATCCAAACTGCTCAACCATCCAAATGTTAGTGGCGCTTAATCCTATTCATGAGGCGGCAAAAATTAGATCGATCAATGTTTGTACATATCAATCAATATCTGGAGCAGGACGAATGATGCTCAATGAATATGATCGTCAAGTTTTAGATCCAAAATATCCTCAACAAGAAGAGAACTGCTTTGCACATAATGTTATCCCTCAGATTGGCTCTTTCGAGAACAATGGCTATTCATTAGAGGAAATGAAGATGGTTTGGGAGACGCATAAGATTTTCGAAGATCAAAATATCGAAGTAAATCCGACAGCGGTCAGGGTTCCGGTAAGATACGGTCACTCTGAAGCAATCAGTATTGTTACTGAGAAACATCTTAGCATTGGAGAAGTCAGGGCTATGCTTTCTGATTCCAGTGGGATTCAATTAATGAATGATGATGATTCGTACCCCATACCAATTAAGGAGGGAGAGGGTACCGATGATGTTTATGTTGGTAGGATTCGAGCAGATCTGAATCATTCGAATGGGATCAATCTATGGGTTGTTGCAGATAATATACGAAAAGGCGCGGCACTGAACTCCATTCAAATAGCTGAGACCATCCTTGAATCCAATTACTGATGATGAATTCTGGTTCTACCAAATACGCATGTGGTGTTGAATATTTAGGAACTGATTATAAAGGTTGGCAATCCCAGGATAATCAAGACACCATCCAAGACCGAATTGAAAGCGCCTTGTCTAAGGTAGCAAATGAAAGACTCAGGATCTATTCAGCTGGAAGAACGGATTCAGGAGTGCATGCCTATGGTCAAGTTTTTCATTTTTCTTCGAATGCCAATCGAAACGAAAACCAATGGCTAGATGGCATCAATTCATACTTGCCATCCGATATACATATTCAATGGATTCAGCTTGTAGATGAAGCTTTTGATGCAAGAAGAACGGCTCTTTCAAGAACTTATGTTTATCTCATCAATAACAATGATCTTGATGTTTTCAATCATCAAAGAGCGCTTTATGTAAGGCAATCACTGAATACAGATGTAATGACCGAAGCCTCTCAACTTTTAATTGGAAAGCATGACTTTTCTTCATTTAGGGCATCAAGTTGTCAATCAAATAACCCCATCAGAGAGATGAAGAATATTGATCTAAAGGCTGACCAATTGATTGCCATAAGCTTTACTGCCAATGCCTTTTTGCATCATATGATAAGGAATATTATTGGAACGCTTATAGATGTAGGAAGTGGGAAATTATCCCCTAAAGACTTTGAAAAGATAATGCATCAGAGGGATCGATCAGCAGCATCAAAGACTGCCTCAGCAAAAGGACTGCATCTGACCAAGATCAATTACCCTAAAGATTATGATTTCCCTTATCGTTCATTTGAGATGATATGATTAAAACCTATAATTATTAGTGCAAATGAATTGGTTTAAGAAATTAGTTCCTTCTAGGATTACCACAAAGAAACAACAAAGGGTGAAATCTGTCCCCGAAGGTGTTTGGATCACTTGTAATTCATGCGGTGCCCAATTGTATCGAGCAGAGCTTGAGAGAAATCTTTATGTATGCATAAAATGCGATCACCATATGAGAATGTCTGCCAGAGAAAGACTGGAGAGTTTCTTTGACCCTGCTTCAACCACCGAATATTTTGCAAATCTCACAGCCAATGATCCTCTAAAATTTAGAGATACCAAGAGGTATAGAGACCGAATAACAGAATCAACCAAGAAATCTGGGGAAAAAGACGCTTTGATTGTCATGTCAGGCAATGTCAATGAGATTGAAATGATCGCATGTGCTTTTGAGTTTAAATTTCTTGGTGGATCTATGGGTTCAGTGGTTGGGGAAAAATTTGTTCGAGCAGTCAATCTAAGTATCGAAAAAAAGGCACCATTGATTAGTTTTTCATCAAGCGGTGGTGCACGCATGCAGGAAGCTTTCTTGTCTTTGATGCAGTTGGCGAAAACTACCTCTGCTTTAGTTGAGTTGGATGCAAAAAGCATCCCATACATATCGGTTCTTACTGACCCCACAACGGGTGGTGTTTCCGCAAGCATAGCAATGCTTGGAGATATAAACCTTGCAGAACCCGGTGCATTGATAGGATTTGCTGGCCCTAGAGTAATCGAGCAAACCGTTGGAGAGACTTTGCCTGAAGGATTCCAAAGAAGTGATTTTCTTTTGGAGAAGGGAGCAATTGATATGATCGTTGATCGTAGAGAAATGAGAGACACCATTTCTACCTTGATATCCAACTTAATGAATCATTAATTAAAACAAAATCATGGGCTTTTCCACATTAAATGAATGGCTTAGTTTTCAGCAAACCATAAACCCTAAAGAAATTGATCTAAGTCTGGAGAGGGTTCAATTTGTTTTTAACAAGCTGGAAATAGATATTCCAGAAAAAAATGTTTTTTTAATCGGTGGCACCAACGGAAAAGGAACCACAACTGCAATCCTAGAGCATTTGTTTTATAACTATGGGTTTAAGACGGGTGCTTTCACATCACCACATCTTAATCACTACAATGAACGCGTCAGAATTAATCTAAATAACTCGGCCGATCAAGACTGGATATCAGCCTTCAAGATTATTGAGGGTGTAAGAGATGATATTCCTCTGACTTATTTTGAGTTTAGTGCACTTGCTGCTTTCCAGATGCTATCTGATAGTGGTTGCGATGCATGGTTTATTGAGGTTGGTTTGGGCGGCCGTCTGGATGCCACAAATGTCATAGATCCCTCTGTTTCAGTATTAACAAGCATTGCTATGGACCATGAGGAATGGCTTGGAGAGAGCATCGAAATGATTGCAGTAGAGAAAGTTGGCATCGCTAAATCTAATAAACCACTGATATATGGTGATACTGTTGCAATTGAATCCATCGAGCAAGGGTGCAATGATCGAAAAGCTGAGCTGAGAAGAAAAGGGCATGAGTTCAATGCATATATCGATGAGAATCAGTTCACATTTAAGGGAATAAATAAAAGCATAGACAATATTTCTATTCCAAAGAACTGGGGCGATGGAGAATCAGATAATTTGGCTGCATCGCTCTCAGCAATGGAGGCCAATGGTGAATTTTTCCCATCTCAGGATGTTCTTCAAGGCGTCATTGATGGTTTTAGTATACCCGGTAGATTTGAGCTGCATGAGTTCAATCATAGATGGATTTTGGATGTTGCACATAACCCATCCGCAGCCCAGAATTTGAGGCAAAGAATCAATCGTTCTAATTTCAGCGCTGAGTATTCAATGATTTTTAGCATGATGAAAGACAAGCAACTTGAGTTATATCTCAATACTTTCAAAGACTTGGTGCAAACTTGGATCATTTGTGAAATGGAAACGGACCGATCATTTGGTGTGAAACAAATAGAAAAAAAGATGAACACTATGGGAATCAATAATATTCATTGTGCAATATCTCCTTTAGAAGCAATAAAGACTCTAGAAAAAAATGTGAGCATAAGTAACAATGTGATTGTCTCTGGATCATTTGAATTGGTCGGGCCCATTAGAGAGTTCTTATTGGAATCTCAGGGAAAAATATGAAAGAAAGAATAATAGGACTACTAACCATCGCTGCAGTGATTGTGGCTCTTTCTTTCATGTATTTAAAAGGTGATGGACTTGCAGAGATCGAACAAAGAATTCAGGCAAGACAGTCTATAACAGTTGAAGAGGCATCAATCCAATCGGATCTTATTTATCCATGGGTAATTCAATTGGGAGCTTTTCAGGATTTAGAAGATGCAAAAAGTCTGACGAGGCAATTTGAAAGAAAAGGCTACAATACCTATGTCAGCTCAAAAGATTTTTCTGGAAAAAAAATATTCAGAGTAAGAATAAGGCCTTCTTTTGAAGATGAAGAGGCCAATCCCATTATCAAAAAACTTGAAAGAGGCGATTATGAGTTTCAAGTTTTAGGTAAAGGGCAACAATGATTTTTCATATACCTTTTCCATTCCCAGTCACATTTCCCATTAATATTTTCGGCACTGAAGAAGTCGTCTCTATGTTAGATTTCATTCTTGTTCTGACATTGGGATTATCAAGTATCTATGGTTTCTTTAAAGGATTCCTTACTGAAGTCCTATCTCTTCTCACATGGATCATTGCCGTTTCTGTTGCGTATGCACTTGGTGGTCAAATTGAAGTAGTTTTTGAGTCAATATTGTCATCTGAAGTATTAAGAATTTGGGTGGCAAGATTATTGATATTGACTCTTATGTTATTTATCGGTGGTCTAGCAAGCAACAGGGTATCTAAAACGGTTGGTTCAAGTATTTCTGGTGACATGTTGATTGGTTTGGGTTTCGGTTTTTTACGAGGACTCGTATTAATTTGTTTGTTGATGCTGATCTTGGAGGATACGCAATTATACAATGAGCCCATCATTCAAGACGCTGTCTTATTGGAGGAGGCTAAGCAAGTGAAAGAGTTTTTCTATAATTTATTTTTGAAGTATTATAACTAGTAATCCAGTGAAGGATTAATCAGGGGAAATATCATATGTGCGGAGTCGTCGGGATCATCAGCAGCAGGCCCGTTAATCAAGAAATATATGATGCACTGACGGTGCTACAACACCGCGGGCAAGACTCTGCAGGAATCATGACCGATAATCAAGGCGTGCTTTGCCTCAGAAAGAGCAATGGTTTGGTGAACGATGTTTTTTCCATAGAACACATGACAAGACTCAGAGGCAATATGGGTATTGGCCATGTTAGATATCCAACCGCGGGAACATTGAGTTCATCAGAGGCGCAGCCTTTTTATGTCAACTCGCCATTTGGAATCTGTTTAGCGCACAACGGCAATTTGGTAAATAACGATCAACTGAGAAGGCATCTTAGAGAAGTGGATCGGAGACATTTGAATACTGAATCGGATACAGAAGCCTTGCTAAACCTCTTTGCTCATGAGCTACAGGAAAATTTTGAAGGCAAACTTACGCCTGAAATAGTCTTTGAGGCTGCTACGCATATGTTTGAAAAAAGTTCAGGAGGGTATGCGGTTGTTTCAATGATTTTGAACGAGGGGCTAGTGGCAATGAGAGACCCTAATGGTATACGTCCACTCATACTTGGGAAAAGGGAAGTTGGTCAAGGGACAGAATATATGATTGCATCAGAAAGTGTGGCATTGGATATCGCTGACTTTGAAATCATGAGAGATGTTAAACCTGGAGAAGTCATTTTTATTACCAAAGAAGGGGAGTTTTTCTCTAAACAATGCATCAAACCAAAGTCTTACACGCCTTGCATATTTGAGTTTGTGTATTTTGCGAGACCGGATTCAGTTATTGATGGCATATCTGTCTATAAGTCTAGACTAAAAATGGGAGAATATTTGGCTCAAAGGATCATCAAGGAAGGTCTTCATCATGATGTCGATGTGGTGATTCCAATTCCTGATACCAGCAGATCCACTGCACTTCAGGTGGCACATCATCTCGGTGTCAAGTATAGAGAAGGGTTCATTAAGAATCGATACATTGGGCGAACATTTATTATGCCTGGTCAAGAGATCCGAAAAAAATCTGTAAAACAAAAGCTCAATCCAATTGAGGTTGAGATTCGGGATAAAAATGTCTTATTGATCGATGACTCTATTGTCAGGGGGACAACATCTAAGAAAATAATACAAATGGCACGAAACTCAGGTGCGAATAAAGTGTTTTTTGCATCGGCAGCACCACCTGTTAGATATCCCAATGTATATGGTATTGATATGCCTTCAACAGCAGAGCTATTGGCAAGCAACAGAACAGAGGAGGATCTTGCGAGGTATATTGGTGCAGATTGGTTGATTTTTCAGGAACTGGGTGATCTCATTTCAGCTGTTGAGTTTGATGGATCAGATGCCGAGGCTTTTGACACCTCTTGTTTTTCTGGTGAATACGTGACGGGTGATGTGACCTCAAACTATCTGGAATTTATTGAGGAAAAAAGAAATGATGAAGCAAAGGCAAAGACAGAGATTGAGCGCAGGCAAATAGATATTCAAGATCAGTCATCAATGACTTTGAGCTAAATCCATTAATTCAACTTCAGCCTCATTCCATTTAAGTATAATTGCACTATCTTTGCTCCAATCTCCCAATACATATCGAGTAAGGCTCTTGTTTTCTTTTGAAATTTTATGAATATTTGGCCTATGGGTGTGACCATGAATCATTATTTCTATAGCATGATCATCGAAGGCTTTTAAGACAGCATCTGTATTTACATCCATGATCTCCATTGCTTTACTCTCCTTTGAGTCTTTGCTCGCATCTTTTGCTTCGCCTGCGATTTTTTCACGCTTAGATATTGGAAAATTAAGAAAGTCTTTTTGCCATACAGGATTCCTAACCACAGAACGAAATGCTTGGTATTCTTTATCATCGGTGCATAGCTGATCACCGTGTGTGAGCATTACTTTTTTAGTGTTAATTTCAATGATGCATGGATCATTGATCAATTCGATCGATGAAACTTTACAAAATTCTTCTCCAATTAAGAAATCTCTATTGCCATGCATGATCGCGACACTTATGTTTCGCTCTGAGAGTGAAACAAGCCGATCACTAATGCATTGACTCAGTTCTGAAACATTGTCGTCTCCAATCCATGACTCAAATAGATCTCCAAGGACATACAGAGAATCATTCTGGTTCAGGTCATCCAAGAATTGAGTA
>Ga0206678_10001000_pt1 | contig 18255 bp, 17 predicted proteins | sample M180m12015metaG_FD_155453 | JGI IMG/M metagenome (GOLD analysis project Ga0206678, IMG submission 155453) | Ammonia-oxidizing marine archaeal communities from Monterey Bay, California, United States - M1 80m 12015 | ecosystem: Environmental > Aquatic > Marine > Intertidal zone | place: USA... | reverse complement strand
TGCCGGCGAACATCTCGGCCGCGCTAACAGCCAGGTCGAATACCAGCGCCGCCTCGGTGGGGGCGGCGGGCACGAATGCCAGGTTCATCGGGTTGTCCTGGGCTCGGGTAGCCGGGACCACCACCTGTGTGAACAGGCGTAACGCCTCGTGACCGCCGATGCCGTCGGGCACCACAGTGTCGCCGAGTGCCGCATCTAACTCGGCGGACGGTCGAGCCCGAGCCTGGGGATTTTGGCCATCGGTGATCCTGCGCCAACTCCAGTCCATGACCGACCGGAGCAGCTGCTCGTCATGCGGCCAGAACCGCTCACCGGTCACCGGCCGTCGAGGTCCTCGGCGGTCCGCAGGACCCTGCGGAGCAGGCTGGCCAGGGTCGCCGTCTCGTCCTCGGTCAGGTCACCGGTGACCAGAGACTCCTCATGGTTGAATGCCGGCATTACATCGTTTACCACCTTCGTGCCCGCCGGGGTGAGGGCCACCTCAACCCGCCGACGGTCCTCGGGGACCGGCTGACGCATGGCGAGGCCCTTGCGCTCCAGGGTGTCGAGCACACCGGTGAGAGTGCCTCCGGAAATCCCGGCCTCAGTGGCCAGGCTGCGGGACTCCTGAGAGCCCCAGATCCGCAGGACGAACAATACGACGAAGGCGCTCCACGACAGTCGGTGGGGTCGCAGGACGTCGCGCTCCATGCGGTTTCGCACCGCGGTGGCCGTGCGAAACACGTTGGACACGGCGGCCAACGACAACAGGTCGAGGTCCAGGCCGGACATCCGGTCCCTGATGAGGTGCTCGGCCTCAACCAACTCGTCATCTCCAGCAGCGAAGGCACGTGGCATGTCCGCAAACTAACATTTGGGGCCGAACGATTTACCACGGCCCGACCAGGAGTTCCCGATTCCGATGACTGACCACCGACGCATCCGCGTGCTCTGGCCCGACCACCTGGCCCTGGCTCGGGGCAAGTACCTCCCCACGCACCTCGCCCACCGGGGCACCCGGCACTCCATGTCGGTCTTCGCCCTGTTGTACGACCGCGACATGATCCCCGCCCCCGGCACCCGGATGCTCGAGGGCTTCCCCGACATGGAGTGCACCATCGATACGTCGGCCATCCGTGACGGTTGGGAGGAAGGCGTAGGCGTGGTGGTCGGCGACCTGGTGTCTGACGGCGCGCCGGTCTCCTTCGCCCCCCGCAACGCCCTCAGGGAGGCCGTGGCCGCCTGGGAGGCCCTCGGCTACACCCCGAAGATCGGCATCGAGTTCGAAGCCTTCGTGCTCCAGCGGGATGACGAGGGAGGTTGGGAGCCCTACGACTGCCCGGGCTCGTACGTGTACGGCACCGGTCCCATGAGCGACCCCATGGGGATTGCCGAGGCCATCCACGACGTGGCCGACGCGGTGGGCTTCCGACTCGAATCGGTCAACGGCGAGTTCGACTCCGCCCAGTTCGAGTTCACCCTCGAGTACGACGACGCCATGGCAGCCGCCGACGAGGCGTTCCTGTTCCGGGCCATGGCCCGCGACGTGGCCTACGAGATGGGCCACCTGCTGACCTTCCTACCCCGTCCCCTTCTGGACCGTGGCGGCAGCGGGATGCACATCAACCTGAGCCTCGTGGACGCCGACGGGAACAATGCCCTGCTGGATCCGGCGGCCGCCGACGGGCTATCAGATCTGGCCCACCGGTGCATTGCCGGCCAGCTCCACCACCTATCGGCCATGGGCGCCCTGTGCGCTCCCACCGTCAACTCCTACAAGCGCCTGCGCCCGGGACAGATCTCGGGCTACTGGGCTAACTGGGGTCACGACCACCGGTGCGCCACGGTGCGGGTGAACCCCGAACGCGATGGCTCGACCCGACTCGAGAACCGGATGCCCGATGCCTCGGCCCCCATCCACACCGTGGTCGCCGCGGTGCTGACCGCGGCCCGACTCGGGCTCGAACACAGGCTGGACTGCCCGGGACCCGAGACCGGGGATGCCATCGAGGAGGCATGCACCGACCGGTTCGTGGCCGACGGCCTGGGTGGGGCGTTGGCCGCTCTAGCCGGCGACGATGTGTTCGCCGACGCCATCGGGCGGGGCCTGGTGGATCAGTTCACCGCCATCAAGGAAGCCGAGTTGGGCAAGTACCTCGAGGCGGTGGGCGATGAGGCCTCAGCCCGCGACGAGTTCACCGACTGGGAGAAGGCCTTCTACCTGCCCTACCTGTAGTTGGTCAAACCGACGCGACGCCGCGCCGGATGTGGGCCAGCATCTCGGCCTCGGCCCTATCGCCGTCGCCGGACAGGATCTCGTCGTGCAGTACCCGGTGCTCGTCCACGTCGACCGTCGATCCGTGTCGGGCCGACTCGGCAAACGACAGCACGGCCAGGCCCCGACCCCAGATGGCGTCGAAGCAGTCGACGACCACCGGGTTACCGGCGGCCACCACGATGGCCCGGTGGAAGTCCCGGTTGGCCCGATAGGCCGCCGAGGCGACCGCATCGGGCACCGCAGCGAGATCGGCCAGCGCTGCGGTGACCGTGTCACGCACATCGTCGGCCCTTCCGGCCGCCGCCCGGGCCGCCCAGCCCTCCACTGGCTCGCGGGCCTCATACATGTCCCGCACGTTGTCGGCACCCGGGGTCCGGATCACGAAGCCCTTGGTGGCCGGTTCCACCAGGCCGTCGGACTCCATGCGTCGCAGCGCATCGCGCACCGGCGTTCTGGAGATCCCGAGGTCCTCGGCTAAGCGGTCCATGACCAGCCGGTCGCCCGGAGTGAAGCCTCCGTCTAGCACAGCGGTCAGGATCCGGTCGTAGGCCAGGTCGGCCAGGTTGTGGTTCCCGACGGTGATCGGGAGGAGCGTCGTCTCGGTCTCCATGTCGGCGCCTATGCCCGGTCAGCCAGGCGCTGGAATCCGTCCCGGGTCTGGGGCAACTTCATGTCCAGCACCCGTGAGGCGACCACCGTCCGCAGGATCTGAGCCGTCCCCCCGCCAATGGTGAACATCCGGACGTCCCGACAGATCCGTTCCATCGGGTTGTTGCGGGAGTAGCCGGCAGCGCCGAACAGCTGCAGGGCGTCGTTTGCCACGTCGATGCAGGCCTCCGAGGTGAAGATCTTCGCCTGAGCGGCCATGGCCGGATCGGGAAACGGGCTGCCACCGGGCCCGCGGGACTCAGCGGCCCGCCAGGTCAGGCTCCGGGCGGCCTCCAGGCGGGTGGCCATGTCGGCCAGCATCCATTGGACGCCCTGGAACTCGGCGACCGGTCGGTTGAACTGGTGGCGTTCCTTCACGAAGGCCACCGCCCGGTCGTGTGCACCTGCGGCCAGACCGAGGGCGACCGTTCCGGCCCCTACCCGTTGGCTGTTGTAGGCGTTCATGAGTTCGGCGAATCCCCGATCGAATCCCGACGGGGGCACCACCACCATGTCGGCCGCCACCTCCATGTCCTGGAAGAGGACCTCGGTCTCCGGTATACCCCGAAGACCCATGGTCGGCTCACGCCGGCCCACCACCAGCCCCGGCGTCTCGTCGCGCACAGCTAGGAAACCCCCGATGCCCTCCTCGGCGCCGTGCTCGTCAAATACCCGGGCAAACACGAGGTGCAGACGCGACACGCCACCACCGGTGATCCAATGCTTGGTGCCGTTCAGGAGATAGGAGTCGCCGCGACGGTCGGCCCGGGTGGTCATCAGCGACGCCGCACTGCCCGCCTCCGGTTCGGTAATGCAGATGGCTGGCTTGTCGCCCTCCAGGACGAAGCCGGCGGCCAGGCGCTTCTGGGCCTCGGTGCCATAGGCCATGACCGCTGAGATGGCACCCATGTTGGCCTCCACGGCGATCCGGCCGGTGACGCCGCACTGCCGGGCCATCTCCTCGACGACCAGGACGGCATCTAGAAACGAGTGACCCGGACCGCCGTACTCGGCGGGCACGGTCATACCGGTGAAGCCGGCGTCGCGCAGCGCCTCGACGATGTCCCACGGGTAGGTCTCGGTGCGGTCCACCTCGGCGGCCCTTGGCCCCACCACCGACTCGGCCAGATCGCGGGCCCGGGCCCGCAGTGCCTTCTGCTCATCGGTCAGATCCCAGCTCATGTCTCGTCTCCCTCGTTCTCGGTGTTCCAACGCGCCACGATCTCGTCCACCGACGCCTCACCTAGGACCGCCCCCAGCGTCCGGATGATGCCCGGCGTCTCCACCAGGCGGGGCACCACGCCGGGCACGGTCACCGGCCCGATCGTCGGATGTTCGATGGTGACAACAGAGTCACGGGCCGCCACCTGCGGATGGGCCAGATAGGCCTCGACGTCCTGCACCAGACCGACCGGCACGGCGGCTGCCTCGCAGCCGACCACTACGTCGTCGATCGGGGTGGAGGCCACCCAGTCACCGACCACCATGTTGACCTCGGTCCGGTTGGCGATCCGGGCCGCGTTGGTGGCAAAGCGTTCATCGGCCAGCAGGTCGGTGCGGCCCATCACCTCAGCCAGGCGTTCGAACATGCGGTCATTGGTGCAGGCAATGGTTAACCACCGTCCGTCAGCCGTCCGGTAGTTGCTGTGGGGGACCGAGCGGTGGGTGTCGGGACCCATCCGTCGGCGGTCGGTGCCGGTCGCAGCGAACAGCGGAACCAGCTCGTCGAGCACCCGAGCGATGCCGTCGTAAAGCGCCACGTCGACCAGTTGCCCCCGATCAGTGGTCTCGCGGGCCCGCAGGGCCAGCAGCACGCCGAGGGCCCCGTAGATGCCGGCGACGTAGTCGGCTAGGCCCGACGAGCCCGACAGGTTGGGCGCGCCCTCCGGCTCACCGGTCAGGTGGGCCATCCCGGTGAACGCCTCGGCAATACGGGCCACCCCCGCGGTGGCGGCCATAGGTCCGTTCCGGCCGTAGCCACTGACCGAGAGTTGCACGAGGCCCGGGTTCCGGGTCCGGAGCGATTCGAAGCCCAGACCCCAGCGTTCCATGGTGCCGGTCCGGTAGTTCTCGATGAGTACGTCGGCCCCGTTGACCAGCAACCGGAACTCGTCGGCTCCGGCATCAGTCCGCAGGTCGATCTCCACGCTGCGCTTGTTGCGAGTGTCGCTCAGCCACCACCAGGTGTCGCCCTCGGGTCCGGCGGTTCCGAGGCGGCGCATCGGGTCGCCGACCCCGGGTTGTTCGACCTTGACCACCTCGGCCCCGAACTCGCCCAGCACCGAGGCGGCGAACGGGCCGGCAAGGATGGTCGCCGCGTCGACGACCCGTACCCCGGCCAGCGGCAGCACCGGATCATCCCCTTCCCCGGTCATCGGGCGCCCGACAGCTCGATCTCGAGGCGTTGCACGCCGTTCACGAAGTTGGACGACACCATCTCCGGCTCACCGACCACCGAAATCCGGAGGTCACGGCGGAGCACCTCGGTCAGCAGTTCGGCTAGCTCGATGCGGGCCAACGAGGCACCGAGGCAGAAGTGGGCCCCGCCTCCACCGAAGGCCACGTGGCCGGGCACCCTCGGTCTCCCCACGTCGAAGGCCAACGGATCGTCAAAGTGGGCCGAGTCGAAGTTGGCGCTGGCGTACCACATGACGACCTTGTCGCCGGCCGCGACCTCAGTCCCGGCCAGCATCGTGTCAGTGGTGGCCGTACGGCGGAAGTAGAGGATCGGTGAGGCATGGCGGACCACCTCCTCAACGGCCGGATCCAGCAGGGAGGCGTCGTTACGCACACGGTCGAACTGGTCCTGGTGGTCGGCCAGATGAACGGCCATGTGAGCCATGGCCGACCGGGTGGTCTCGTTGCCGGCGAAGATCATCAACTGGAAGAAACGGGCGTACTCGGTCTCGGTCAGGCGCTCCCCGTCTACCTCGGCATGGGCCAGCTCCGAGAGCAGGTCATCGGTGGGATGATTGAGACGCTGCCGGCGGGCCCGGCGGGCGTACTCGTCGACGCCGTGGGCCGCCGGGCTGTTGAACGGGAGTTCCCTGAGCGGCCGGGTGTTGCCGTAGGCGCCCGGGTCCAGCTCGGCCGAGGAGGTGCCCTCCACCAGGTGGTCGGTCATCTCGATCATCAGATCATGGTCGGCCTCGGGTACGCCCATGAGAGCGCAGATGACCCCGATCGGGATGGGGGCGGCCACCCCGGCCACCCAGTCGCCGCCACCGGTGGCCTCCATGGCATCGAGCCGCTCGGCTATCCGGCGCTTCACGTCGCCCACGTAGTCCTGGACGTGCCGGGGAGTAAACGCCGAGCTGACAAGACGGCGCAACCGGGTGTGGATGGGCGGATCCAGGTCGATCATCGATGCCCGGGCATCTCGCACGTCTGGGTCCACGTCGTAGATCTGGATGTGGCCGTCGGCCGACGAGTACGTGCCCGGATCACGGGACACGGTGACCAGGTCGTCGAGGCGGGTCACCGACCAGAAGCCCGATCCCCACGGACCCGAGGGATTCCGGACCAGCCCGGGGGTGGCCCGCAGATCGGTGAACACCCCGTGGGGGATGCCGTCGTCATAGTTGGCGGGATCGGCGAGGTCGCTGATCATGTCGGCCCTCCGGAGGTTCCCGTCACCGGCGTCGGGAGGTCCGGCAATGAAGTAGCTGACGATGCGACAGCCCGCAGAGAAGCTGTTGCCGTCTGAGCGAACACGTCCCGCTGGGCGTGGCTGCCCCCCACCCGATGGATGATGTCGGTCAGCGCCTCGATGCCACCGGCGGACTCGGCGTAGCGCCCTTCCCGGTGGGAACGCACCGCAGCGGCCAGCGGTCGGACGACCAACTCGAACGTGTGGTCGTTCTCCGAGGCGGCGTCCCGATGGCAGGCGTCGAGCCCGAGCCAGAACGGATCGGCGCCCCGGTCGTCGGGACAGGCCGAGAAGGCCAGTGCGGCGTGCAGGTCCAGGAAGCCCGTGGTGTGGAGCTGGTCGTGGCCGCGCCACCTGGCGGTCAGTGGCGTCCAGCGGTCACCCACGTCGCACCCGGCTAGTTCCAGGCGCCACAGCAGTGAGGTCAGGTCGGCCAGACCGAACGCCCGGTCGGTGGTGGGCAGTCGGTCGTCCACCAGCGCCAGCACCTCGTCGAATGCCTGGGCGGCAATGAGGCGCAGGGCGAGGTGCCAGTCGAGGTGGAGGGCTAGGTGGTCGCGTTCGATCCAGTCGGGCCGGGTGGACCGCAGATGGTCGACCGCCTCGTCGTGTCGGCCCTGCATCTCGAACACATGGGCCAGCGCGTGCAGCGCCCAGATGTCCACCGGGTCGACCTCCAGGGCCAGACGGGCGAACTGCTCGGCCTCGACGTAGCGACCGCACTCCTCGAGGGAGAAGGCGTGCTGTCCGGCTGCTATGCCATGGCCCGGGTCGCTTGGAACCAGTCGATCCATGACCCCCGCGGTCGCCTCTACACGCCGGGGATCGTCGCCCACGTGCAGGTAGACGTCATGGGCCGTACGGGTGGCCACCATGTCGTGGGGGTGACGGACGCCGATGGCGTCCCAGCGTGCCGCCGCCTCGGTGAGGTCCCCGTCCACCAGGGTCGTAACGGCCATCGCATGGTCCCGCTCACGGCGCGTAGCCGTCCTGCTCCGGGCCTCGAGGACCATCAAATCATCCTGGACCGCGTTAGCCAGGGGATCGTCGCCACCCAGTACGGCACCGGAGATGGTGACGACCAACCCCATGACAAAGGATTCGTCAGCGGTCGTCAGCTCGTGGAGGCGATCTGCCGGTTCGCCGCGGAAGTCCTGGATCTCCCGCAGCGCCGTGTCCCACCCGTCAATGGTGGACGGATCGGCGACCGTCAGGACCTGGCCGAACCGATCCTGACCGGTCACCATCGGGTTCCCATAAACAGTGCCTCCATCAAGAGTTTTCGCATACCGTATACGAAATATTCTGACGGCGTCAATCCCCGATCAGGCCGGTCCGTCAGGATTTGATGGAAATCGCCATGCTTGGACAAGCCTCGACCACGGCCACCGCCCGGGTCCGGTCCAGGGTCGCCCCGTCGACCACCCGGGAAATGGCGTCCTCGTCCCCCAGCAGGAACACCTCAGGCTCCAGCAGTTCACACTGGCCGATACCGATACACCGGCCCTCGTCCACGGTCACCCGCACGACATCGGTCATCCTCCCTCCCCGGAAGGAGCTACCCCGAGGTCCAACGAGGCCACACCGTGGACGAAGTTCGACGCCAGGCGCACCGGCGCCGACCCGGGCTCCAACACGACGTTGCGGGCCACCATCTCCTCGAGCAGGACCTGGATCTCCATGCGGGCCAGGAACGCCCCCAGACAGAAGTGGGGTCCGCCACCGCCGAAGGCAAAGTGCGGATTGTCACTGCGAGTCACGTCGAACCGAAACGGGGCGGGAAAGACCTCCGGGTCGCGGTTGGCTCCCGCGTACCACATGACCACCTTGTCGCCCTCGGCGATCGCGGTTCCGGCCAACTCGGTGTCGGTCGTCGCCGTCCGGCGCATGTGCAGCACCGGCGTGGCCCACCGGATCACCTCGTCGACCGCGCCGGTGATCAGCGACGGATCGTCCCGCAGGGTCGCCCACTGCTCCGGGTGCTCGGCGAAGGCCAGCGCCCCGTGGATCATCGCCGTTCTCGTCGTCTCGTTGCCGGCGAACACCAGCAGTTGGAAGAAGTTCCGGTACTCGTTGGCCGAGAGGCGTTCCCCGTCGGCCTCGGCCTCCAGTAGGCCGGTCACAAGGTCGTCGCCAGGCTCGGCGAGACGCAGCTGGCGCATCTTCTCGGCGTACTCGAACAAGGCGTGACTGGCCGGGCTGTTGAACGGGAGCAGTCGAGTCGGCGTGGTGTTGCCGTAGGCGTCGTCGGGCAGCGACGACGCGTCGCCCGTGCCCTCCACGAGATGGTTGGTCAACTCGACCAGGTAGTCGGCGTCCTCGAGCGGGACCCCGAGGATGGCCAGGATCACCCGGATGGGTAGCGGCGCCGCCACCTGCTCCACCCAGTCGCCTCCTCCGCCGGCCGCGAAGTCCTCGACCAGTTCGGCCGCGATGTCGCGGGCCATCCCCTCCCAGTTGCGAGTGTTCTTCGGCGTGAACGCCCGGGAGACGACACGTCGGAGCCGGGTGTGGTCCGGAGCGTCCGAATCGATAAGCGACCGTCGGGCCTCGAGTGCATCAGCCTCCAGGTCCCAGAGGTTGGTGTGGCCAATGGCCGACGAGAAGAGCTCCGGGTTGCGCGACATCTCACGTACGTCGGCGTGGCGCGTCACCGCCCAGAAGCCACCATCGGCGCCATCGTCTCCGACCGGGCCGTAGGGGTGCCAGACCAACCCGTCGGTCTCCCGGATGGCGGCAAACCCCTCATGGGGGATCCCGTCCAGGTACAACGCCGGGCTGGCGATATCGACCGGGCTGGCCAACCTGGTCGATCTGTCCACGGTCTCTTCACTCACTGCTCTCCCGCTCATCGGTCAGCAGAACTCCAGGTAGCGGGCTCGCTCCCAATCGTTCACGTCGTCGGGATCCGGGTTGTGCTCAGCGGCCAGGCGCTCCTCTTCACGCGACAGGCTGGCAAAGCTCCGGGAGAAGGTGTCACCCAGCATCGAGGCCAGGGCACTCCCCTCGTAGGCGGCCAGCACCCCAGTCAGGTCGGTGGCCAGCGCCGTGCAGTCACCGGGATCGGCATACATGTCACCCACCGACATGGCTCCCAGTTCCAAGCCTCTCTCGATCCCGTCACAACCGGCGGCCAGCGCCCCGGCGATGAGCAGGTAGGGGTTGGCATCCGCGCCGGCCGACCGGAACTCCACCCGGTTGGCCGATGACCCGGCCTCGACGATGCAGCGGGCCAGCACCGACCGGTTGTCGAGCCCCCAGTGCACGTGGGTGGGGGCGAAAGTGTAAGGCCGGATCCGGCGGGGGCCGTTAGCCGTCGGCGCACCGAGCAGCGACATGGCCGGGGCGTGCTCCAGCAGGCCGGCCACCCAGTGGGCCATCAGCTCGTTCGGGGCCCCGTCGCTGTCGGCGAAGGCGTTTCCCCCGTCGGTCGACCGGAGGCTCATGTGGAGGTGCATGCCCGAGCCCGACTCCTCGGTGAACGGCTTAGGCATGAAGGAGGCCCGCAGCCCGTGCTGTTCGGCCACCTGCTTGACGATCGACCGGTACAGGACGCAGTCCTCAGCGGCCCGCATGGCAGCAGCCGGACCGTGGTTGATCTCCATCTGACCCGGCCCGTACTCCTGATTGGACGACTCCACGGTCAGGCCCGCTCCGGCCAGGGCCTCACGCATGTCCCGCAGGACGTCTTCGAGGTCGAGGGCCTCGGTCAGCGAGCTGTACTTGATGTGGGGCCGCACCGGCTGCCAGGTGCCGTCGTCATCGACCGTGCACAGGTAGAACTCCAGCTCGGTGGCCACCACCGGGTCCAAGCCCAGGGCTCGACACCGCTCGATCTGGGCGGTCAGTACCGTCCGGGGCGCTAGGTGATGCAGGGCGCCCTCCTCGTCGTAGGAATCGCAAAACACCAGCGCGTAACCCGGCCGGTGGGTCAGGATCCGCCCGCTGGACACGTCGGGGATGAGCCGGGTGTCTAGGAACCCGTTGTCCATGTTGACGAACTCATGGTCAATCAACTCGTCCCGGACGTTCAGGATGAACACGGCGTCGGCAATGGCTACTCCGCCCTCCAAGACCTCGTCGAAGAACCGATCTACGGGGACGCGCTTACCCCGTGGGTGCGCGTAGGTATCAGCCACGGCGACCTCCACAGTGTGGACGCCGTGGTCGGCACAGAGCGCCCGGAAGGCCTCAACGGTCATCTGGTCGGTCATCAATCTCCCCTTGAGGTGTTCGGGTCGGGTCTGGTCATCGGTTCACGTCGAGCACTAGCCGACCACGGACGTCGCCGGCCCGCAGCCGGTCGTGGGCCGTCTGGGCGTCGGACAAGGCCACCACCTCGACAGCCTGCACGAGGGTCGGTTCCCGGCGGGCGAGGTCGAGCAGTTCGTCCATCTGGGAGCGGGAACCCCAGAAGCTGGACAAGAACCGTGCCTCGTGGGGCACCGCTCCCAGGCCGAAGGGGATGCGCCCTCCGAACAGCCCCACAATGGCCACTAGACCACGCCGTCGGACCGCCGATGCGGCCAAAGCCAGTGTGGAACCGGCGCCCAGGAAGTCCAGCACCACGTCGGCCGTGCCCGGGTTGTCGTCGGGCCCGCACGCCTCGTGGGCACCCACTTCGCGAGCTACCGCCTGCTTCTCGGGGTTCAGATCGACGGCCACCACTTCGGCGTCGGTCAACAGGCGCAGGTAGCGGATGGCGTACTGGCCCAGGCCACCGGCGCCGATGACCATGGCCCGGGGGCGCTCCCCCGCCCCGGTGGCCCGATCACTCAGCGTGGAGAGGCCATGCTCGACGGCCCGGTAGGCAGTCAGGCCACCACAGGCCAGCGGCGACGACGCGAACGGATCCAGCCCGTCCAGCGGCGAGAGGTAGGACTCGTCGGGCACCCGCATGCGCTCGGCGTAACCACCGTCAGTGAAAAGGCCGGCCTCGGTAGCCCCTGAACAGATCTGTTCCAGGCCGTCCGCGCACTGGGCACACGTCCGACAACCCCACGGGGCGTAGAGCATGACCGGGCCGAGCCGGTCGTGGACACCGGTGACCTCGTGGCCCAGCACCATGGGGAGCGGGCTGGGGAAGTCGCCGTCGACCACGTGCAGGTCGCTGTGGCACACCCCGCACGCCGTGACGTCAATGACCACCTCACCGTCCCCGATCGTCGGCTCAGGGTGGTCGGTGGCCAACCGGAGGGTGGTGTCCACCCCATCGAGTACCACGGCACGCATCAGTAGCTCTTCGGCATGCCGAGGACCTTCTCGCCCAGGAAGGCCAGGACCAGGTTGTTGTTGATCGGAGCGACCTTGTACAGCCGGTTCTCCCGGAGCTTTCGCTCGTCGAGGTCGTCACGGTCCCGGGGACCGGTCCCGGCGATCATCAGCCGGCGCCTTCAGCACCGGCGGCCCCGTCAACGTAAAGATCGTCAGAGGCCGGATCGAAGAATCCACGTGCCTCGAGCTGGGCGGTGGCTGCTTCACCGCTGGCCAGAAGATGGGCCTCCATGGCTCCGCGGGCCCCGTCGGCGTCCCCGGCCACGATGGCTTCCAGGATGTTCCGGTGGTGGGTCACCGCGACGACGTTCCAGCCGTCGGCGAACTCGAAGTAGTTAGCCGGAACCGACCGCTCGAGGTAACCGAGCAGCCAGCGTGTCCGTCCCGGGGCGGCCAGGTTGATGATCCGGTGGAAGTCGTGGTTGAGCTGCTGGAGCACCTCGGGATCGAGATCTTCAGCGCCCTCCACATCGGTAAACCGTCGATGCACGGCCCGCAGTTCGGTGACCGATGCCGGGGGCAGCAATTGGGCGGCCAGCGATGCGGCCCGTCCGGCCACCACGCCGAACAGGGCGTAGTGGTCGATGATGTCCTCGCGTAAGAGTTGCACCACCGAGGCGCCACGACGGGGGGTCAGGGCGACGAGGCCCTCTCTGCTGAGGATGACCAGCGCTTCACGGATAGGGCTCCGGCTAACATCCATGGCCTCGCTGACCGCCGCCTGGTCAATCTTTTCCCCGGATCGCAGCGAACCAGTGAGGATGAGGTCACGGACGTAGTCGGCGACCTCCTCGCCCAGGACGCCGCGACGTCGGGACGTGGGAATCCACGACGGGTAGCGTCCGTTTCGTGCGACCTCACCCGGCTGCATGGTCCTCCTCGTTCACCGCCAGACGGACAAGTGGTCCATGCGGTGTATTTTGAATACAATATTCAATGAAGCCCCCGACCGCAAGGGCTGCAAGCCGACAATCGAGGCGAACGAGGAGCACCAACGATGACCGGACGACCCCTGATCGGCATCACCGGTCGACGACAACGCGGCGACCAGTTGGTCGGAAACCTCGACATCCTCGCCGACTTCCCGGTCGACCTTTACTACGCGGACTACGGGCGCGGCGTGCTCGAGGCGGGCGGCATTCCCGTGCACCTGCCGCTGGACGTCGACGCCCGCGACCTGGTGCCCCGCCTGAACGGCATCGTGCTGACCGGCGGTGCTGACGTTGACCCCGGTCGGTACGGCCACGAGCCGCTGACCGACGCCTTCCCTCCCGAACCGCTGCGCGACGACCACGAGTACGCCGTGCTGGAGGCCGCCTACGCCGACGACCTCCCGGTGGCCGGCATCTGCCGGGGCCTCCAGATCGTCAACGTGCACGCCGGGGGCACGCTCCACCAAGACGTGCCCAGTCACGCCGGGTTCGCCCAACCGACGACCACCGAATGGCACGGCGTGGGTTTCGAAGCCGATTCCGTTCTGGGCGGCATCTACGGCACGACCCGACAGGTGAACTCCCTCCACCATCAGACCGTCGACCAGCTCGGCGACAACCTCCAGGTGACGGCCCGGTCCGATGACGGTTCGGTCGAGGGCCTCGAGCACGCGTCACGACCCGTGGTGGCAGTCCAGTGGCACCCGGAAATGCTCCCCAGTCGGGCCGAGGACCCCCTCTTCGCCTGGTTGGTCGCCGCGGCGACCAGCAGATCAGCCCTGGGCTGACGACCCAAGGTAGGCGGCCTGCACCACCGGGTCGGCCTGGATCTCGGTCGGTGACCCCTCGGCAATGACATGGCCGCAGTCGAGACAGTAGATCCGGTCGCAGATGCCGGTGATGAAGTTCAGATCGTGGTCGATCACCACCACCCCGGCACCGATAACGCCGGCCATCAACCGAACCTGTTCGATCATCGACGTCGACTCGGCATCGCTCATGCCCGACGTCGGTTCGTCCAACAGGAGGAAAGACGGTGACATCGCCGCGGCACGAGCCAGTTCGAGCCGTCGCGACGTGCCGTAGTCGAGCTCCCGGGCCCGGCGGTCACGAACCTCCCACAGCCCGGCAGCGGCAACCAGTGCGTCGACGTCGGGCGGCTGACGCTCCCGGGATGTCTGGGCCACCAGCGCGGACACCTCGATGTTCTCGCGCACGGTCAGGGCGCTGAACAGCCGGAGATTCTGGAAGGTCCGGACCAGGCCGTGGCGGGCGATCTCAAACGACGGTCGGCCGGTGAGGTCGACTCCGCCCAGCACCACGGTGCCCGAGTCGGCGGGCACCATCCCGGTGATCACGTTCAGAAGCGTGGTCTTGCCCGCCCCATTGGGGCCGATGATGCCGACCACCTCGTGGCGACCCGCGTCGATGCTCACGTCGCGGAGCGCCTGGAACCCACCGAAGGCCACGTCGATGCCGCGCACCACCAGCGCATCGGTGCCATCGACCTCCACCATCGGCGGCGTGGCCGGCTGCTCAGATCGGCGGCGACCGAACCTCGATCGGAGCCACCGGTCCAGTTCCCAGTCGTCCAGCAGTCCGTCAGGCCGCCAGATCATGAAGGCCAACATGGCTGAACCCAGAAAGACCGTCTTCAGGTTCTCCCTGAAGATCCAGTCCAGTGGGGCATCATCGAGGCCGATGCCGAAGATCTCAAAACCGTCCTGACCGAGGCGTCGGGCCAGCTCCCGCCCAGCGGTGATCACCCCGACCCCGAGCAGCGCCCCGGTCACGCTGCGCCGGCCCCCAACGATCAGCATCACCAAGGTCACCAGGGTCAGGTTGAAGAAGAAGTCGCGGGGAAGGATCGAACCCTTCTCGTAGACCCGGAGGCTCGCCCCCACGCCCACCACGGCGACCGAGAGCAGCAACCCGAGCATCTGCTGGATGAGCGGGTTCACACCCATGGCCCGCGCCGCCAGGTTGTCCTCGCGCGCAGCCACCGCCAGACGTCCTACCCGGCTCTGGGCAAATAGCCTCGCCACGATGATCGTGCCAAAGAGAGCGAGGTAGATCGGCACCCGGGTATCGAGTGCTCCCCCAATACGGAAGGACAGACCGGCACGGTCACCTCCGGTGAGGTCGGGCCAGTTGCGGGCCAACTCGTGGGTCACGAACAGCAGGGCGAGCGTTATCACCGTGGCCGACACGGCGCCGGATTCGGCGCCCGAGCGGGCCAGGCCGATACCGACCACCGCGGCCACCACGACCACGACCACGACCGCCACGGCGATCGAGGTCCACGGATCCAACTGCACATCGGCCAAACCGAACGGGGCATCGGAAACCCGCTTGAGCTTCTCCACCGGCGAGATGGCCAAGAGGGCGAAGGCGTAACCGGCAATGGCCCCGAAACCAATATGGCCGAACGAGAGGATGCCCGTGTTGCCGATGTAGATCTGCATACCCAGAACGATGACGGCATCGATCAGGGCGAAGGTGACGAGCCGCTCGTGGCCACCCAGGAGCCCTTGGTAAAGGGCTCCGGCGCCCAGGAAAAGCGCGAAGAGCAGGACGGCTCCGACCAACGGAAACGCCACGTCACGACGAAGGTTCGTTGACATCAGACGCGCTCCGCATGGGCCACGGCGACCAGCCCCTGGGGCCGGAAGATGAAGAGCAGGGCAATGAGAAGGAACACGACCCCCTCGGTCAGGCTGGCCACCGAATCTGGTAGCCGGGAGCGCAACAGCACCTCGGCCATGCCCAGAACTAGGCCGCCGAGGACCGCCCCACGGAGGCTGCCCAGGCCACCGATGAGCGCAGCCAGCACGCCCTTGAGCATCGGGTTGACGCCGGCGGTCGGCTGGGTGGCCCCAGCACGCATCAACCAGAAGATGCCGGCGATACCGGCCAGGGCGCCGGAGAGCGCGAACGCACCGCGGATCACCGAATCCGACCGGACGCCCATGAGCCTTGCCGTGTCGAAGTCGGCCGCCGCAGCCCGAAGCGCCAGCCCAAACATGGTCCGCTGCAACAACACGCTGGTGCCGATCAGCGCCAGCACCGTGACACCGATGACCACCGTGTCGAAGACCTCGATGCGAAGCGACCCCACGGCAAACGTGTCGGTGACCCACCCCGGTCGACTGAACGTCTTGACCGACGCCGACACGTACAACAGGAAGATCGCCGAGACCACGAAGTGCACCCCGAACGACGTCAGGAGCAGGGTGAAGTCGTCAGCTCCCCGGACACGACTGAACGCCAACCGTTCGATGACCAGGGAGGTGGTGACTGAGACCAGGACGATGAGTGGCACCACGAGGTACCACGACCAGCCGGCACCGAGGGCCCAGAAGGCGACGTAACCCGACACGGTGATCAGCTCGCCGTGAGCGAAGTTCAACAGGTGCATGACACCGAAGATCACGGCGACCCCGAGGGCCAACAGGGCGTAGATGCTGCCGCGCCCGAGCCCGTCGATGAGGTTCTGGAGAAGTTCCGCCATGGCTAGTTCCCGAGGAAGGTCTCGAAGAGTCGGTCACCGTCTCGTAGTTCGGCACCCGTGCCCTCAGCCACGATGGCACCGCTTCGGACGACGTAGGCCCGATCCGCCATGTCCAGCATCCGCGTGGCGTTCTGCTCGACCACCAGCATCGTCCGACCGCGGTCGCGCAACGAGGCGATGAGTTCGAAGACAACGTCGACCATGACCGGCGCAAGCCCCAGCGACGGTTCGTCCATCATGAGCAGACGGGGTTCAGACATGAGCGCCCGGGCGATGGCTAACTGCTGGGCTTCGCCGCCCGACAAGTAGCCCGCCGACATCGTCCACTTGTCCCGCAACACGGGGAACTGCTCGGCCATCTCGTCGAGCAGCGGCTGTCGCCGCCCCGCCGGGACCGTGATGCCCCCGATCCTGAGGTTCTCCTCGACGCTCAGGTCGGCGAAGATCCGCCGATGCTCGGGGACCAGGGCCAGCCCCATCCGCAGGAGACGCTCCGGGGAGTTGCCGGTGACGTCCTCCCCGTCGAAGGTGACGGTGCCCTCACTGGGCTCCAGGAGCCCGGCGAGCGAGTTCAACAGGGTGGACTTGCCCGCCCCGTTGGGTCCGATGAGGCCGACGACCTCACCGGACCCGACGTGCAGGCTGGCATTACGAAGTGCCGAGATCTCTCCGTATCTGGTGGTGAGACCCGACACCTGGAGCATGGGTGTCAGCCGCCGATGGTGGCGACAAGGACGTCGGCGCCGTCGACGATCCGGTTGATCGGGACCGCCTTGGGCGGAATGCCGTTAGTACCGGCGTAGGTGATCTCACCGGACAGACCCGAGAAGCCCGAGATCTGCTGCACGGCCTCGCCAATGCCGGCGGGGTCATCACAACCACAATCAAGGATGCCCTGAATGCCCAGGAACATCGAGTCGACATACAACGCCATGAACCCACGGCTCTCCAACGCCTCACCATTGGCGGCCTCGTAGCCGGCCAACAGCGTGTCGATCGGATCACCAGCGCTGATGCTGGTGTGCGGCGTGTGGGCAATGCCCTCGTTATTCGCCTCGACACTGATGCCCGTGGCATCCAACGCATCGGTCCCGATGTAGGTCAGGCCATCAAGGCCCTGCCCCTCGAGCTGACCACGCAACGCCGTGACCTGGAAAGCCAACGCCGCAGAGAAAACAACCTCGTTGTTCTCCGAGATCCCGGCGATCTCGTTTACCTGCGCCGAGAAATCGGTATCCGCAGCCCACACGTACGTCTGGGTGGAGACCACCTCACCGCCGCCGGCAACGAACGCCGCCGCGAACGCATCCGGGTTCACACCGGTGTACGGAATGCCCTCACCCTCGGTGAACACAATGGCCCGCGTGATGCCCTCATCAAGCGCCCACTTCGCAGCCGCTCCGGCCATCCCATGGTCATCGAAAGTCACCAGGTACGAGTTGATCGACATGTCAGCCAACGTCGGCTCAGTCGATGCGGCCACAAACAACGGCACCCCACCACCAGTGGTCTGCAGGATCGGCAGGGCAAAGTCCGCGAACGGCGGACCAATCAGGAACTGCGCACCCCAGTCCAACAACTCCTGGGTAGCCAACGCAGCGTCATCGCCGACCTCGGCCACACGAACTTCGACAGGCCTCCCGTCGATACCACCAGCACAGTTGATGAGCGCAGCCACATACGGCACCAACTTCGAACCCGGAATATCGACGAACCCGACCACATCACTGAAGTCCATCGCCATACCCACCCGAATCGGATCACCAGACGGCGCATCCACACAGGCATCCAGATCAGCAGCCAACACCGCATCAATATCCAGACCCGACGGAGCAGCCACTCCACCCTCCCAGTCGGCGCCGATGGTGGCGACAAGGACGTCGGCGCCGTCGACGATCCGGTTGATCGGGACCGCCTTGGGCGGAATGCCGTTAGTACCGGCGTAGGTGATCTCACCGGACAGACCCGAGAAGCCCGAGATCTG
>Ga0206678_10000999_pt1 | contig 18276 bp, 20 predicted proteins | sample M180m12015metaG_FD_155453 | JGI IMG/M metagenome (GOLD analysis project Ga0206678, IMG submission 155453) | Ammonia-oxidizing marine archaeal communities from Monterey Bay, California, United States - M1 80m 12015 | ecosystem: Environmental > Aquatic > Marine > Intertidal zone | place: USA... | reverse complement strand
TGCGAATACGGGTTCTCATGTCTTGGTAGGGATAGAGGCTCCTATAGATAGACCTACCATTCGTTTTTCTTTCTCTCGATTTAACACTAAAGAAGAAGTAGATTACGCAGTGACTTGTTTGACGAAATTGTACGCTTAAAGACTAAGGTCTATAGAAAAAAAGGAATCCAAATGGAAGCCTTTTTTTGTGTCATGTTTTTTTAGCCACCTTTCTTTTTGGCTTTATAATTCATCTCCTGTAGTTTGGCTAAAATCTTGTCTCTGAAATCACCTTGAATTAAAATTTCACCCTCTTTTACTGTTCCACCAACTCCGCAAAAGGTTTTCATTTGTTTTCCTAAATCTTTAAGATCTTCAGTAGTTCCCACAAAATCAGTAATAGCAGTCACCACTTTGCCGCCTTTTTTACGGTCGAGTACAATTCTTAAATTTTGTTGGTTTGGTGGAAGGGTTTCTTCTTCTAAATCATCATCGTAGGAATAATCGAAGTCTTGCTTTGTAGAGTAGACTATACCAGTGATATCTTTCCTTTTGTTTTTACCCATTGCAATTTGATTTTAGCTCTTGCTATTGAATAGTCGTACTGATGTTAATGAAGTATTTAATCTAAATACACTTCAATCAATCCTTCAGGACAAGTTAAGTAAAGGCATTTGTTTTCTCTATCTAATTCATCAATTATAGAGTCAACGATTGGGATAAGAACTTCTTTAACACCATTTTTAACGCAAAAAAGAGGTTGTACCGCTTCGTTTACGACTTCTTTCATGATCCCAACTTCACCATAAGTTCTGTCGATAACGGTGTAACCTTCAATTTCGTGGTAGTAAAATTTATTCCCTTCCATGGGTGGAAGGAACGAAAGAGGTAGGTATAGTCCAGACTTACAAAGTCTATCTGCTTCGATTTCGGTGTCAACGCCTTCGAAATGAATGTGAAGAAATCCTTTTTGAGTGAGCTTACAAGAGCTCATAAAAAAAGGAACCAGTCTTCCTTTTCTATCAAGGAAGACTGATTCCAAATTTTTGTACCTCGAAGGATCATCAACGTCTAGCTTTACTAATAGATCACCTTTATACCCATGTTTACGGCTAATGTGACCAATAAAGTAGCAGTCCTTCAATTTCATTACTCTGCAGCTTCTTCTGTAGCAGCCTCCTCAATAGGAGCTTCTTCAGTAGTCGCTTCAACAGTTGCTTCTTCTGCTGCTACTTCTTCAGTTTCTTCAACTTCAGGGGTGTTTTTAGCAATAATTGCAGCTTCTTCTGTAGCAGCCTCCTCAACAGGAGCTTCTTCAGTAGTCACTTCAGCAGTTACTTCTTCTGCTGCTACTTCTTCAGTTTCTTCAACTTCAGGTGTGTTTTTAGCAATAATTGCAGCTTCTCTTGTAGCTCTGATTTCTTTCTCAGCAGCAAGAGCTTTAGCAGCAGCATCAGCTTTTGTTTTAGCGATAGCACTAGATGCTTCACCAATCATTTTTGCTTTACCTTCTAACCAAGCTTCGTACTTTGCCAATGCTTGCTCTTCAGTGTGAGCACCTTTTTTAACACCGTCTAAAAGGTGTTTTTTCATCATAACACCTGTGTAAGACAAAATTGCTCTTGTTGTATCTGTAGGTACAGCACCAACTTGAACCCAGTAAAGAGCTCTGTCGTGGTTAAGATCAATTGTTGCAGGTGAAGTGTTAGGATTGTAAGTACCTAATTTTTCGATGTGACGACCATCACGCTTAGAGCGAGAGTCCGCTGCTACGATATGATAAACTGGTTTACCTTTTTTACCGAAGCGTTGCAATCTAATTTTAGTTGCCATAGTTAATTGTTTAAGGGTCCGAAACCCGGTTAATTAATAATTCTCTTTCTCGAAGAGAAGCGCAAAGATACGCTTTATTGTTTATCTGGCAAAAGGGTGATTACTAATGAATAATGATCAATTTACCCATAAATCCCGTAGTATTCAGGTGTTAGTCATGATTATTTGTCCAATCTGTAGTAATTAACATAGTTGTTAAGATTGTTAATGCTTGGTAGTTAGTTGGTAAAGCTCTTTATGAACACCTTGTTCATATCTTTATCAACTATGGGTGAAATTCTTTGTGTGTTATAGTTATTGACAAAAAAACACCCCGAACAAGTTCGGGGCATAATATTGAAGCTTATGACTTATTCTTATTTAAGAATAGATCTAGAAATAACGATTTTTTGAATCTCAGAAGTTCCCTCATAAATTTGAGTGATCTTCGCATCGCGCATTAAGCGCTCAACGTGGTATTCTTTAACGAACCCATAACCACCGTGAATTTGTACTGCTTCCGTAGTAATTCTCATTGCTTTTTCAGCAGAGAATAATTTTGCCATGGCACCAGACTCCGTAAAGTCGACACCTGAATCCTTGTGCCATGCAGCTCTTAGACACAAAAGGCGAGCGGCTTCAATTTCAGTAGCCATGTCTGCCAATTTAAAAGCAATAGCTTGATGTTCGCAAATTGGTTTACCGAAGGACTTACGTTCTTTAGAGTATTGTAAAGCTAACTCTAAAGCTCCAGAAGCAACTCCTAAAGCTTGAGAAGCAATACCGATCCTACCTCCAGAAAGGGTTTGCATTGCGAATTTAAATCCGAAACCATCTGCACCAATACGATTCTCTTTAGGAACCTTTACATCAGTAAACATCAATGAGTGTGTGTCTGAACCACGAATACCCATTTTGTTTTCCTTAGGCCCTACAACAAAACCGTCCATTCCTTTTTCAAGGATAAGAGCGTTAATACCTCTGTGACCTTTGTCTACGTCAGTCTGTGTAATTACAATATAAACTTCAGCGTTGTTACCGTTAGTAATCCAGTTCTTAGTACCATTCACTAAGTAGTGGTCACCCATATCTATAGCTGTAGTTCTCTGTGAAGTTGCATCCGATCCTGCTTCAGGTTCTGATAAACAGAAAGCACCGATAATTTCACCTGTAGCTAAACGCGTTAAGTATTTTTGTTTCTGTTCTTCTGTACCGAATTTTTCAATTCCCCAACAAACCAATGAGTTGTTTACTGACATTACTACAGAAGCTGATGCGTCAACTTTCGAAATCTCTTCCATCGCCAACACATAAGAAATGGTATCCATTCCACCTCCACCATATTCTGGTGAAACCATCATTCCTAAAAATCCAAGCTCACCCATTTTCTTGATTTGTTCGTGTGGGAAAGTTTGAGTTTCATCTCTATCAATAACGCCAGGCAAAAGTTCTGTTTGAGCAAAATCTCTTGCCGCGTCGCGGATCATCTTATGTTCTTCACTTAATTCGAAATTCATCGTACAGCGTTTAAATAGTTTTTTCTAAAATTGCCACAAAACTACATTTTTTTGATGAATTTAGCTCGCTAATAATGGTTTAAGCTGTGAAGGAAAAATATGTAATTGGATTAATGTCGGGAACCTCTTTGGATGGTTTGGATATTGCTTATTGTAAATTTTCGAAAACTAAGGATTGGACTTTCGAAATTTTAAAAGAACGTACTATAGGTTATAGAGCCGATTTAAAAGATAGATTACGAAATGCTCCACAATTGTCAGAGGCTCAAATTGAAACTTTGTCTCATGATTTTGGTGTTTTTATGGCTGAGCAAGTCAATGTCTTTGTGAATGATCATAAAATTCATCGATTAGATTTAATAGCATCTCATGGCCATACCGTGTTTCATCAACCAGAAAATAGGATAACTCTACAAATAGGTGATGTTAAACCTTTGTTTGAGTTAATACAAAAGCCAGTAGTATATGATTTCAGAACTCAAGACGTTTTGTTAGGTGGTCAAGGTGCACCCTTAGTTCCCATTGTAGATAAATTATTATTTTCAGAATACGATGCTTGTTTAAATCTCGGAGGGTTCTCAAATATATCATTTGATATAGATGGTGAACGAATTGCTTTCGATATATGCCCTGTTAACATCGTGTTGAATCATTTGGCAAACATGCTTGGGTTTGAGTTTGATGATAATGGTCAAATAGCTTCCAGGGCAAATGTTGATAGGTGTCTGTTGGAAGAGTTTAATACTATACCTTACTATAAAGAGTCATTTCCGAAGTCTTTAGGTTGGGAGTGGGTAGGAGAATTTATCTTACCTCATTTAATTGACTCTCCGTTATCTACCGAAACTATAATGCGAACTTTTGTTGAACATATAGCGATTCAAATTTCATCTATTATCAATCAGTATCAATTAAAAAGAGTGTTACTATCTGGAGGTGGTGCCTACAACGCGTTTTTACTAGAACGTATATCTTTCTTTGCACCAAATGCATGTGTTATTGCAAATGCGCAATTAATAGAAAGTAAAGAAGCAATGGCATTTGCATTTTTAGGTTTATTGCGTTTTAAGAAAGAAATAAATGTATTGGCTTCAGTAACAGGTAGTGTTAAAAGTCACTCGAGTGGTGTTGTTTATACTGAAGAATTGTAAATTGCATAAAAATTAAATATGATGAAGGTTACTAAACTAGCGTGGGTTTTAATATTCCCAATGATGATTTCAAGTTGTGATGAAGATCCAGTAGTAGGATGTATGGATGAAGTGGCAACAAATTACAACCCTCAAGCAGTAGAAGAAGGTGACTGTAATTTTGACGCTTCGGAGATCTTACAATCTAACACTTGGCTAATGCAATCAGCAACAGGAGACTTTGCTGGAAGTGAAATTAATTTATTAGATCTAGAGGTTTTGGTGCCAGCGTGTACTCATGATAATTTGTTTTTGTTTCACGAAGATAATTCGGTGACTATGGATGATAATACTGATTTATGTGAAGGTGGTGAGGAATCTGTGCTGGATATTACAGGTGTATGGACTGTTTCTGGAGATCTATTGACAATAGAAAATGGAACTGATGTATATGTCTTAACGATAAGTGATTTGACATCTACGTCAATGAGTTTGTTGTTTGATTATTATTGGGCTGATTTCGATGCCACAATACCAGCGAAAATAGTACTTGTAGCAAGTTAATATAAAGCGCCAATCGGCGCTTTTTTTTTGCAATATTAAATGGGGAAAGTACCTGAAAAAATAGCATAGAGTTTTATACCTTTGTGCGAAATTTTAAGTTATGAGAGATTTACTAGAGAGGTACGAAAATAAAGCAGCAGAAATCGTTTTTGAATGGAACGATAGTGAGACTAACGCTCAGGGTTGGGTTGTTATAAACTCATTGCGTGGAGGTGCCGCTGGTGGTGGTACTCGTATGAGAGTTGGTTTAGATAAGCATGAAGTACTTTCATTGGCAAAAACTATGGAGGTGAAGTTTACAGTTTCTGGCCCTGCAATTGGTGGAGCTAAGTCTGGAATTAATTTCGACCCTAACGACCCTCGTAAAGAAGGTGTATTAAAGAGATGGTATAAAGCTATAACTCCATTACTGAAAAATTATTACGGAACTGGTGGTGATCTTAATGTGGATGAAATTCACGAGGTTATTCCGATGACCAGAGAATTAGGTGTTTTACACCCTCAAGAGGGTGTTTTTAATGGACACTTTAATCCCTCGGTTGAGGAAAAAGAAATGGCTATTAAGCAATTGCAAGAAGGTGTTCTTTTACCTGTTGTAAATACTCAATATACGCCTGATACTTCTGGGAAGTATACAGTTGCAGATATGATTACGGGTTATGGTGTTTCTGAAGCAGTAAATCACTATTACACTACATACGGAGGTTCTATTGAAGGTAAAAGAGTAATTATTCAAGGTTGGGGAAATGTAGGAGCTGCGGCTGCTTATTACCAAGCTCAGTTAGGTGCTAAAGTTGTCGGTATTATCGATAGAGTTGGTGGCCTGTTAAATCCTGATGGATTTACTTTTGAAGAAATTAAAGCCTTATTCCTCAAAAAGGATGGTAATTTCTTGAATGCTGATAATATGATGTCTTTCGAAGAAATTAATGAAAAAGTATGGACTGTAGGTGCCGAAGTATTTATTCCTGCAGCGTCTTCACGTTTAATCACTAAAGAGCAAGTTGATGCTATGGTTACCAACGGGCTAGAAGTTATTTCTTGTGGTGCTAACGTTCCTTTTGCAGATCAAGCAATTTTCTTCGGACCTATTGGAGAATACACAGATGAGAAAGTTTCTGTTCTTCCAGATTTTATTGCTAATTGTGGTATGGCACGTGTATTTGCTTATTTAATGCAAGCAAACACTGAGATGACTGACGCTGCTATTTTTGAGGACACCTCAAAAACTATCGGTAATGCTATTGTTAAGGCGTATTCAGCAAATAACTCAAAAACTCAAATTGCTAAAACAGCATTTGAAATTGCATTAAAAGAATTGATGTAATCAACAAACAAGACTAACCCTCAAAAACTAAATTATGTTAACATTAATGATTGCCATTTTTGTGCTTGGTTATTTTGCCATCGCACTTGAGCACCCTTTTAAAATTGATAAAGCCGCTTCAGCGCTTATTACTGGAGTTTTAGTTTGGACTCTGTTTGTATTAAGTGGAGCCGATCAACATTTTATCGAAGAAGAATTGTTACATCACCTAAGCGAGATATCTAGTATACTCTTCTTCCTTTTAGGAGCTATGACAATTGTAGAATTGGTCGATGCACATGAAGGGTTTGCTATTATTACCGACAAAATCACTACTAAGAATAAAGTGAAATTGTTATGGATAATCAGTATCCTTACATTCTTCTTCTCAGCAGCATTAGATAACCTGACGACATCCATTGTGATGATTTCTTTGTTGAGAAAACTTATTGATGATAAGTACGATCGCTGGTTTTTTGCTGGTATAGTAGTAGTAGCAGCAAATGCAGGTGGTGCTTGGTCTCCTATTGGTGATGTTACTACAACAATGCTTTGGATTGGTGGTCAATTGACAACTATGACGATTGTGAAGACTTTAATTATTCCAAGTTTAGTGGCTATGTTAGTGCCTTTAGTAGTACTCACATTTACTTTAAAAGGAGAGGTTTCTCGTCCAAGTAAAATGGAAGGTTTAGAGCATTATACGAATCCAACAACAGCCTTTGAAAGAAATTTAATTTTCTTTTTAGGAGTTGCAGGTTTATTGTTTGTTCCTGTATTTAAAACCTTAACGCATTTACCTCCGTTTATGGGAATGATGTTGAGTTTAGGTGTGCTTTGGTCTGTTACAGAGGTTATTCATAGATCTAAAAATAAAGAGGATAAATCACAATTGTCTGTGATTGGTGTACTTCGTAAAGTTGATACGGCAAGTGTGTTATTCTTCTTAGGGATTTTATTAGCGGTTGCAGGTTTACAATCAGCAGGACATCTAGCAATTATGGCTGGAAGTCTTAACGAATGGTTTGGTGGTAATGTTTATGCTATCAATATCGTTATCGGTTTATTGTCATCAATTGTAGATAACGTTCCATTGGTTGCAGGTTCTATGGGTATGTATGAAATTGCTGCTGTAGGTGATTTTGCTAAAGATGGTGTTTTCTGGCAATTCTTAGCATTCTGTGCAGGTACAGGTGGTAGTGCATTAATTATCGGTTCTGCTGCAGGTGTTGCGGTAATGGGATTAGAGAAGATTGACTTTGTGTGGTATCTGAAAAAGATTTCTATCTTAGCCTTGATTGGGTATTTTGCGGGTGCAGGTACTTATATTTTAATGCAATCTCTTTAATATTATCGCGTTCTTTTGAAGAACAAAGACAAAGCTTATGATGACATTCCTATTACAAATACCAGTTGCTGTAGATTCTTTGGGTATTGATTTAGCTCAAGCTAATGAACCTATAGAAAAAACATTGTCTATTATAGACTTGATTACCAGTGGTGGTATTGGAGGTCAAATCATCATGAGTACATTGGGGATTCTATCAATCCTTACTGTGTATTTATTCTCCGAACGTTTTCAAGTGATAAAAAAAGCTATGAAGGATGATCCTCACTTTATGAATAAAGTGAAGGATTATCTTTCTGATAATAAAGTAGAGTCTGTTGTAGCATTATGCGATAGATCTTCTTCTCCTATTGCCAATATGGTAGCGAAAGGTGCTCTTTCTAAGAATGGGACTTCTAAAGAAATTCAAGAAGCTATGGAGCGTCAAGGTAATTTGGAAATCTACAAATTAGAACACAATTTAGCTTCATTGGCAACTATTGCTGGTGCCGCTCCCATGATAGGTTTCTTAGGAACCGTTATAGGTATGATTCTAGCGTTTCATGAGATGGCTAGTGCAGGAGGGCAGATTGATGTTGAAATGTTATCGAAAGGTATTTACACCGCCATGACCACTACAGTTGCCGGTTTGATTGTTGGGATTGCAGCTTATTTAGCTTATAACCAATTGGTAGTAAAAGTAACGAAAGCTACTTTTAAGATGGAACAAGGAACTGCTGAGTTTTTGGATGTTATAGCCCAAAGTAAGTAGATATGGCGCTGAAATCTAAAAATAAGGTTAGTGCTGAGTTTAGTATGTCCTCAATGACGGATATCGTATTTCTATTGTTGATTTTCTTTATGTTGACTTCAACCTTAGTAACAACCAATGCTTTGGATTTGGTCTTGCCAAATAGTACTGCACAAACGGTAAAGAAACAAAGAGTGTCTATCTCTATTAACGAGAATCTGGAGTATTACCTCGATAAAGAAATTGTTGAGGTGAAGTTTATCGAATCTCTACTGATTGATAGGCTTGCAGATCAGGATGAACAAGTAGTTGTACTTCGTGTTGATAAAACGGTACCCATTGAATATGCCGTAGAGGTGATGGACATAGCTTACCGCAATAAATTCAAAATTGTTCTAGCTACCGAACAAAAACGATGAACCTTTTTAAAGATAAATACAAACGTAGAGCTGCATTAGGAACTTTTCTGATACACCTCGCTCTTGTATTTCTTTTTTATTCTTTTGGACTAAAATATATGGATCCAAAGATTGAAGAAGGTATTGCTATAGAGTTCGGTTATGTGGACCGGGGCATGGGAGCAGAGATGACTCAATCCGAGGAAATTAGAACTGAAGCAGTAGAGCAAGTACAGAACAGTGAAGAGTTGGCTCCAGAAGAGCAAACTGAAATTACAGAGGAAGTTGTTACTCAAGAAATAGTGGAAGCTCCTGTGGTTACTGAAGAAAAAGAAGAAGAAAAGGCTCAGGAATTGGCGCCTATTGAAGAAGAGGAAAAGAAGCCTCAAGCCAGTGATGAGCTTCAACAGGCTTTATCAAATTTATTTCAAAATACAGAGAATACCCAGTCTGGCGATACCGAAAACGAAGGTGCTCAAGGCGATCAAAGTGGAAGTGTTGAAGGAGCTGAAGAAGCAGTTGGTGGTGAAGGAAATTCATCGGATGGATACGAACTTGGCGATCGACGAGCGATAAGAAAACCCAAACCTAATTATTCTTGTAAAGAAACTGGGCGTGTAGTAATTCGTGTGTGGGTAAATGCCGAAGGGGAAACCTATAAAGCGGAACTCGATTTGAAAAATACAACGGACACCTCACCTTGTTTAGTTCGTGAGGCTAAGGCGGCAGCCTTAAAAACATCTTGGTTAGCAGATGCGAATGCTGAACCGATTCAAATTGGTAGTATTATTTACAATTTCAGAAAACTGTAATGAATTATCAAGAGACTTTAGATTGGTTGTTTCAACAATTGGCATCCTTTCAAAGAGTTGGACAATCGGCTTATAAAGAAGATTTAGGAAACATTACGGCTTTATGTTCTGCCTTAAATCACCCTCAAAATAATTTCAAATCCATTCATATTGCAGGTACTAACGGCAAGGGCTCAACATGCCATCTTTTAGCTTCTATATTACAAGAACAGGGTTATAAGGTTGGATTGTATACTTCACCTCATTTAAAAGATTTTAGAGAACGTGTGAAAGTAGATGGTGAGATGATTTCTGAGTCAGCTGTTGTTGATTTTGTAAACTCTCATCAGGATAAGTTTACACAAATAGGCGTTTCATTTTTTGAAATGACCACTACTTTAGCTTTTGAATACTTTTCGAACCAAAAAGTGGATATTGCCATTATCGAAACAGGATTGGGAGGTCGTTTAGACGCTACAAATATCATTCTTCCAGAATTATCTGTAATCACGAATGTAGCCTTAGATCATCAGAATTTATTAGGTGACATTATTGAAGATATTGCAACAGAGAAAGCTGGAGTTATTAAGCAAGCTGTCCCTGTAGTTTTAGGGCTTACAAGCAATGAAGTTTCAGTGGTTGTAGAGCAAATTGCTAGTGAAAAAGGCTCAGAGCTTACTAAGTCTACCATAAACAATACTTATAAGTCTACTTTATTAGGTGATTGTCAGAGAGAAAATATTGCTACAGTTTGTGAAGTCATTAATCAGTTGAGACTTTTAAATTGGAATATATCAGATCAATCTATTGAATTAGGTTTGCAAAATGTAATTCTTAATACATCTTTAAGAGGACGTTGGGAACAAATTTCAGAATCACCTAAAATTATTTGTGATACCGGTCATAATATACACGCGATAACCTCTATTGTAAATCAACTGAAGACCGAAGTGTATGATAAGCTTTGGATGGTTATTGGTGTAGTTGGAGATAAGGATGTTGAAGGTCTCTTAGCGCTTTTACCTAAAGAAGCTCATTATGTGTTTTGTCAGCCAAACATACCCAGAGCTTTATCTGTAGATGCTTTGGAACAAAAAGCTAGTCATTATTCGCTTAAAGGAATAAAAGTTGAAAGCCCTAAATTGGCGGTCAATAAAGCGCAAGAGCTTGCTAATGAGAATGATTTGATTTTCGTAGGTGGTAGTACTTTTGTTGTGGCAGAAATTCTTTAAAAATCACATAAATTATTGGGGTATTTGTTTGTGCTAGTACAAAAATGATTTCTATATTTGCACTCGCTGAATGAGACAGGTCAGCACCGTTCTTTTAAGAAGATTAGGGCAATTAGCTCAGTTGGTTCAGAGCACCTCGTTTACACCGAGGGGGTCGGGGGTTCGAATCCCTCATTGCCCACCACCTAGTCTTATTTTTATTGACTTCCCATTATTGGGGCAATTAGCTCAGTTGGTTCAGAGCACCTCGTTTACACCGAGGGGGTCGGGGGTTCGAATCCCTCATTGCCCACAGAAAAAGCCTTTTCGATTTCTCGAAAAGGCTTTTTTGGTTTTACGATTTTCTATATGCGTTTGGGGTTAGTTGATTAAGTTCTATGCTTAGCGTGGCTATTTGTCTTTGGCTAAAGGTGAAAGCACTAGCTAAAGCCTAATTACTACTTCTCAATTGATAATACTGCGACCACACAAAATTATTTGCCGCCATAATCCAGTGGACTGCAAAGGCAGTCCAAATGGTTTGGGTTTGTGCAGTAATAATACAAAGTACAATTCCGAGTGGAATAGAGCCTAAAGTTTCTTTCTTGCCTTTATAAAGATGTACTAAAGCGTACAATATTGTATTCAGAATTACGGCAGGGTAAAGTCCAACAAAAGGGATTAAGCCTAGAAAAAGTATGCCTCTAAAAAGAAACTCATAGCCTAAAAGGTAAATCCCCCAACTAAATATATTACTTAGGTATTCAAAGGTACTCCACTGAAGCATTCTAACTTGTGGGTACATCATGAGATGTTCTTTACCTCTAGCGTTAATAGCTCCTAGCGGAACAAGTAGAGCTACTAGTATAAGAGTGTATTTAGTATCGGTAGAAGTCCAAATAAAGTCAATAGTCCAAAAGTCAATTTCTAGATATTGAATATAGGCAATTGGTAAGTTTACCATACACACAAACGCTATTATACGTGTTAACTGAATCCAATAGAAAGAGGCTTTTGAAGCCAGAAATAGTTTATTGAACTGGGTCTTAAAAAAAAGGTTTTTTAGGAAAGTAAAATAGAGGAGGTAGCCTAAAGTTCCAATAAATATTGGGGAGGCTTCTATTGAAAATAGCGACATAGAATTACTTAAAATTCTTTGTAATTTTTGTGCTCAAGGGTTTCGTTACAGAATAGTAATAATCCACAAAATCTCCTTCTGGATCGACTAAGTATTTTTGGAAATTCCATTTTACAGAGTTGGAAGATTTTCCGTTCTTATTTTTGTTGGTTAACCATTTATAGATTTCGTGTTGATTGCTTCCTTTTACTTCAACTTTTTCTGATAGTGGAAAGTTTACTCCATAACGAAGTTTGCAAAAACTCTGTATTTCCTCTGACCCTCCAGGTTCTTGTCCACCAAACTGGTCACAAGGAAATCCAATAACCACCAATTGGTCTTTGTATTGTTCCGAAAGAGTTTCTAAACCTTCGTACTGAGGCGTGAACCCACATTTTGATGCTACATTTACAAATAGAATGTATTTACCTGCAAAGGATTTTAAAGATACTTTTTCACCTTCTATAGAAGTGTATTCTAAGTCATGTATAGAAGTTAAATCTTGAGCGTCACCTTTTGAAAAGATGGAGAATAAAGCCATAAATAGGATGTTGAATATTATTTTTTTCATTTTCAAATGTACAAAAAAAGCCCTCGATTATTCGATGGATTATTGTTAAATATATAATCTTAGATCGTTTTGATCATATTCAAAATTGATAAGCAAGTCTAGTACAAATGTTACTCTAAATAGTTTGTATTTTTGATGTCTATTAGAACTTATACAACAGAATATTAATCAATTAAGCTTTTTATACTCTTTCATTTGTTTTGTAGGTTCTATAATCGGGTAATCTTTCCATAATTTTTCATCAAATTTGTCAACATAGATGATTTCGATACTATCGTTTTCCTTAAAATCTGTAAATTGTTTGCGGCTTATTTCATCTTCTTCAAGAACCAGTATTTCGATTGATAAATCTTCCGAAACTCCGATGTCGATTCCTACTTTTATTTGATTTACTTTTCTATCAAAAATAAATCTCTCTTTTTTCTGAACTAGAGATAAAGCTCTATCAAAATTATAATTATAACCTTCTGTTTTTGAACAATATTTAAGTTTGTAGGTGCTTTCTTTTTTTTCGAAATATACGGATGCACTAAATTTATTTTTAGTGTAGCCCATTCCGAGAAACTGAATGTTTTGACCTGTTTTTCCGTTATCATATTTGTAGTCGGCTCTAACTAGAGCAAAAGTATTCATAGAAATATACATTCTACCAATAAATTTACCTCTATTATTGGGTTTAAAATCAATGATATATACATCCTCTCCATTTGCTACCGTTACACCATAAAGTGTATATTGGTACTTGTTGGTGGTGTAAAGAAATTCCCATTTATCTTCATCATCTAATGAACTATAGTTTGAGATGTTTCCTATGGTTCGCTTCTGATGGCGAAAAGGGTCTATATTTTTATTCGACAAAGAATCTGTATCCCCCCCCCCAATAGTTACACTATTCTGACCTATATGTACTTTACCGCCAATGATTCCGGTTTTGATTTTCCAATATTCATCATCATTCGTGTTTATGAATATATCCTTAAAAGTATCTTCTAATTCTCCCAGTTTGGTAATATCTTTTTTTTCTTCCAACTCTATAATTTTAATAGGTTCTATTTTAATAGAGTTGCTTTCTTGAGGCAATAAAAAAATATCACCTAAAAAATCTATGTATGAAATGGAGTGTTTTGGTATCTCATTTTCGAGTACTTCAAATATTTCTTCATTTAAATTAGAAATGCTGCTTTTTTTACAATTAAAGTTAATTTGATTCACATTGATATTGTTTCTCTCTCGGAGAAATATTTTTTTTTTATAGCTCGTTTTCTGGTAGTTTGTTTCTCTATTTTCTATTACTTTTTTAACAATAGTTTTTGGGTCCGGTGCACTACCAAAAACGGTAATGTTATTTAACATTAAATAGTCTTCTGCTAAAGATATTATCGAATAGTTTTTCAGTTTTTCAATAGTTAGGTTTTTCGTTTTATAGCCTATGTACGAAATACTCAGCGTGTCGGTTTCTTTGCAATCGGAGATGTTAATGGAAAAATGTCCTATTTCATTACTAATTACACCTTTCTCTTTGTTTAGTAAATAGATGTTTGCATAAGGCAGAGGAGATTGATCTTTTTCATCTAACACCAATCCCTTTAATACTTCATTGGAATAGTTATTTGTAAAATTTTCATTAATAGTTGCGTCCTGTATAGTTTGGGGGCTCACATTTACAATCGACATTAATGAAATAAATAGTAATAAAATATATTTTCTATTCATCATATTAAATAAATCTTGGATCTTTTGGGATAATTAAAGCAAGTAATAGGTAAGGAATAAAACCAATTCCAGCAAAAAGAAAGGTGCAAACAAATCCTATTCTAAATAGCACTGGGTCCAGCTCAAAATGATCTGCCAGTCCTGCACATACACCAAATAGTTTTTCTTCTTGTGTGTTTCTGTATAGTTTTCTCATCATCTTAGTCATTACAATCCGTACAAGTTAGACCATTGCGTTCCATTTTCCAATATTGATTGACCATATTTTTGTCGTAGGTGTCTGTAACGTTGTCTATATTGTAAATGAAATATTTAAGATTTTGATCTAAATAAATGGTTTTCCCTTCGGGAACATAAAGGGTAAGTTCCAAAGATTGAAATCTGAATCCCTGTTCCTCCTCTAAACTTAGGTAATTGTCAAAATAGAGTAGATTGTCCTCTAATACGAAGTCATAATTGATTTTGGATGCATTAATTTTTGCTTGTTTTTGACTTTTACCATTAGATACTTTTTTGATTTTTAACTCAAAGTCCTCTCCTGTAGCTTGTTTAATATCTAATTCTACATTTGTACTCAGCAAGGTTTCTAATTCTTCATCAAAGTAAAAACTTACATTTTCTTGATGAGTATTGAAATATTCATTATCGCTTACCTCAAGATTTAAAGTGTCAGTATATAAATCAAGTTCTACAATTTTTACGTTATAAGATTCGTTTTGAAAATTACTTGTTGCTTGTGTACTCACATAAATTAAACAACCAATACCAATTATCCACGAACCAGCCATAATACTACGAGTACTGGTAGATTGTTTTGGGATACTGAATAATATTCTTACCGACAGCCAAATAATCTGAAACACTGGAATTCCTATAAAAAGGAATATACCAAGTGCGGTAATTCCTTGTAAATTAGGATTATCTATAATTAATGGGAAGTAATGACTTAAGTTGAATGGGTGAATATTATTACCGTTGATATGAATAATAGAATCTCCTGTACCAAACAAGTTGGCTACTATCATAAAGCTAAGGATAACCCCCATAAGCAGTAAGATGATGCCTAAAAATTTACCAATAAATTTGAACAGATAAGTAATTAGACTAAAAATGAATGTAGCAATGCTCTGGAACATTGATTTCACTTTATTCTTATGATTCGATGCATCTACTTTTTCGATCGTGCTTTTTAAGTTCTCAAATTCTTGTTGAATTGTTTTTTTAATATTTTCGGCATTTACGGCCTCACCTTTCATTTGTAATTTCTCTGCTGTAGTCTTGGCTTCCGGAATAATTGCCCACAGAATAATATAAACTAAAACGCCACCACCCATAAATAAACCTAGTACAAATAGTAATCTGATGATTACTGGGTCAAGATCAAAATAGCTAGCTATACCACTACAAACACCCCCAATAATTTCGTTGTCTTTATCTCTATAAATTCTCTTTTTATTCTTTCTAGAGGTTTCAGAAGAATGCTCATTGGACTCTTGCTCTGTATTTTCTTCATAGCTCTCTGGCTCTCCCATTATAGAGATGATGGAATCTACATCGTTATGACTAATGATTTGTATGTTTCTTTCCTGAAGTAATTCAGCAATTCGGGCTTCTATATCTGCAGCTATTTCATCGCAACCTTCCTCGTTTTGATAATGGGTTTTAATACTCCTTAGGTATGCGTTCAATTTTTCGAAAGCATCTTCATCAATATGAAAGATGATTCCTCCTAGATTTATATTTACAGTCTTATTCATTATCTCGAGCTTTTTTTTGTGGTCAACTTTACGGCTTGTATTAATTCATTCCAGGTTTCTTCGAGTCCTATAAGAAGTTTTTCACCCTTTTTACTTAAGCTGTAGTATTTGCGTGGTGGACCCGATTTAGATTCTTCCCAACGATATTCAAGTACTTCTCCATTTTTTAAGCGAGTAAGTAGTGGGTATATAGTTCCTTCGACCACAATCATCTTTGATTTTTTCAATTGCTCAATAATGTCTGAAGGATAAGCTTCTCCTTTTTTGAGTATGGATAAAATGCAGAATTCTAGAACCCCTTTGCGCATTTGTGCTTTTGTGTTTTCTATTTTCATAAGATTAACAATAGTGTATTGCAAAGATATGTATATTAAATGGTACTATGCAAAACATAGTACTATAATGTATTAATATATTATGTGTAAAACCTGATAGTCCAATTAAAATAGGAGGTCTAGGATGATTAATGAACCAAAAATAACTGAAGCAATTCCATTAGAAGTAAAGAATGCAAGGTTTATTTTTGATAAATCATCGGCTTTTACCAATCGATGTTGGTTGATAAGTAGTGCGATAAATACAAAACAGGCAATCCAGAAAAGAGTAGAATTTCCGAAATAATTCAATCCTATATAGATTAAAATAGACGCAGTGAGGAGATGTAGAAATCTAGAAAAAAATAAGGCATTCCTTTTCCCAAAAAGAACAGGGATGGAGTGTAAGTTAAACTTCTTGTCAAAGCTCTCATCTTGTAAGGCATAAATAATATCAAAGCCACTTACCCAAAATAATACGATTGAAGAAAATAAAATCGGTAGGATGTCAAATTGTGCTGTTACGGCTAGATAAGCTCCAATAGGTGATAATGAAAGACCCAAACCTAAAACTAGGTGACATAGTGCTGTAAATCGTTTGGTGAAGCTATAACCTAGTATTACCAAAAGTGCTATGGGGGATAAGTAAAAGCAAAGAGGATTCAACACATAACCTGAGATCATAAACAAGACGCAGTTTGCAATAACAAAGACTAATGCTGATTTAGCTTTTATAGTACCATTTGGAATTTCTCTGATTTTGGCTGTTCTAGGATTAGCCGAATCTATATCTCTGTCAATATAGCGGTTAAATGCCATTGCAGCACTCCTTGCGAAAACCATACATAGAATGACAAAGAGAAGTTTGTCCCAACTGAAATTATGCTCATCTTGACTCATGGCTAGTGTAAAGCCAATAAGAGCAAAGGGTAAAGCAAAAATGGTATGACTAAATTTAATAAGTGATAAGTAGTTCTTCAAAGCGATTTCATTTAAAGCAAACATACAAAATCGATTCGCTAAGTTTCCCTATCTTGTTTCAAAAATAAATCCAATGCACGCATCTTACTTACATAAGGTTAATAATCCATTTTTGTACCGATTATTCTTAATTCAGAAACTTCCTATTGCTTGGATTTCTGGTTTGAAAGTCCAGAAGGTTGATAAACTGAGTGCACGAGTTAATATCAAGTTTGGTTATCTAAATCAGAACCCATTTAAGTCAATGTATTTTGCCTGTCAAGCTATGGCAGCAGAAATGTCTACGGGTTTATTGGCATTGGGGTATTTAGATAGTCAGCCCGAAAAGATATCAATGTTGGTGCTGGATTTAAATTGTGAGTTTACGAAGAAAGCCGTTGGTCAGATTCAATTTGTATGCGAGGATGGTGTTAAAGTAAAGAATGCCATACAACAAGCTGTGGTTACTAATGAAGGCGTTGTTTGTGTTATGCAATCTAAAGGATATAATACTCATGGAGAATGTGTTTCGACCTTTAATATTACTTGGACTTTTAAAAGCAAACGTAATGTGTAAATCGTAAGAAGGAAATGATTTAGAAAAAAAAGGCTTCCCGCACATGCGGGAAGCCTTTTTTAATATGTGTGTACTATAAATTACTTAATGATAAGTCTTTTAGTAGTAGAGAAGTTTTCAGAAGAAACTGTATAGAAATACATACCAGCTTCAAAGTTTTTAACCTCTAAAGAAATAGTGTTAATTCCAGATCTGAAGTTGTTCAATGAAGAATATACTTCTTGACCTAAAGTATTAACTAGAGTTACAACTACATCTGCAGTATTCTCAAGAGCGATTTCGATGTTAGCAATAGAAGTTGCAGGGTTAGGGAATGCATTTACAGCAATCTCATTTGTTACATCTTCTAAACCAACCGTAAAGTCACCTTCTTTGAATTCAATTCCACCAACATAGAAGTGTTCCATAGCAGTTAGATCAGACTCACCAGCAGTAGAAGTTGTTACTGGAATAGCAAAACCACCAGCAGTAGTTACAGCAT
>Ga0206678_10000992_pt1 | contig 18332 bp, 8 predicted proteins | sample M180m12015metaG_FD_155453 | JGI IMG/M metagenome (GOLD analysis project Ga0206678, IMG submission 155453) | Ammonia-oxidizing marine archaeal communities from Monterey Bay, California, United States - M1 80m 12015 | ecosystem: Environmental > Aquatic > Marine > Intertidal zone | place: USA... | reverse complement strand
CAAATGGCCTTGCTTCATGGCCAACCATCAAATCCAATTCTAACATTCTTGATTCTACACCACTCTTGCTAGATTCGGTGACTGGTGTTCCAGATTGGTCCAGCGCAAATTCTCCTCTTGTAAGATTCCAAATTCCAAATCCAATTGGGATTTGAACTGGATCTTCAACCGTCAATCCATTCATCCTCAATGTCCTAGTTGCAAGACCTTCTAGTCCATTGAGTTCAAAGACAGCATTATCCTTGCCGTCGCCTGTGTTCTTGACCCACACACCGTATTGTTTGATACCATTTGGAGCGAGTGTTGCCATACCAGTGCGCCCATCTAGGCCACCATCATCTAATCGCAAATCCATTTGGAAATTTCTGTCTGATTGGATTGCAAGCATAGTTAATTCTCTTTGATTATCCGGTATACCATCCTCATCCAAGTCTTGTGAATTTGTATCATCTTTATTGGTAACTCGAATTGTCAATCTAGTGCTATCCAATTCTTCTTCACCGTCAATACTCACTACAAGATAGACAACCATTGTAGTTCTAGGTGCAATATTTATTTCTGTAAATTTGTTTCCACCAGCATCTTCGAATGATGTTGCCCAATTCGGCGTAGATGTTTGCGACATTACTGCACATCGGAATGTGTCTTCGACATTACCGCGGTTCTCAATTGAAATCGGGAAACTAACTTCTGTATCAGAACGACCAGTTTGGTCTTCGATGCTAGAAACTACATCCATGCCATGATTTGCGGCAACTGTAACAGATAATGTAATCTCAGCAAAAATAATCCCACCATTATTAGATAACACTGATAGCACAATTTCTACTTGTTCATCTGCTAGTGCATCAAATGGCACATTTACTTGAACTTCAACATCTCCACTTCTTTCGTTTCCATGCTTAGAACCAAGTATTATCGATGATTTTGATAATTGAACACTCCAGCCTTGAGGTGGTGATGATGATGAGATTTTGAAAGTATCAGCACCATTGCCTTGATTTGTCACTGTAAGCGTTGTAGTGCCATTATCTCCTGGTTGAATATTCGGCAATAATGAACTAACTAATGATAGTGAAGCATCATGTGATTGACCCAAAATGATTCTAAGATCCTTAGTACACTTTACAGAACTACCTTCCTTGCCTTGAATTGCTACAACCGATTCTGATCCCGCTTCTACCGAATCATCTGGATTGACTTTTAGATTGAAGGTTTTTGTTCCTGTTCCGCCATCATATTCAAGCAATCCTGAAGTTGCGCCATCAACACTTACCCATCCGGCTTTTGAACCAGATTTGCCAACTGCAATCGTCCAATCTACATTTCCATCATTTGTGAATGTTACAGAAAAAGTCCCCTCTGCATCTGGTGCTACAGTAATGGAGCTCTTACTCAGACTCATAGAACATTCATGCAATTCTGGTACTGTTAAATCAAAGTCTTGGGTATCGGTTGTACCTTGAGATGGGTCATTACTAACTAAACCATCAACATCCCAACAATACTTGTCTGCTGCTTGTCCTTCAGGCACTTCAACTGAAATAGTCACAAACTCACTTTCGTTGGCATCGACACTTACTGAAGTTTCACTTAGAGTGACACTGATTGACCCTGCATTAGAACAACCTGGCCCTGATGCTTCGGAAGTAGTTAGAGTGATTGTTTCGTTAGTCTGACCAGTATTTTCAACCTCAAGACTGTATTCAACAACGCTTTCACCACCCCATGTTTTTGAGGGTGATGACATCTTCAAATCTACACCAAATACTGCACTACCTGAACCATCGCCAGCAGTTGTAGTAACTGTTGAAGTTTCTTGGGCCGGAGCACCTGGTACATCAGGAGGTGTTGCTTGTTCGTTTGCGGAAACAGTGACAGTAGTATCACAACTACCCTCTGCAGTTTGAGTCAATGTTACATTCATTGTTGTCTCTTCATATGTTCCGGCATCAATTTGACCAGAAATTTGACTCGCTTGTGAAGAATATTGCCCACATTCTTGGGTTCCTTCTTCACTTGAAGAGATTGTCACTGTCACTGGATTTGAACCTGTGTTACGAACACGAATTGTATATTCTCCTGATTCACCCGGATTTATTTCTAGACTATTTGGTATCATTGTGACGGAAATTGCAGCGTCACGTGCCCCATCTGCGGAAACAGCTGGAGCCATAGTAGGAACCATAGAAAATAATAGTAAAGCCATAAGGAAAATAGCAGCCTTTGACTGCTTCCTTGTCTGATGTTTACGGGAGTCCATGACTCCCGCACAAGCCATCACTATCATAAGGCTATGCTCAGTTGTGTAAAAAAACGATATTTGTGAGCAATTTATTATTCTCGGAGATTATTCTTTTATGAATTCATTTGCAGGTGCTTGGCAGTTATTACATAGTTCCAATTTAGAAATATCGCAACCATCAATTGCAGTGCCGTGGTATCTTGCACCACAAGAAGGGCATCCCAAAATATCCTCTGAAACAGGCGACTTGCATATCCAACACATCACCATTGTTTCAGTGTCACTTTGTTGTTTAACTTCAAGCGTTGGTAGTGGCTGTATATTTGTTGGTGGCGTGAATGATTGTGCTAAGGGTGCAGAAATTGGTGCTACAATTTGTTCTGCCAAAGGCGATGCAAAATTGTGTATTGGCTGCAATTCTTTTTCATTTGTGATCTTATTATTCCTAAACAATACCACTCCAATTAGTGATAATAATACTAAGATGATAACCAATGCAACTCCGTTATTGATGAAGGATTCACTTGAGGTCCCTGTCGGCTCACCTTCGGCTGAAACATCAAATGAAACATTCGGATTTGAAAGTAGATGCGATTCTTCAAATTGCAATGTGATAGTTCCCTCACCTGGCCTATCAGCCCTCACATTGATTCTAACAATCTTTGACTGCCCTGCTTCTAGAGAGATGATGTCATTGCCGATAACTTCAGAAAACCAATTCTTTGATGCATTGGTATTAATTTTATACGACCATGCGACATTACCAGCATTTGTAATATCAATTGAAACAGTTTCTGTGATTCCAGTTTTGAAATCCTCATTTCTATTCACATCCCAAATTGCAGATTCTACCGATGCAACATATAAGCCAACTTGTTCAACATATTCTACTCCATTTCCTTCTAATGTAACGGTAAAGGTAGGTTCACTAGTAGGAGCCATATTTCCAGAAATAAGAACTGAACATTGTAATAATTTAAATTCTAAATATCCTACTACTCCAACGCTTTGGCACTCTCCGAATAATCCTGGGTCTAATACTAGTGAAACGGAAGGTTCCCAATCAACATCTGCATTATTGCCTACTAGCCAAGAAAAATTGAGACTCTCTCCACTCGGATGTGAACCTGGACCCAACGGGTGTTCGTAAGTAGTACCATCTGCAAATTGAAGCGTTGTGAAATCTAAAGTTGGTTGTGCCAAAATTTCAACATCAATATAACCGGTCCACGAATATCTGTCTGAACCATTATCTAGATTGAATTTTACTTCTCCTGATTTTCCTGAACCTTGAGAATTGACTACTACAATTATGTTAGAAGTAGTTGCCCAAGGCAACTGAATTACATCGGTTGAAGAAACCCATTGCCAACCACTTGGTAATTCAATAGAGGGAATCAAATCTAAATCTATATTTCCACTATGCTGTATGCTAAACATTAGACTGAGGCTAGAATCTGGTCTCAATTTGCCAAAGTTATTCTGCAAATCGATGTCAATATCTCTTATCTCCATTACTTTAATTGGAATATTGTAAACATAGGAAACTGGGTTTTCTGTTTGTGAAACTGCAGTTAATTTCACCATTCTCTCAGCACCTGCCCCAGTCATCACTTGTGGTGGAGTGAAAGTAATTCCAATGTTTTTCTGCCCATCTTGTGCAATCAATCCTGTTGAACCTGAAATCGCACCAGGCTCACTACCTAAGTCATCAAATCCTGCTTGCCAACCTGCTGGAGCTTCTAAGAATAGATCATAGCCTATATTGTCGTTACCAATATTGAAGAATCTAATGTCCATACTTGTTGGATTGACTGGATGCACTGGAACAATTTGATAATCATATTCAAGATTAACTTTAGAAAGACTTGGAACTACCAAATCTAAAGCGTATGGATAATTCACTCCATTATCAACATCTATACCAATCAAACTAATTCGATATGTTCCCGGGTCTGGAGGCGTTGGGTGAACTAATGTTACCGTAATCTCTGCCGATTCTTGTCCTGCAAGCGAGTGGTTAGATTGTGTTGTTCCAACATACCACGAGACAGCTACATTATTTTCCACATGCTTCAAACTATCAACTAGTAATGAGGCATTAGTTGCAATCAATGCTGTGTTGGTTAAGGAAACATTCCACGAAGTCGTAGATGACTGGGTGTTGTCTAGTGTTGTTATTTGTGTTTCACTTGACAATTTTACACCTGGTGCAGTAACATTAACAACGATATTGTGTTGATTATTATTTTCAAGTATTTCTTCAAGGTTTTCATCGGGGTCTATTGTGAAAGAAAGTGTCGCTTGCCCAGCAGTTGCTGGGGTCCATGTCCAAAACATGGACTTAGTAGAACCTGCTCCCAAATCGATATTCTTACGAGTAATCTCGGTTGAATCAACAGAGAAAACAACATCAAAAGACTCTGCTTTGACATTTCCAGCATTGAATACTTTGGTTTCAATATGAACTGGATCGCCTACTTGAGGAATGCTAACATCCATTGAAAAATCATTGACCATTACCATCGGGTCAGGGCGTAAATCGTTAACACCATGGCCCATTACTGCGATAGAATAAGTCTGAGCAGAACTGCCCCCCTGGTAGGTATTTTTCGCTTTTACAGTCCACACTCCACTCATTGCATAATCCAATAATACAACTTCCATGTTATTGGTATCATCTGCACTTCCTCCAGTGGTTGAACGACCATTTGCAAAATCATTTCCTTTGTAGATTGTTCCATCGGGTGAAGTAACAATCAAATCAATATTATTAACTAATTTTTTATTTGAAAAGGTTGAACCTCTCTCATCTGACCAAGCTAATACAACCTTGAATTTTCCATTGTTTTGTGTCAAATTAAATGAATAAGATTTAGAATTTCCAGTACCTGAAAGTACCGACCTATCATCAACCCAAATCCCTTGGCCGCTTTGAGGAGCAAGAGTTTCTCTTAGATTGATTCGACCCCAACCTTCATCATCATTTGGAATATCTCTAGTTCCGATATCTTGGGCTCCTAGAACTAGTAAAGCCTTGACTAAAGCACCCTGTGGGGCAGGTCGTTGTGCAATTTCCTCAAGGTATTCTCTAACCATCGCTGCAGCCCCTGCTGCATTTGGAGTGGCCATAGAAGTACCAGTATACTCAAGATACCAATTATTTGACCAAGTTGAACCTGAAGTATCGGTCGCTTCTTGCGCACGACATGAGCGAACATATCCTCCTGGCGCTATGACATCCGGTTTAATTCTGCCATCGTCGGTAGGTCCACGACTTGAACCACTCATCAAAGTGTCAGGTGCGCCTGAATATCGGTTTTGATGATTACCGACTGAAAGAATGTTTTTTGCAGTAGCAGGTGGTGATACGGTTCCAGTCCCTGGTCCATCATTTCCAGCCGCGAATAGAATTGTTAATCCTTCTCTACCGTTGTAATATCTGTCGTAATAATTTGCCCTATCATCAACATCCTCTGCTTCAGAATCATATTTTCCTTGTTGGCTTTCAGCCTTTGAACCCCATGAATTAGTATGGGTTCGCGCTCCAGCACTATATGCTGAATTCATCAAATAATTTAGAGAAGGTGATTGGAAATTACCGGTATTATCATTCTCCATTGCTTGGAAATATAATTCCGCCGCTGGTGCTACACCGGCATAACCACCTTGCGTGCCGTCGCCTAGAACTGTACATGCAACATGCGTTCCGTGGCCTGAATGTGTGTCAGCGGTAGAACCATCTCCGATCACATCATTACTGCTAACCAATCTTGTGCCGAAATCTCCATGGTCATCATCCAACCCTGAATCTGCAACAGCAACAATCTGACCTGAACCATCTAAATCAGTTGTAAAGTATGACTTCATCACTGTTGTCTTCATATGGCTTCGAGCGTTATCATTATCAATAGAAAATTGCGGATTAAAACGGAAGGAACGAACACTAGGTTGCAGTATTATTTCTGCTATTTGTTCACTATTCAATTGTCCTTGATAGCGCCCTTCATCCCACTTTATTATTTCAGATAGCCCAACTTTGGAAACTTCTTCAAGTGACTGGGAAATAGTAAATCCTTGTTCATCAATTAGTACTACTGAATCAACAGGACCGAAATCATCCCTCCACCCTTCAAGTCTCATCGTTTGCCCCTGTAGGGCACTATTTCCATCTGTTAGCATCATGATATCCAATATTGCGCCATCAATTAACAATGCTAAAGGAACTTGATGAGTTGCTACAACTCCTTGTATGCTACTCGCTTGTTGAATTGAATTTGATGTGGCTTGAATGATTAAACCGGAAGGTGCAATGAATTCTCTTATCATCAATCCTTGAATATCATTTAGTTGCTGTCTTGCTTGATCCATCCTTATCGAATCATCTACAATCAATAATGCAAGGTCTGGCCGTGCTTGCATTAATTCCATTGGTATTGGCCTAGATGCAGTAAACCCATATTGGTCAAAATCTCCAATACGTGATGATGCGATACTTGGCCTTATTTCTAAAGAATATGTGTTATCATATTCCCCAACTGCATCGGAATAAACTCCGTCTACTAAGTCAAATCTTACCCACTCGGTTTGGTTCTCATCCAATTGAAATGACTCAGTGTTTTCACCCGTAGGGTGAAGTATTGGGCCTAGACTTTGCAATACGAATATCACAACTAAGCACAACGCCATCCTCAGTGAACTACTGGTTTGCACAAGTTAAGGGCTAACCTGCCCCGTTTTATCGCTTCGGGTGCATTGATTGCATAGAACATCAATACAATAGTGGTTCAAGAGTTAGGCCAAGTTGTTTCAACGCCTTCATCAATAAAAATTTCACTTGACCAATGTCCTACTGAGTGATACCAATCTTGACGGTTGTCATCTCCATTAAAATCAGTCCATTCTAAATGTGTATGCACTACATAATTATCCCACACAGTATAACCAGAAACTAGCATTTCTAATTCATCCCCTGCAATCGAAGAATGGGCTGAAACTTTATCCAGTTCAACTCTCATATTATCAAGTACCAATCCATCTACATCTTGGAATTCTACATGGATCACAACATCGGTAATTTCTCTACTTCCATCATTAGTTAATTCAGACATCATTAAATGTCCACCACGTTGCATATAATGTGTTTCAAGCACCACTGAATCTCTTGGTAGAACCCAATACCATCCACTAAGAACGACGCCTATCATCAATAGGAGAACAACACCTGCTAATACTACTTGATATGGGTCAACTTCAGACACTTTTTCACGAAGTAATTTTGCTGCCTCTTGGGCTCGTTCCCAATCCTCTCTTTCTTCTTCATTATCGCTATCAAATGCACCCAATTCAGCTTGTTTGTCCATACTTCTAGCCATCAATCCGCCGACTTCTTTTATGTCGTCTTCATGAACTAATAGCTCACCATCTTGACCTTTTGCGATTGTCTTTGATTCAGAATTACCTACCAATTAATCACCCCAGTAGCATTATGCCTGATGCAAGCATCGTAGTCAGTGGCTCAACGACCATGATGTGTCTTGTTTCAACAGCACCACCAGTCAATGTTCCAATCAATGAAAGGTCAGTCACGATTCCGTTGACTCCCAAAGAAGATGCAGTTGGAATTACTCCAGTGAATTGTGCATCGAGAAGTACAGCTCTACCATCTAATACAATACCATCCAATGACGGATTGTAAAATCCTGGCTCTATTGTAGCCTGTGCACTTACAATTATTCTACCATTGGTAATATCATCTAAGACAATAATTGGATATCTTAGTGGCCCTTCATAAATATGAATTGTTGCAGATTTCAAATCTTGTCCAACGATTTCAATTCTATCAATTGTCACTCCCGGAGCGCTTGGAACATCAGTTTGCTGAATGTATACCCGTTTGACACCAACTCCAGATGAATCAACCCGCATACCCCAATCTTCGGTTGGTTCAAGAACGAATCTCCCTGGTAAATCCTCAGCCAACATCAAGATGTTTCCTTTGGAATCTATTGCCCTTCCATTGGCTTCTAGATACAAATCCATATCATCAGTATTTGATGTATAATCCAAACTCATCATTCCTTGGAATGAACTCATTTCGCGTATATCAAACACAAGTTGTGGCTGTGCTTTCAACTGCATTACTGCAGGTAGATCTCTCATGAATACAGTGGCTGGCCACCAAAAACCATCGATATATCTCATGGATTGTAACATAATAGCATCTGCTGAATGTTCACCCTTACGATACTCCATTGGCACATCAATATCCACCAATAATACGTCCCCAATTGTTGCAGAAAAATCAGTTGATTGAGGGACTCCAATGATAAGTGCTTCAATTCTATTCATCTCATGTTTGTCAATAAAGATAGCATGTGCTGAGTTTAACCTTACTCCGATATCATAGTGCATGTCAACAGTAACACGAGGTACTGTCAAATTATCTTGTGTTGAAAATACTGCATTTGCTACGACATTGTTGGGGTTTTGATTATCAAGCCCATCCAATACTAACTTTACATTCTTACCATCCAGCCCATTTACCTCAAATGTCAATTGCTGACGTTCAGGCTGCCATTGGTCTAATTCAATATCCAATTCATAGGTTGGAATCCCGTCAAGAGTTCTGAAATCATATTCCAAAAGGATTGCTCCGGGTGGTAAATTAGGTAACCATGAACGCAAATGCCAAGAGCGTCTGTCTTCAATAGTAATGCCTTCTAATTCCCATTTTGTAATATTAAAATGAGCAATTTCTTCCGCTGTGATAACAGAGTCAAATAATGAGTTTGCTAATATTCTAGAATCGGTGATATTTGCTGCCTCCAGCGCACTGACTACTGCATCTACCTCCGAACTACTAATCATGCCGTCTTCTAATGCTGAGAAGACTACTTGACGGCTAGAAAGAGTAAATGTTGGCATTCTTGAAAGATTGAATATTAGGCGGGTTTGCTCTGCAACTTCCATTGACAATCCATGTTCCCAATTTGGAGTATTTTCAATATTTGTGCCTTTTCTGAAATCCGCAGTAATATCAAATTCTTCACCTGTTTCTAGATTCAGCCCTATTGCCATATCTTCATTCGTTCCAGATGTTCCTGCTAAATCCATTGACATCGAATGAATGAAACCATTTACTACAGTTCCAAAATCAACAAGGTCACCCAAAAAGAATGATAACGCTTCAATTCCTTCCCCATCTCCAAAGTCAGGTAATTGCAAACTGGTTGAATCTACTGAACTTGGATATGCCATCGTAATATTTGCAGGTAATGGGTCAAGTCTTGCTTTTCCATTCATGCCCAAAAACGGATCATCATATACAGATACATCCTCCATCATTATGTTGAAAGGAGAAGAACTAGAACGTAATAATTGAATTCTCGAGTTCCCTTCAGGCCCGCTAGAAGATGGAGTGAGTGGCGATAACCTTTGCAGACTTGTCACATTTGAAATTTGAGCGCTTAGACTTGCTTCTCCATTATTTTCATCAACCCAATATCTAAAGTGGTCTCCGTCCATAGTCAATGGTTGAGATGCATTTGTCATTTGAATCTGGATTGAGTCCATCGGTTCAGTAGCGAAATACCCTATCGTATCACCTAACAGAATGGAAAAGGAGGCTGGAAGGCCGGCAAGTCGTATTGCATTTCTTTGCTCACCCGATGAACCGCCATAGGTTATTGTGCCAATAGGGGTGCTTGCCGAATATGATAATTCGGAAGCGGTTTGGACAACTGAAAAACTACTAGGTCGATTAGAAACCGTTGCTGATTGTTGTACTGCATCCTCTAATGTGGCGCCATGATGTTTGATGTGACCTATTAGCAATGGCCCACCTTCTATACCGTCCAATTCCATATTTCTAATTTCATTTACTGGATCAAAGGCATGCCTAATGTGGCTGATTCCACCAATTCTTATGCTAATTGCAACCGGTACAATTGGTGGTTGATTACCAAGCCTGCCAGCTACAACATCTATGTCCATATTTTGGGAAAGAAGAATATGGTCCATCTCGGGCAACCAAGGTTGGTCGGAGGAGGAGATGGCTAATTCAAAGCGACCAATTTCCATCGGCTCTCTTACCGATGTTGGCAAACTCTGCTTTATCTGATTGTAACAGTTGACATTGACTTCCCCCCCACTCGAACCTGCTGTTCCTACAATCGATGATGGAAGGCCATTTACTACATCACCAATATCCAGTATGATTTCAACTATTGAAAGTAAAGCATTGTCAAATACCTGTGCTACCGTGTTTAAGTTTGGATTGTCAAAATTGATTCTTCCTAGGCCGCTACTCGGAACTAAGAAACTACCTTGCACAACTATTGCTTTAGGCAAATTATCAACTGCTATTTGGAGTGATGATGAATCGTTAACATAACCGCCTCTCATGAAAGTTGATTTGTATTCCAATCTATCTATTGATTCAGTTCCAACAATCGCAATCAATGTATTTGGTGGAGAACTCGGATTAACTGGCAAAGTTGGGTCGTTAACATTACCATCCTTATCATCAGTGAAATTTTTGATGGCAATAATCAATGACAATCTTGTTGGCATATCACCTGGAAGATTTGCAGAACCTGGTGCTTCTCCAATCATGGTGAAAATTGCATTGATTTCGTCATTGTGTAACGTACCTGAGGGTAATCCTCTAATCCAGGCTCTTGAATCAGTGATATTACCAAATGGTAAATCACCCTCTGGAACTTCAGACCTGTCTTCATAATAATGGACAAATACATCAGCACTAACGTCTGAATAAATTTCAACCGTATCAAAAGAATTTTTGCCATAATTATCATTTCTCAACGTTAAATCAACTTCGCTTGGAATTAATGTTGAACCGCTTTCGGGATGGAAACCTGCATCAACATATGCTAATTCCAAAACCGGAACTGCTTGTCCCTGATTTGATTGTCCAAAATGAACATAGCCAACACCAATACCGAATCCACATTTATGCATCCGAGATTCTGCAAGATGATCATTTATTGGGTCGTAATAATCATCGTCTTGACAATCGGTTTGAAGATTTGAAGAATCGTGATTGGGATTAACAACTCTCACAGCATAAGGAGCTGAAACTGAAGTCAATGCTAATTCTGATGAATTGAGTTGGCCGCCAATTAACGCTGCTATCAATTGCAACGCACTAGTGTATGCAGCATTGAGGTCAAATGTCATCTTTTGAATCCCTACACCTAATGAGAATTCACTCGGAGGTTGGGTAAAGCGTGTGTCAATCACTATCGCATATGATTCTGAATCATCAAAAGTAATATCAAATGCTAATCCTTTCATTAGACTGACTTCTAAATGTGCAAGTTCATTCCATAATGGATCGTTCTGATTAAGTGTAGTTACCTTCCATTTGAAAGTGGGGCGAATCCAAAGTTCCTCTATTATTGGAATAATATCATCACTGAACTCAACCCCAATTCCTTCACCCAATGTAGCAATTCCTTCAACTGTTAATCCAACAGATAGGTCATCGGTACCATCACCATCTACATCAATATAATTTTCAAATAATGCTAAATTTCCTGATGCGGTGAAAATCTCACCTGTGAATGTTCCTGAATCCCATGCCTCATATGAGGGGCCATCATTTCTTGATGAAAAATTTACATAAATTGCATAGGTGTTTATTCCTATACCCAATAAATTATTCAAACCAAGTTGTTCGGTTGAAAATAATGTATCATATAGATTGTAAGGCCATCCATCTGGATGAGTTGCCTCTTCAATGATGAATTGATACGGTTTAGGATGGTCTGCTTCATACGGTGTAGCATCACGCATTTCAATGTCATCAAGGTAACCATCTGCTTCACTCAATGCATCACTTGCTGAAATTGGCCTCGCTGCAGCATCAACATATGCTAACGAATTATCCGCACCTTGGATAGCAACAAATGATTCACCACTTTGTTCCCTATCTGCCAATGTTTGAGCAAGTGCGTCTAAAACTCCAAAATCATCTCGTGCTACACTTACATCAGCGTTGACAGGCACTGCGATTGAAGACATCATCACCATTACGAGAAAAATAGCCGCTCGACGAGGGTCTGCCTTTTGAGGCAAACCTTGTCGTATCAAGCGTGGCTTTCGCTCATCCATATACTAAAGGGGGATTAACACCTATGAGAAGCATTCGCCTCTTTGCGTTATTTCTAAGGCTATTTCAGAAGTTACTAACAATAAGCAAACCCGCTTGCATGGCATTCAAATGATATATTGTCATGCACTAATCAAATTGTCCACTTGACAAGATGGGCAGGCGACAATTGCTTGAGGAACTCCAGCAGGAAGTGTGATTTCAAATCCTGCAGAACAAGATTCACAAACACATTTCATTTCTTTTGCAGTTGCAACTACTTGTTCAACAACTACAGGTGGTGTGCTAGATACTCCTTCAGGAAGTGCAATTCCTCCACTCTTGACAGTTGCAACAGGTGCTTCGGTTTGAACAGGTTGTTGCACTGATTGTGGTGATTCATCATCTTGGAGTAATGCTGCCGCTTCATTTGCAGATGAAAGACTACCTGCACTCATTTGAGGAGCATGTGCGAATGCACTATTTCCTGCAAATCCAATGTCAGCAGTATTTTCAGCACCGTATATTTGCTGCAACTCAGCTTCCTTTTGTGCAGTTTCTATCTCATTTCTTGATTGAACTTCTCCTGCATCTAGACCTGCTAATTGGATTGCGCTAGCAAATAACGGCAATGCTTTAGTTTGCCTTACATGATCCATGTGAACAATAATTTCAGCTTCTGATAACCCTCTTCCTAACAATAGGTCTGTTGCAATACTGGATTGCCATCTCCTATGACCCAATATTGCTACTGCAGATGTAATTGCTACAATAAATAGTACCAAAAATAGTATTGGAGTAAGTCCATCTTGGATTGGTGCTGAAATTACATTGACTGCAAACGCATGAGAATCTGTATTATTTGATTGGTCAAATACGGTTAGAACTACTTCGTTACGTCCAACTGTGCTGAATGTAATACTCGTTTGATATCCAACTAAATCTGCATCATCTCTTGGATTTCCGTTGTTATCAGTATCCCTATTTGGCTGTAAATCCCAATGGTATCGCAAATTAGTGATATCATCATAGGAATCTGTGGCAGAAACTGAGAAAGTCAATTTTTCTCCAACAACTCCTGAAGATGCAAAACCATCAAGACTCGACTTTTCCAATATTGGAAGTGTTGTGTCTAAGACAATTACTGTTGTAGTTACTGAATTGATATTTCCTGCTCCATCTGAAACAGTTAATCCAATACTATGAGTTCCAATATCATTCCAACTTAGAAGAATAGAATTATTTTGACCATATGGTGTTCCATCATATGTCCATGCACAAGTTAATTCCGTGTAATCATCACTACTCGAATCACAATTGAAAGAAATTGTTTCAGCGATATTGACCCTCCAACCATTGCTAACCGGCAACCCACTACCAGCGATTCTAGCAACCGGGTCTACGATATCAATCACTGTGATTGTATGATTTGTTTGAGCGATTACACCAGTTTTTGAAGTAGCGGTTAAGGTTATCGTTTTTACACCAGGGGTTTGCCAATGGGCTTCAACTTCCCAACCGCTGGCATCATTATTTGCTAATCCATCACCAGAATAATAATCCCAACTCAGCGTGTCAATTTGTTGTAACTGATTTGGAGAAGAAAATGCGTCCAAAGTGATGAACTGCCCAATTGCAACCGTTGAATTACCATTATCGTTAATGATTGGATTTAATGGAGGTGCTAATTCGACTCTAACTGTCATTCTGACTTCATCTGCTCCTTCACCGCCTCCAACTGGAGTGTCAGTATTATCGGCGATGATAACCAATTCTTGCCCATCAAATTCCGCAGGAACTAACCAAGTCAAAGATGCGGAGTTGGCAACATTTTGTAATGCTCCACCGTTGACATATAGTGAACCTACACCACCACTTGAATAGAGGTCATGCATCTCTTTTGTTTGCATATATACATCTGCTTGGCCTTGTAAAGCCCATGCAGAAATGACGATGGAAGTTCCTGCATCTAACTTCAAATCATTACCGGAAAGCAATACTTGACTACTTTCACTATCCATCTGAATTAAATTGTGGAACGGCGTCCAATATGATTGATCCATTTTTGTTACGGACATTGAAACCTGTGATTGGTTACCGCCTTGGTCTCCCAAACCTTGGTCACCATCATGAACCAAATTATCTAGAACAACATACCATGTTTTTGCAGAAATCGCAGCTGGCACTTGCCAATGGAATTGAAATTGACCTTCTGCATTTTCTGTGCTTGCAATCTGTTCATATGCACTGCGATATGATTGTCCTAAATCATATGTTTGAACTCCATTCTCATCAAAGATTAGAAAGTCGATTGCTTGTAATATTGTAACATCAAATTGGTAGACATCACCTGGTTGTAATTGTCCTAAATCTACTTTGACACAAACACCACCATCTATTCCAATAGAACCGGGAATAGATGCAATATCTTGTTGTAAACAATTAGGAGTTGCTCTCCCTGAATCAGCAGCAAGCGCAGAAGGCCAAATCATCATGACGACGAGTATCAGAGCGATGATGCGCGATTGCATGATTTGGCGCTTGCATTATCACACTTCAAGGGTTTGCTTGATTGAATCAACGACTCCAACCAGTACCGTTCCAAAATAAGTGAATGATTTGCCCATCATTTTCAACAATTATTCTGTCACCATCAGATAGTGCTGAACATGAAATAGAACTTTCTTGTAATATGGTTTGCACCTCTTTCAATGATTCTCCTGAATCTTTTATTCTAGAAGAATAATGAGTGATTGCTAGGTGTTTAGCGTTGCACTGAATGGCAGTTCTTGCCGCCCCTGTTGCAGTGCAATGTAAGAATTCATCAGCCCATTTTGCTGCATCTTCAACGAAAGTTGCCTCATGGATTAATAGATCACAACCATCTATATTTGAGATTCCGGAAGAGAGTTCCGCAGTATCTCCAGATATTATCACTCTCAATCCATTTCTTGGCTCACCTCTAAAGTCGGTAGCAAGTAATATTGTTTCATCATTCAAGGTAACATCTTGACCACTGGCCAATGCTCCTTTTTGTTCAACGGTTAGGCGGTGTTCTGCTGCCATCATTCGGTTGAATGTACCCGATTTTGATTTTGATTCTACCATCCATGCACAGGATGGAACTGAATGATTTGTCAACAAAGGACAAATTCTATTGTTTTTCCAGTTTGAAGGTTGAGGCATACTCTGTAATTGATGGACTGAATCTTGTTGTGTATCAAGTTCTAACCAACGGTCATTTTCAATATCACCTAATACCCATCGGATTGGATATGACATGCTTTCATGATTACCACCTAATGATTGCCAATATCTAAACTGACGTGCTAATTCTGCTGAAGGTGCCTCTTCAGGAATTTCTTGTCGCGCTATCAATGAATCAAATACTTCCTCACTAGTAGGCCCCAAAATCAATAATGGATTTTCTCTATTATCCAAACTCATACTCTGCAACCATGGCAATAATCCCCAGGTATGGTCCAAATGTCCATGAGTTAAACATACAACATCAATTTTTGCAGTTTTCAAAGTTGTACCCTTCTCAAAAGTTTTCAAATTCTTGCGTTGTGCAGCAAAGCGTGTTTGAAATCCTTCACCAGCATCGATAACAACATTGCCATCATCACATTTGATAATGCTTCCACTAACTTGTCTTTTGGACGAAGGGCGCGCCGAAGCAGTGCCAAGAACGTGAACATCAAATACCAAATTATTCACCTCAGTTGAGTGGTATAGGTGTTGGTGGGAACCAACGCAATACCACGATACGGTCTATTCCTCTAACCCAACGCCATGGGACGGCTAAGTGAATACTTCCTTCCACTAATTCCGGGTCAGTTTCCCTAACAAAAAGGTGAGTGCACTTCATCGTATTTTCATCGATAACTGCATCATGAACAAGGCCGAGACGACGACCATCTGGAAGGTAGACCTCGAGACCGGAAAGTCTCGTCATCACATCCTCGCCCTGCACCATGTCATCACCTGTAGTATAGCCCATCAATAAATCCGCCTATTGTAAAATAAGACATACGCCGACAATTTATCAAGCCTGAATTAATCAAAGGCTAAAATGAATTGTGAGTAAATCACTTTCCACGGTTTAGATTTGCCTTTAGAGAAGGACGAAGCTTTTCTGCACCCTTACCCTTGTTGAATAATCCACGACCGCGCTTTCCAGCAGAGGTCATACCACGGTAAACACGTCCACGGTGGGACTTGTTTCCATTTGCACGTGAGAATACACCAAGTTGCTTGTCAGCAATGATTGCTGGGTGGTCGGTATCGATCAATATTACTTCGTAGAACTTGTGCTTTCCATCTTGTCCAACCCAATAGGAGTTTAGAACTTCCAAATTAGGGAAGTGACGAGCAACACGCTCTTCTGCCATGCGTTGAATGTTCTTACCCATGGTAATTTTCTTCATACCCATCTTGGAAGGCTTACGCTTCATGTTAATCTTGCTCTTACGAAGACCACCACGGCGAACTCTAGTTCTGATGACTACAACGCCTTGCTTTGCCTTGTAGCCTAGTCGGCGAGCAGCGTCTAAACGAGTAGGACGCTCGATACGACAATTGACTGGCTCACGGCGCCATTGCGCCATACGAGTCTGTCGATACATATGTGGAAGAACATCATTTGGACGCTTCCATGTTTCACGAATATGTTGATACAATCCTTGTGACATATTGAACACCTACGCTTCTCAGCATCCCGCCGACAAAACTCCCCTTTATGAGGCTGTCCACGCGGTAGGTGAGAGTACTATGACTCTAATCGCCGCACTAATTGCCAATAATCCACTTTTGATTAATGTATTTACTTTCAATTTATTAATCGCCAAACACACTACGGAGAAGTATTAGTAGTCACTTTTTGCTTTGGTTTTCATTTACTCTATTACAATGCTTTTTTTATTGTGACTAATGTGGAGAAAATATGGATGTTTTCACCCATGCCATCATCGGCGCTATTATCGCTGAACTTGCATTGTGGGAGAAATCATTACCACAACGAAAAAAGGGCCGATGGATAGGGGCTTTCTTAGGTGCAGCACCAGACTTAGGAGCTGTTCCTGCACACTTTGTATTTTCTTGGACTGCTGGAGATTGGCCGTGGGTTTACGACCCTGCACATTGGGTAGGAGTTGAAGATTCTATTTGGCTGTTAGGATATTGGTTCACTCATTCACTGCTTTTCCCTTTGATCGCTTTTATTTGGTTTCGCCATAAAGAGAAGCGAACATGGATGCTATGTGCTTGGGCTAGTCACGCTGCTATTGATATTTTATCGCATACAGGGGCATGGTCTACATGGCCGTTTTACCCATTACCAGGACAAATTGAAGGGGTTGCTGACCCTTGGAGTTGGTCGCCTATTTGGTGGTTTATTTCTATTACAATCGCATTAGTATCATGGTATTCTGTATCAGTGATGACTATGCAATGGAGAGTCAATTACGAAAGTACTGTTGATGAGTAGGCTCTTGAGCAGATTGCACAACGGATGGCTATGGCAGGCCAAGTCACAGGCAGAGATGCAGTCCTCTCGGCATTGCAAAATGGACAAGACTTGGACATGGTATTGGTCGATAGAGACAAGGATACGACTCTAATTAGGCAACTATGTGAAGAGAGGGGAATCCTCTTGCAAGAAGGATCAACAAATGATTTGTGGAGAATGTCACATGATGGTGCACAAGATGCTTTGGCATTAACTGGAAGAAATACCGAAGGAACTCTTGATGAAATAATGCAAAGAGGCGGAACAATCTGGTTCTTTGATGGAGTTGAATATTCTACAAACCTCGGATTTGCAATACGAACTGCAGAAGTTTCTGGAGCTGATGCTGTAGTTCTCAATGTTAGCAAAACCCATGAGGAGAGAAGAACCATTCGCAGGGCTAGCATGAGGGCAGATAGATTCATTCCGGTCGTTTATTCCACCAGCGAGGAGATTTTAGCAGC